>CYGL01000096.1_pt1 | contig 42979 bp, 51 predicted proteins | sample 485531 | NCBI WGS metagenome assembly CYGL01 (sample SAMEA3497897, study PRJEB9818) | human gut metagenome | reverse complement strand
ATAACGGTATTCATCTTTAGTAAATCGTGGAAAATCAGGATCGTTGTTCAATGCACGAGCAATTGTGCATAGTTTGATGTAGGCGAGGTATGCAATATCAGCCACTTCTTCTTTGTGCCCGTCTTCATCTTCAACAAGTAGGCGAACAATAGGTTTTACACCTATTGCTTTACAAGCATCTTCGTAGGTTTTGATATTGTGATAATCTGTATAATCCACTATGTGAATATGATAAAGTATATGCAGCTAAAGTTTTCACTTTCACACCCGACTATAACTATTATATCAATGCTAACCAAATAGAAAAAGGTGGTACCGGATATGATATTGAAAAAGTTCTTCCAGTTGAGGTTGATCGTATTCAGCCTGATTACTCGATCTACAATATTGACTCCAATTTGTCCTATGGATTTCTGACACGTGGGTGTCCCAATCGGTGTAAATGGTGTGTTGTTCCTAAAAAAGAAGGAAAAATCTCACCTTATATGGATATTGAGGAAATAACAGCCGGACGGAAAAAAGCTATCCTTATGGATAATAATATACTGGCCTCAAACTATGGCTTGCAGCAAATAGAGAAGATCATCAAACTGGGTGTCAAAGTGGATTTTAATCAAGGACTGGATGCCCGTTTAATCACGGATGAAATAGCCCGGTTACTTGCAAGAGTAAAATGGATTAAACGTATTCGCTTTGGTTGCGATACACCGGGACAGATTGCAGAAGTTGAACGTGCTTCCGCTTTAATAGACAAGTATGGATATAAAGGGGAATATTTCTTGTATTGCATCCTTATGGACTTTAAAGAATCGTTTGCGCGCGTCAACTACTGGAAATCTAAAAGCCGCCGTTTTCTTCCACATTGTCAACCCTTTCGTGATCTGAACAATCCACACCAAATTATTCCACAGTGGCAGAAAGATATGGCACATTGGGCTGATAGGAAGGAAATATACATGAGTTGCGACTTCAAAGACTTTTCACCAAGAAAAGGATTTTTATGCAAGGAATACTTTAAAATGTTGTAAGATGAAATTAAACAAAAAGACAGAGCGACTTATTAAACGTAGAGCCGCTGAACTTAAAAAATTATATGAAACTCCTAATCCCGAAGTAGATAAAATTATTTCTGAATTGAGAGCAGAAGCAACGAAACGTCCACAGAACATGAGTAAGGAAGAAGAGATTGCTTATATTCTAGAAAAAGGCTGATGAAAATTGCGATCATATAGAAATTCGTAAAATCCTAAAGGTAAGTAATACATGAATACATCTTTTGAACGATCTGCAAATGCTTCCGATGAATGGTACACACCACGAGAAATCATTGAAGCATTAGGTGAATTTGACCTTGATCCATGTGCTCCCATGCACCCTCTTTGGCCTACTGCAAAAATCATGTACAACAAGCAGGACAATGGTCTTGTACAAAATTGGGGGGGGGCGAATTTGGCTTAACCCTCCGTACTCCAAACCGCTTATATGGCAGTTTGTAGAGAAATTGGCAGAACACGGCAACGGTATAGCACTACTTTTTAACCGGTGTGACAGCAATAAGTTTCAAGACATCATCTTCACGAAAGCAACTGGTATGATGTTTTTGAGAAATCGAATAAAATTCTTCCGTCCCGATGGAACACGTGGGGACAGCCCCGGTTGCGGTAGTGTTCTTATTGCATTTGGCCGGGAAAATGCCGAAATTTTAAGGAACTGCTCTTTACAAGGCAAATATGTTGAACTTAACAATGATAAATGATGAAAGTCTTATATTTACTCATGCTCATTGCCGGTCTTCTGTGGATCGGTGATTTCTCTATCACCTTAAAACCCTTTTCTATATCTTTACCATGCTGGTATAAATCCGTTGGCATACTTCTATTTTGGCTGTCAATGACTATATATGTTTTAGGTGAGCATACCAAAGGCTATAAAGAAGGATTTGATACTGGGATTAAACAGTGCATTAAGATACTTGATAGAAATTGCCACTCTAAAGAAATAAATAATGATGAAACAGTACAGAATTAATAAAACGACTACCTTCGTAGAAGATAATCGCAGTGGAAACAGAGAGAAATACCTTCTTCCTGATTACAAAGTGCAAGTTAAATTTGCAGGGATTTGGATAACAGTCAAGTCCTTTCATGATGAAGATGAAGAATACGCAAAGAACTGTGCGAATGAACTTCTTGAAAAACTTAACGAAAAGATTTGATTATGATTGAATTACAAGGAAGATTCGGCAAAGATTGTAAAATATTTGCAAATACAATAGAAAATGAAGCTATTGGAACGATACAAAACATTTTGAACAATCCGGTTACGACTGGTGTTCCGGTTCGTATTATGCCTGATACCCATCAGGGAGTAGATATAGTGATTGGATTCACCATGCCAGTTACAGATCGTGTCAACCCCAATCATATCGGAGTGGATATTGGTTGTGGAATGTTGTGTGTAGAAATTGAAAACGCAATAACAGAAGGTTCTTTCCCGGACATTAATCATGCAATCCGTTCCATCATACCTATGGGATTTGAGATTAACCAACAACCCTTATCCAAACAAGAAAAGGAAGATTTGTTTACCTTCTTATCTATCAGAATGGATCAGTTCTGCTCTAAATACCAACTAACCAAACCAGTTATTAATGAAGAATATGTATCACAACTTTGTAAGAAGGTGGGGATAAATGAAGGCACATTCTACAACTCTTTAGGTACATTGGGAGGTGGAAACCACTTTATAGAACTGGGGCGTGCCGAGTCAACCAATAATATATTTCTTACAATACATACCGGATCGCGCAACTTTGGTGTGAAGGTCTGTAAATACCATGCAGAAATAAGCAAAATTTAGACAAAAAAGGACTTTTTCTTAATGAAATTCAACGCTTAAAGTCCACTGTTGAGCCACAATTCATGCAAACTGAAATACTACGTTTGAAGGAAAAATTTGCCGAATATTCTGGGTATCTCACAAATGAAGCAATGCTCCACTATTTATGTGACATGGTGATCGCACAAGGATATGCCGCATTCAACCGCAAGTTGATTATACAACGTATAATCAGAGTCTTTGGGCTGGAACGCTGCAATATCCGTTGAGACAGTCCATAACTATATCAGCTTTGATGATATGATAATCCGTAAAGGGGCTATTGCCGCATACGCCAATGATTACGTTGTGATTCCTATGAATATGGCAGACGGTATTCTTCTTTGTCGTGGTAAGGGAAACAAAGATTGGAACTATTCTGCACCACATGGTGCAGGACGCTTATACTCCCGTTCCCGAAGCTAAAGAAAGAATTATCAATGGACGCATTTAAAACCCAAAATAGAGCAAAGTGTATTCCACTTCCGTATGTGAAGGGACATTGGATGAAAGTCCTATGGCATACAAAAAATGTTCAGGAAATAAAAGAGCTTATAGAACCTACGGTAGAAATTATTGATACAATTGTGCCACTAATCAATATCAAAGCTGTATGATAGAAAAGACAGACTTTCCTTATACTCTTGGCGGCTATGTTGAACAGCAAAATTATAAAGGTTTCGACATAGCCGTTTCCATTCGTAGATACAAAGGAATATCAGCTTATGTCATTTCCTCGGAGAAAAGGCTGATCCGTGAAGAATCTGCCACCTTTGCCGATAAAGAAGACATGTTCCGTTGGGGACGAGAAGCGGTTGACCGGTATTTGGAACAGCAAGAACGTAGAAAAGAAGAGAATGCAGTCAAACGGGCAGGATATTATAAGAAAAAGGCTCGTGAGGCAGCATTAAAAGCATTCAACACTGCTATGTACTTTTCTGATATAAAGAACGAACTCTACGATAAAGCAAAAGGATTTTTTGAGTATGAACTGGATAAGGAACATGCAAAGATCAGATGAAAACACTTGATATTATACAAGGCTTTTGCGATCATGTTTTTCGTGATAAAAAAGGAAACCGCATCTTTCCCAATATTTTTGTCGGGAAATGGGAAGCTGACTTATTGGAAGTTACCCGGTCACGCCTGACTTATGAATATGAAGTAAAAGTAAGCAGATGTGATTTCCATAAGGATAAAAAGAAAAGTGATAAATATGGCAAGAACAAGTTTGATGTTGTCACTTCCGGCCAACGTACCAATTATTTTTATTATATAGTACCGAAAGGTTTGATAAAGCCCGATGAAGTCCCTGATTTTGCCGGGCTTATTTATGCCTATGAAGGATCAGTGCAATGTTATTCTCTTGAAAAGGGAAGGTATGCGGTAAAGAGAATTTTCTTTGAGGTAGTCAAGTCTGCCCAAAAAGTTTCTGACATGAAAGCGGATGATAATTTCATTCGTAAACTCGACTTATCCATGTACTATCGCTATCACCAAATGAGAAGAGACAATTACAAAAATAAGGAATAATATGGAATTAAGATTAGACCCTGAAATACCGGTCACACGGGTTGTCAACGGACATAATGTTTTCAATAAAGGCTATCACCACGGATTAAGAGGAAAAACCTATGAAGAATACTATGGCAAAGAGAGAGCTGTTGAAATAAGAAAAAGACACAGCGAGGCTTTGAAAGGACATAGATATTGGTCTAATGGAAACGCCCATGCCTTTGCGTGTATCGCAATCACTCCCGAAGGCAAATGGTATAGATTCGATTCAATAACCCAAGCCGCCCAAAAGCTAAATCTGAATTATGCCACAGTTCGCCGGTATATAAAACGAAAAATCAAGCCTCAAAATGGCTGGCAATGGTTTTTGGAGAAAGATGATAACTGGATAAAACATATTGATAATGGGAAAATTAAATGAGATCGCGCAGAAAGCTTATGAATGTGCCGTAAGACGTGGAAAGATTGATCCCGACAATGATAGCAACAACAATCTTCACCGCGATCTGCTTGAAGAAGTTGCCGAAGTCTTTGAGTGTACGGGTGAGAAATCTCCACATATTAAAGAGTATTTAGATGTAGAAGAAGAACTGGCAGATGTAATCATTGTTGCCCTAAGTACACTACATCATTTCAAATGTGACATTGATTCACTCATTGAAGCCAAAATGAATTATAATAAAAACAGAATGGATTGATATGGGAACCGGACAATTAATAAAGTTGATTGTTGAGATGTTTGTCCTTATCTTTGCACTACCATGTGTCTATAAAGATTTCATGAACTTATGGAGAGAAAAATAAGGTGATATAAAAGACAAGAAGTTAAAAGCTGAAAATATCACACTGGCAGCAATATATAACATATTGTTCACCAATGATATAGTTTGTTCCTTAATTGTAGAAATGTTAAGTGCATTACGTAAATCAGGGCTTTGTCGTTTCCGCGTAAAGCAGCAAGGAAATAAACTGGAACAGTTGATGCTTCAATATGAAAAGAAAATCAATAAAATAGCCGGGAACCGGGCTTTTTTCATGGCTGATGCCAACCAATATGTTGCAGATGAAGTGCAACCTGACCTGCTTAAAATGGAATACTCCATTAAAATGGAGTTTGATAAATGCCGGATCGAGAACAGTGCCTTACTTGCCAAAGTGGAACTTACAAGATGTATGGCGGAACTTGCTTGTCTATCCCTTGACAAACGGATAGAAGAAGTCCGTCCGTACAATAAGGAAGTAACCGGAATAACATATCTCCGGCTCACTGACGCATTTAAAGTACTGGATGAACTTTCTGATACTTTATATAGGGGGGGGTACTGTGACCTCAACCAAAGCGATAATTGCAAAAGGGGTATGGCTATCATACAACGAAAACTTACTGATTGCGATATTATCAGCCGCGCGATCAATGAGTCAGACAAGTTAAATCCGGCTGATGAAGACGAATAAAAATGGCAAAATATCGTATAGGAATATCCGAGAATCTATTGGGAGATTGGCGTTATCAATGTCAGATCAAAAGGTTTGGCATTTGGTGGAATGATGAAAGTTTCAGTACTAAAGAAAGAATGTTAGATTATGCCCGTAAACTTGAAAAGGCCGGGCATATAGTGTTTAACTATTTATAAGTGAACAATGAAATTAGAAGGAAAAATTATTGTGGCACAACCGATACAATCGGGTGTCTCAAAAAATGGTAACAACTGGCAAAGACAAGATTTCGTTTTGGAAATTCCCGGCCAATACCCTAAAAAAAGTTACGCTTTTTTCAGTAATGAATAGCAATATTCAGAATTTTGGATTAGCAGTCGGGCAAGACGTTGATATTGAAATAGATATTAATGCGAATGAATGGCAAGGGAAATGGTTTAACTCCATTACTTGCTGGAAAGCAACACTCCGTAATCCGGAACAGCCTACCGCAGCGCAACAGCCCCAAACTTATTATCAGGGGGCATCATCCACCGCGGCACCCGTACAAACTGCCATACCTCAACCGCCAGTGGATTTTGGGGAACAAAAAGACGATTTGCCTTTCTAAAGAAAAAGGAGAAGGGAGCATTTCGGCTCCCTTCTTATTAATTAATTAATGTTCCACCTTTACAATTTCATTATAAACGATTTTGCTTCGTGGGTTATGATTGACTATCGTTTGTTTATACCCCTTTGTCCCCCATCTCCACCATAGGAACCTGTGTTTATATATCCGGCTTATCGCACTTGAAAGACTGTCTCTCACTTCATAAGTAAATGTGCTGTCAGGAATATTTGCATAAAAATCCACCCATTTATCTGAATAATTGAAACAGCTGTCTTTCAGAACAAATACAATACTGTCTTTAGTGACAACTTTTGTGGTTGTGATATATTCGACTTCTTTTGGACGCAGATTCAATTCTTTTATTAGTTTTTGCATCCGCACTCCGCAGCTCTTTCAATTCTTCTATGTTAAGCCGTAAAACATGGTTTTCAACCACATTTAGACTATCCCTAATCTTATATTCTTCAAGCCCAGTACAGAGACTTTTCATATTATCTGAAAGTCGGGCACTTTCCTTCTTCTCTTCCTGCCACAACCGGTACATCAAAAAGGTTGCCGCAAGGAGTAACACAAAGATTACTCCTATACCTATCTTCAATCTCATAATCAATCTGTATATACATTTTTACCAACTTCCGCAATAACTACCCATGCACCATTACAGAAACCATATATCTTACCGTCATTCTCCGGCATTTCAGGTATTGTATTAAGTTTTGTTTCATTGGCAGTGGCTTTGCTAAGAGCTGTTTGAGCTGTACTTTTTGCAGCATCAGCCGTTGTTTGTGCGGTCACGGCCTTTCCATCAGTAACAGCCAACATTCCAGTCAGAGTTTTTTCATTGGTTACTCCTGCAAGGAAGGTTTCAATTTCATTGAAGGTGTCAATGGCCGTAGTCGCATCAACAGTACCAACCAATTCATCCAAAGCGGTCTTCACCGCATTTATGGACTGTTCCAGTTGGGACTCTGCCAGTTGAGCACGTCCGCTTTCTGCTAAAATATCCGATTTGCTCGCACTGCTGCTACCATCAGAACTTTCCAAAAATGAAGATGAAATAGGAAGTTCATTACATCCTACCATAACATATTGTCCAGCTATCAACCCGTCGACATTCATATCACAGAACTCTCCAACCCCAAGTGCTGTTTTGTAAGGTACATAATCCTTTCCATTAGAACTTTTGTACACAACAACTCTATTGTTTGCTGCATCTCCAAAATTAATGCTGATAGCAAATTTCTCAGTAGATAACTGTATAGGTTGGCTTTCGTACCAATCCTCTTCTCTAAGAGTAAAATTCAAGTTTGCCATATCTTCTATGTGTTTATATGTTTGTTTCCTATATCAATTCCCAACCTTTCCTTACATCATCCATATTTGCAGGAACGCCATTCTCAACATAACTCATTGCAGCCACTACCGCAATAAGTTGTTCCCGGTTATTTCTATTCAGAACAGTATGACGAGATATGCCCGAGCGCTTTTCAACTGTGGCAATATACACGTCAGTATTGTTCTCACATGGCGGTGCCCAGCGCATAATAACATCTTCAAGTTCGTTGGCCGTACCATCTTTGTCAGTGTCATACTTATTAAAAATATAAGTTTGAAGAGTTTTAAAAGCAGCACGGTAACCGTATGCCATAGTTTTAAACTGAAAGAAACTTTTATCTGTCTGCGTTACAGACAAGCCCTGCCATTTTGTATTATTTCTCCGTATATTCAACGGATTGTTATTCCGTAGTCCCCGTGTCATTTTTATCCTCCTTCTCTTTTTGTGTTTCAAACAATATTTGTGCAGCCAGCCGTGCTATATCATCTTTATTCTCAATGATTATACTCATAGTCTTTTCCGCTTTCCGAAGTTCAGCCTTTTCCCATGATTTCTCACGTACCGATTTAAACTCACAGAAAACGCAATAAGCCGCCCATAACATAGCGAATACTGGAAATGGAATGACAATACAACATATAAGATCAATCATAACCAGTGTCAGAAACGGATTAAAATATTTCTTCGCTTTTGTCGCTGTCATTTTGTACTTCTTCGAGGTACGAAGCTCCCCACGTTGTTTCGCCTTCTGAATCCCCGAAATAAAATCTATCCCCATTGCGATTATGATAGCTGTCATACTTACCGCTATCAAAACCAAATGTAAAAACAAATGGTCGTGAATGAATGTTTCAATAATGTCGTTCATATCCTTTTGTGTTTGCGTTTATTATTTTTATTCCAATAGTAATTTGTTGATAGCATCAATAAAGGCTGGGGAACATAAACTTGCGTATTCCTTAATCATATTACACTCTTCATCGTTATACTCAATTTCTCCATTGGAGTTGAATATTTTAAATGCGAGGGCATGAGCCTCTATTCCCCTGCCAAGTTGATAAATGATATTGGCAAAATCCTTCTTGTAGTTCTCAACGGAACATCTCGTCTTATCAATATCAACAAATATCTCAATTCTTTACAAAATTTATCCTTTTCATAATCACTTCCAATCATTATCATTTGAAGCACCGAACATCAGTCCTCTTCCCAACCAGTCAGAGTTCGGTGACGGATACATAAAATCCACCAACTGCATACAATGGTGCATGGAACCGCCATTCAATGTTTGCTTTGTTCCATTCGCGTATATCTGAACATTATTATAATTGTCATTTGCATTAACCACGAATATCCTTTGGGTGACGGCAAGACTCAAAAGATAACGGTAGGTTACATTCGATGTTATTCTAAATATAACCGTATCAACTGGAAAACCCGAAGTTTCACCGTTATAATCGTATCTTGGCGAATAGCAAGGAACTGTATAATAAGTTTCGTTAGCAGAGGAAGTCCCGGAAGTCAAAGGTATATAAGTACCGGTTTTATCAGCACCTTTTGTGTACACATAGGCATAGGAGCCGTAAACTACCATAATGCTTCTTTCCCTTGCGCCAAACACGCCTCTACACCATAAGTCAGAAGTGTAGAAACGTAATGACCGGTTATCCTTAGTACCTTGATGATACATATCACCATCAAACCACATTCTTCCATCACTTCCAAAGCTGATTCCTCCAACCGCATCACCAGCAGCATTCACGCAATTCAACCTTGTAAAAGAGCCTGATACACCTTTCAATGTACCTTCAAAAGTGCTGTCACCTGAAATAACCGCACCAGCCGCATAGAGTTTCCCTGCTATACTCACCTTATATGGCGCATCAGTCGGTGTTGTAGCTCCAACCCATAACGGATAGTCACCACCAACAAGACCTGCTGCAACCGTTTTATTATCGCCCTTCATTATCAAAAGCTGATTACCCTGCATGAACCGTAGAATAGCATTTTGAGCCATGATAAGCGGAGTGTACACTGGCACCAAAGAATTAAACTTCTGCCAATAAGTTGTATTTGTCACCGGAATGGAATCACTGGACGTATGAGTTTTCAGACATTTATACGCATTAAACGTATTAGCACCGGTAGTCACAATTGCAATATCCAAGTACCGGGTACCGGAAGTCAAAGCCTCGTCATTGCGATACTCTATGCCTTTAGCCCATTCGGATTGCCGGAGAATACAGCCTTGCAGCCCGTTTTTCCCCGGTTCCCCATTAGTACCGTCAATTCCATTTTTGGCCTTTCTTCGTATTAATATATGCCCTTGCGCCTCCATACCGGATTACTTCAATTTTGCTAATACTTCTTTTGCGATCTCCTTAGCCTTGATACGATAACTCTGATAATCAGTGTATTCTTTCAGATATTCGGCACGCTTACCTTCGTCAAGTTCCGAAGCCATATCACGTGCCATTTCCAAGTTGGCGAAAATGGCATCACGTTTATTCGCATCATAACGTTCCATGATAATGGCACTTACAATACTGTCATAATCATGTTCCCCTTCAACATCCACGTTTTCACAGACATACTGGTCTTCAACCACCACATCTTCCGAACCGGCCTTTTGAACAGCTTCTCTTCTCTCAAAGTCGAAGTAAATGCGTAGCAACGCACCTTCAACTACAAATTCAATACCAGTCGGCAGTTCTCCTACAAGAGTTCCATAACTTTTCATAAATTACCTCCATTTTTATAATTATTCTTCAAAATAATAAGCACTCTTCCCGTCACCTAACGAACGCCGCTTGACAATCACATTTTCCACTGGAAAAATCTTCTGACCGTTATTCTCCGCTTCGCGAGCCTGATCCAACACATCTTTCAGATTGTAACAGTTCGTTATGAATTTGCTACGTTGTCCGTTCTGTTCAAAAAGAACACAATATCTACCTTCACCTTGCTTTGTCTTCACATTCGTTTCAAAGTCCACCACTGTTATAGGGACATTGAGAATATCCATCAATCTTGTCTCTTTTACATCGAAGAACTTCTTTCCGTCCTTTGTTCTACCACTCTGTTTGATACCTTTATCTGCAAAACTCATATCATTATTTGTTATTGTTCTCCATAAATTCTTACAATCTCCCCACTTACACCAGCCCCAGTATGAAGCTCGTATCTCGCGGTTACGTTTCCGGTCTTTTTATTCGTTTCACCTTTCGGGCAAAGTTCTTTTTCATATTTTTTACGCATCCGAACATTATCTTTCGTGAAGCAATAGCCCAAAAAGTTAATCCTTCTTCCTCTTACTACGTTTTCGCTTTCTATGCTTTTTGTTCCCATTCTTTGTTTCTGTTCCTATCGGAGCAATACAACTGTTTGCTTTGACTACCAACCCAACTTTTGCACTTTCCCGTTCATACGCACGAATAAGAAACAACGCTTCGGCCTTAGAACGAGCCAGCATAACATTATCATCGCAATATCTATGCAGGCATTTGACACGATATTTCTCCTTCATTGTATGATCTATCCGACTTGCCGCAAAATTCCCGATAGGTTGGCTTGTAAATGCTCCAATCGGAACACCTCTTTTTCCGTTCAACTTCATTCTCCAATATGTCAATTAACCCTGTTCCACTGTCATACGACAAAACTGTAATCTCAATCAATTTAATAAATCGTTCATCTTTGAATTTTCTTCTCAATGCAGCAACAATAAGTTCATGAAGAATACTTTGATAGAACTTTTTAAAATCAGTCTTTACGAACCATTTGTATTCTGGGTATCGGTGAAGAAAACGTTTCATTCTCCTTACTCCAAAATGTAATCCCTTCCCCTTAATACACGCACTTGTATCATAAATCAAATTTCTATAAACATCTTCTTCAATCACCCTCATAATTGCATGGTGCAATATACGCCACGGGAAATATTTCTGTTTGACAATATCTCGAACCTTTCCTGCATCACTCTTTACTCTCATCACGCTATAATCCGGTGCCGGAAAATCCAATGTCAAGATCATCAACTGCAAAGCCCGAAGGTCTTCTTCCGGGTGTAGATTATGCCGCCTAATAAAGCGGTTTTTCTTAACCTTCCCATCTTGTGCCTCTTTGTCCGCTTCACGTAAATTATTGATCTCTGCTATACGTTCAAGAATATACCCGGCTCTTTTAGGTTTCCTTCCACCGTTTGCTTTGATCCGTCTATTGTCAGCCTCTATCCTTTCCACTATAACTCTATCAATTTCATCATGCGACAGACTCTTCCAATCAATATCACTTCTTCCAATATTCACTGCTGCTTTGTTTAAAATTTACACCATACTTCCAATTTTGTCTTATTCAGACCATTCTAATTATTCCGATAACTGCAAGCCGTTTTTGCTTGCTTGAATAATTCGCCCGGAGCCTTCGAGAACTAACCTACTAACACCGCTTGTCGCCTTTCGCAAATAGGGCAACCTTTCCGCATTCTTGATTTTCTGACATCGTAACCAATTGATTACTACGTTGCAACGATATAAATCCGCAAGGTCATGGCTCGGAGAACTCGCAGATTACTCTACGATAAATAAGTATGGCGAGAGCCGATATTCGCATTCGAGTTCGACCAATCGTTATTCGAGTTCGCATAAGCGAGGCCGCAATTCGCACCGTTATTCGCATTACCGCCCCAAAGAACCAGCTCTTGTTCCCCTCTACCAACCGTCCACGCCTTTCGGCTTTCGTCCCGTTATCCGTTACCGTAAAACGAGAAGGTGGACGGGTTTTAATTAATTTGAAAATTCAAAGAACTAATATTTCAAAATCTATCATGCAGCCATCAAAGATGCACCGCTAACAAATGTTAAATTCCCAAAATATGCAAGGCGAGAGCCGATACCCGCAGCCGAGGCCGACCAAGCGTTACCCGAGTACGCAGAAGCGAGGCCGCAATGCGCACCGTCATACGCACAACCGCCCCAAAGAACCAGCTGCCCAGTAGTGTTTGCCCATGAATAATCAGCCCAATAAGAAGTGCTGTTTCCACCAATCTTTTTCGGGAAAATATCAAAATGCTCCCCAAGAATTATTTCCTGCACTTGACCGGAAGATGTCTGACGAGTAGCTTGTCTGTATTCACCATTTGGATGCGCAGCTAATTCAGCAGTAGTCGGTAAACGGTTTCCTTTGTAAATGAAAATTTCCGTTCCACTTTGAGCACTATTGTTGGAACTACCACAAAATACTCCTTGCAGAAATTCCCACTGCCACCCATAAGGATCTTCTATACCCATCATGTTCACCCGTGAACAATCCACTCCAGTATTACTTCCATTTCACCACAGAAATAGCAATTTTACCCCTAACTTAGTCACCGAGACTCTTTGTTGTCGCCACGTTTGTCAATGCTGCCGCAGCAGCCCACAAGTCTTTACTGGAGCTACCACCCACACCATAACCAAGTTTGGCTTGAATATTGGTATCTCCGTACTGGGACAGCCCCAACATCATAATAAGCTTTCTCTGATCGTAATCGGTCAGTCCCCATTCCTTACCGTTCACTTGTGCAGCATTCCAAAATGCGTTGATTGTCTTGCTGCCTGCCGGTGCAACTCCTGAACGTGAAACAAGTGCGCTACCTGACATGGAGCCTTTGTATGCACCGATACAGTTATACATTCCACCATTTGCCCCACCAATAAACTCACCGCCAATAGGTAGCATGGAGAGCCATAAGACCGGTACACCACTTACACTGTCAGTCTGTACACGATAATACAAACGCGGCCCTATCCACATCACATGCCCTTTGGTTTCATCTACCGTAGTACCATCGGCAAACACCGCACTATTGGTAGGGGACATTTTAGCAGCCCTTCCATCATTCGTTACGAGATAACGGCCACAATACAACTTGTATTCTGTCCATGCGGCTGTATTACCTATCATACCATAGTTCGTGCTACTTTGGGTTGATTGTTTGATTGGAATCCCCCAAGCCACCTGCCTCAACATTTGTTCGTCACCATTATTGATAGCATTCATGAAGTTTTCTATGGTAATGCGTCTGACACTACCACCAACTTCCACCAATACTGTGTTGGAGCGTAGAATGGAAGTTACCAATGTTTCATTTCCTAATCCTTTAGTTGCCATAATATTATTTTGTTTTTATGTTAATTAAAATGACACTCTGCCAAAACATCAACATCATATTGAGTCCCGTTTCTGTCAGTTTCCGTTGTTGTTACAGATATAGAATTTGTTGTAGAATGTTTCAAACTCTTCCAGTTTTCCTTATCCATCACATCCATAGTCCACGATGCAGAAGTAGGAGTATAAGTTGATCCAGTAGTCATATTTACAATCTTGGCACTTACTGTAACGGGCTGGCCGGTATCAACCTCTTTGTTGGAAGAAGTTATATAACACACAATCTGAAATTCATCTGCCGTGTCAACAATGCGTACCCCGGCACGTGCTATCGGTTGTGAAGCACCTGAAGTCTGATAAACTTCCGCTATGAACAATTGAGTACCATCCACATCACCACGGGTAACCGTTATGCTCTTCTGTCCGTTCTTATCAGCCCAAGCCGTCGTGTCCTTATACCATTTTACATAGTAATCGGTAATGGCATTGGCACCGGCATACAGCTTGGTAGTCAGAGTACAACTTGTTACTTTGCTTGTTAATTGTTCGGTACTTGCAAGAATAGCAAGATAGTAAGAACTGGCTCCCATATTCTGAATGGCAATAGGTAGCTCACCAGTCAAATTATATTCAGCACCTGCCGTAGAAGCGACACACGAATAAGTCAATGTATCTCCTGCAACATTCGTTTTACTCGCCAAGTTTCCGATAATTTTAATGGCACCGGTACCAGTATTCAAAGAGAATTTACCCGTACTGTCTTTTTTCCAACCTCCACTTTCCGCACCATTAAAATTTAATGCCACCCCATTGTAAGTCCAACTATGGCCTGACAAACTGACTGCCAACCCACGTGCCGAAGTCACTTTGGGTGTCCGTATCGGTTGATTTGTGGCTACACTCCAATCGAGGAGAGACAGCTCCACTTTCTTCATCTACCGCCTAGAAACAATGGAACGCCATTGTTCTCAAAAGTCAACATCAAACTGTCATTGGAGCGAAGACGTTTGATAGTAATACTATTTTGAGCACTATAATTTTCTGCCATATTCCCAGCCTCCTTCCGATATGATTTGATTCATGCTTGTATTAGTGTAAACAATACCGTCCAACAACAGTATTCTATCTTCCAACCCTCCATCAAGAGAGGATAAAACACATTACTTCCTTCTCATTCAAGATTATGGACTCTTCTTTTACCAAGTGCCCCAATAACAGCACCCCGGCATCCAAAGCCTTTTCCTTATTTGCTACAACATACCTCATGTCAATTATTTATATATATGTTCCCGTTACTGTCTGTATATTCATTTGTCCCATCCGTCAATACAGAGAAAGCCTTTTTTTGCTCGGCCTTAATGTACACGTCCAACCAATCATCAAGATAGGTTTCGCCAATACCGGTTCCATCCAACATTATCACAGTTTTTTCCCCTTCCTGCCATTGTACCCCGGTCTTATTTGCACTGTCTGTAAACCATACCATGCGGATAATCGGTGCCGGTATCGATACAATTTCGCCATTCCACTGTACCATAGCTATATTCCTATGCAGGATTTCATCAGGATTGAATGGAAGCCTGACTTGCCGGTATGCACGTAAATTTTGGATAAACACGATTGACGGAGAATTGCTGTCTTGCAACCTCCTTTCCACCGAATCTTCACCAACAACAAGTAATCCCCTTTCTCGATCAAACGCAAATCCATTGTACAGACTGGTTAAAGACAAAGCCACAATTTCGTGATTTGCAGTAGTCAGCCTCGTTTGACTGGATATGCTGTTTACCTGATAAAGTTCAATCGTATATCCGGTAGTTATTTTATTCACTCCCTTTGTTACCATAAGTGGAATGGTGCGCTCGTATGAATTTTCATCCAAAGCCGCATTCCTATTGGCCGTAGATGCGGAAATCAATTTGTTGGCTACCTTGTAATCATACAACAAGAGTTTGTCAAGAAATGGATTGTACTGGATTATCTGACTGTCCCCGATAGACAAACCGTATGTGTCTTCACTCTTATCTACCGTTGTCAATATTATGGAATCAGTTTTTACGGGAATATTCACCCCCAGCCGGGTATCAGCTATCACACCTTCAAAATGTAACTCAAAACTTTCACCCGGAGCCACATTTCTACTTATGGTAATGGCACCGCGTGTATCTCCAACTGTATCTATACTGTACTTCCCATTCCATGAACTGATTGCAGAAATATTCTCTCCATTAGCAAACCAGTTCATCTCTGCCAACAAAGAATTTACATAAGGCTTGTCCCAACTACCGTCAGAGGCATTCGCTATGACTTCCGGCAAAATCATCAACGGAGTAACCCCACGGTCAGGATCATATTCATTTACCACCGGATTATAGACCTGATTGGCCGGACTGTTCGGTGTCAATATTTTCAAGCTTACCGCAATGGTAAGCGGTTGAAACTCTTTCCTGATTCTTTTCTTTTCACTTTCTATCATATTGTCACAATTGCTTCTACGGATGCTGTTTCATTTGTTGCCATTATGGTAAACAAGGTACTTGCTACCGTTACAGAGTTGTTCCCTAAATCACTTATTTCCTTTGTATTATGTATTATTATTGAACCATTGAAATCCTTATGCTTGATATTCCAAGCTTCATCATCAGCAGTATCTCCACTATCCCTTCGGATAGCCCATTGTCTAACTGTGTCTGTAATGTCTTCCCAACCTTTGAAGACTTTGCAGGTTATTTCCATTGATTCACCATAAGCAAGGAAATTATCACCCTGCGTATCAATCTCAATGCGTACCGGTGCATCTATCTGTAACTGTTCGATTGTGCCGGTCATATAAATGTTATTCAGATAAGCGGAATAACCGGTCATATCCAACCCGAAGATGTTGAGATTGCTCAAATCCCCATCCTGCATTGCGACCATACTCTTTGTAAACTCCCAGTCATTTACCCCTACCAAGAAACGGCGGTATGTCCTCGTCTCATAAGCGGAAGTCTGGCGTTCTTTGTTTGTAAAGTTGCCATAAGCAACAAAATGCAAGGCCTCACACGGATGGAAAGAATATTGCCAACGGTCAGAAACACCACGAAGCACATAGCGGAACCTTTTGTTTGTTCCGGCATCCAATATTTCTGTAATACGAAAATAGATTGTACAGAAACCTGCAAACATACGGTTGCCACGGCTATCATCTATATCAGATACCGCATTATTCCCCGGCGTTTCATAGTCATGGAAATACCCCATGCAAATATCATCCACAGCCACAGCACCTATTTCACCGTCTTGTAATTTCAAACTTATCGTCCCAGAACGTAGCAAGTTACCGTCAGCATCATAATCAGGCTCAACACTCTCTATAATTCCAGCACCGGGAGAACGCCATTTGTCACCAAGCACAATTTCAGCACGGTTAAAACGCAATTCCGGCACCTCTAAAAACCTGCGTAACGTGAGGCTTTCCATATACCCACGTCCCATGCTGTCTATTTTCGCCCCAAAGCCGGTCAAACCCTCTGCAAAACCGCTTGCACCAAAGATAGCACCGGCTAAGAAGCCGATAAGCCCAGCTGCCGTATCATTGTGGGTGCGCGAAAGAAAAAGCTGATTGCCCAGTGAACGGATGATAGACTGTATCTGTTGGGTATTCAAGCCACCGGTTCCCTGCCCACCACCTGCAATAGAGTCTATCTGATTTTGGATTTTTTCAAGCGATCCAACAGCCTTTTCCTCCCGAAGTGTCATAGTGTACTTCGGTATCATATCTTCTCCCTCTTTGATAATAAGGGTATCAATAATGATGCTGCCTTCAATACCAAGATCGCTATCAGTGAATAGCATCAAGTCCCCTTCTTTCAAAGTATCATGTATGCTTGCTTCCCCCCTTGCAACAGCCTCATCATGTTGGCGTGCCATGAAAATATCATCCACCTTCGGTTCATACGAATAGCGCACATAGTCATTCTTTGCAAGATATTTTTTCGCGGTAGCAAGCAACCGTTGTGAAGCGGCCTGAATATAAACGTCCGGCATATCAATATAAAGCAGGACAAACTTGTCACCGGACTTTATATTGTAATCCTTGTATGGGAAATATAATTTCAGACTTTCATCATATACACGGTTACAAGTCAGCACATATTTATTGCCCTTCTTCTCACATTTGGTTATTTCAAAATCCCGGCCACCACACATGCCGTTTTTCATGCTAATGGTGGCTGTTTCAGAAGTCAGGTAATCGTTTATATTGAAACCAACATCTTTTAGCGTTATTGTAAAAGGTGGGACATCTTCACCTTCCTTCAGGCTATCCATTGTACCATCATCTGTCAATTGTTCGGCATCAGCCACTTCGTCAAGATTGCCATTATCCCCGGCATCCAATGATACATAAATACCTGCATCTTTCAACTGTTCGGCGGTCATACCTTCCATTGAAGGACATATTTCCTCCAAACCACCGGTACCGTCAAAATAAACACTCCCTTCCCGAATGCCAAGCACAGCAATATTCTTACTGTCAATATATGGATCAAGCGTTGTCTTAGGAAAATCAGGTAACATCAGATTTTCCACGGCCATGTTATTCGGCAAATAATTGGTAAGAGAACTGTTTGAGAGCTTATTATAATACCGGTTAGGCATATTTCTTGTACTACCGTATGCACGCAATCGCGTAATAATCTGTTGATCCGCATCGGCTGTACGTTGAATTTCGTACAAACCGTTTCCACGTCCATACTTGAAAATATTGCCCACAGCAATACCGGCAGTACCGATTGTTATTGTTCGGCCACGAATAACAAAGTTCGCACCAAATTTTGAATTGAACAACTCCAATGCACCCCATACCTTTATATTGTTCACATCAATGTTTACATTGGTAGTGCTCACATATTCAGGGTGTACGGCAACCGTCCATTTTTGTGCTCCGGTATATATACGGTCAAGATTTACTTGAACACGGTCTGCCAAATCTTGTATAGACGAAGCGAAGAAACTGAACTTAGGCAAAGAAGTGAAGTGTATCTGATTATCACTTTTCACATAATCAAGAAAATCACATCGCGTCAATTCATCTCCCGGCCAGTTGAACTTTACGTTATCATAGACAAACGCTTCTCCCGAAGTTTTTCTTGCCGCCTTTTTTAATGCCGTAGGATCATAGTTTATCTCAAACTTCTCACCACGGTACATAACATAGTCACCTATCTCAAAAAGAATGGGTACGGCACTTTTCAGAGTGCTTGTCACAAAACATGCACCCATCCATGTACCATTATACTCCAAACCTTTCAGTGTACAACGTACCGTATTGCCAGTTTTATCATAAACCTTCCATGCCATACAGCTATACTTTTTCAACCAATGCAACTATCTTTGTCGGTTCCGCAACACTATACGAGGGGATTATTTGAGTTCGAGGATCAGTTACTCTGAATTTTACCGGGAAGGTCAAGACTTCATCCATATTGGACTTATTAAATTCAAAATCTCCAACCTCCAGTAAGTAAAGTCCTTGCCGCCCGATACCCGTGTACGAGTTATATATTTTCTAAGGTGGCACCGTCACCATTCTCTCCCGTGAGATAGTTTTGTAAAAGCCATAATTTTATCGTATGCAGTACCCAAATCTCCCTTATAGCACATCTCGGCTTCCAAGTCGTATGCCTTTAATAGCAGCTTATCGGGTATATAAGTATCTTCACCGTCTTCATCCGGCCAATCCCGTTTGGGTAAATCTTTCGTTTCCCCACCCGGCTTGAACGGAAATTCAGTGCACACAATTCCAAAATGCACCAAGCTGTCTTTGACCGGAGCATTCTCGGTAGTTTTCTGCATCAAAATAGAATACGGTTCGTTCATATACACATATAAAAAAAGAGCTTGCCGCAGAGATATTTAGTCTCCACAACAAGCTCTATGGCCTTATACTTTAATCTTATTTCAACGCAAATATAATTGTATTTTCTATATTATCATAGAAAATAATACCATAAAAATATTTTTTAGTTAGATTATCATACTCAAACTTCGCTTTAGTTCCACATGTATGTTTAAAAACATAAAAAATATCATCTATCATAATTTTAATTATTAATACTTTTGTAGTTAATTATAAAAGAGGTTATTATATGTTAGGTAGTTTTAGTTTGGATAGTAGTGATTCTTCTGATCTGCTTTAGTGTTTTCGGAGGGCCATGTCTATTACCACTATACGTACTTTTTGTGGTGGTGTTAGGTTTTTACTTTGGCATTAAATATTTAGATATATAGGTTATGTGGAAATGTGAATCATGTGGATGTGCGAATGATGATAGTTTTACCATTTGACAAGTATTGTGGGTATAACCCAATAGAAAAAAAAAGATAGTTCAATAGTTGAATCTAATAATGAAAACCAACCTGAATTTTCAGGAAGTGGTGTCGTTGGATTAAGGAGATTATATGACTTATCAGTGATAATGCTTATCATATCAGCTTTAATCTTTGTTGTTACGCTATTTGCATGTGAATTTGAAGCCTATAAAATAGAACGCCATTTAGGGTGGTTCATAATAGGACTGGCTGGGATAATATCCAACATAATAGCGATGCCAATACTGAAAGCATTAACAACAATCACAGAAGCTGCATTTATTTACAAATCAAAACATAAACAGAATTAAAATGAAAAATATAATACTTATTTTTAGCATATTATCTATACTTTTTACATCGTGTTCATCTGATAATGAGAAAGAAAATATCTATATTGATAAAAATAAAGAGTGGCTTGATGAAAATATTATTGGAATATGGGAAGTTACGCATTTGTGGAATGATATAAGTGGTATATGGGTAGATGCAAATTGGGGATATTCTGATGCTAAATTTACATTCAATCCTGATAAAACTGTCAAAATAGAAAACTTTGATATTGATAATGGGACTTGGAACTATAATATTGCATCAGAAGATTACACCACTTTTATTGTAATAAATGATGTAAAGAGAATGGTTTTTAGTTTAAATATGAATGACAAAACACTTACATTATATAACTATGCTAAATTGAAAAAGAAATAGTAATAGACACATGGAATGTTTTTATTCTATTTTGACAAGATTAGGGCTGGCTCCAAAGTCAGCCCAATTTATTTGTTATGTATTGAAAAGAATCGCAAATTACCTCTTGATTGTATAAGAACGGAATTACGTTCTTTTAGTTTTTCCTCTGTAATTAAGTTTTTTACGAATTGTTTAGTAGAATCGTTTCTGTATAGCGCACCATCTGTTTCTGCTGCCCACTATGTTTATTCCATTAACTTTACCGAAAAATGACGATTTAAAATTTGCTTATTACAGTATATTATCAAAAACTCGATTCTTCTGAATTTTCAGAGAAATAAATAGTGAACGCTATGCTACTGGTATTAATTCACCCTTAATCAGCTTTATGGCTTTCTTTACGTCCCAACCGCTTTCGCATAATGCGATGATAAAACGTACACCTTTCGTAGTCCATACTGTATAAACATTTGTTCCTATCGAGCCATCCGAACGTGTGTACGTCTGTGTACGTGTAGAGTGTAGTCCCCAAGTAGAATAAGGAGTATGCAATAACCATTGTCCGCTTTGTCGGTAGATGACTCCGATTTCTTTCAGCTTTTTATGCAGCTTTTCGGCATCCATTCCTATCTGCTTGGCGACTTGTGTGCTCGTCTGGGTGTTTACACTCTGCAAGTGGTTATCGTAATAGCTGACCTTCGGAGCAGCTTGAAGCAACTGTTCTTCTTGCAATGCGTTCTGTTGTTCAAGACGTTGCTTCTCTTCTCGCTCGTTCTTTAATTGTGTTGCAAGACTGATAACAAGGTCGGGATTGTTTATCATTTGCTCCAAAGTTGGCTGCATGGCGGTCATACCATATTGAAGTAACTCTTTGATACGGTCATTACACCAAATGGCAAAAGCCGGGCTTAGCCAACGAGCAAACTCTAAGGCTACATCTTCGTGCATCCAAGTACCGGGATTATTACCTCCTTTCGTAACTTGCACTAAATCAGTCAAAGTTAGATTTCTTACTTTGGATAGTTCATTTAGATAATCTGTTGTAGATTGGTTCATTAGCCAAAATTTAGGCTCTTTGCCGAAAGATTTAGCCATCTGTGTTGCATTTACCATTACATTATCACCTTTCTGAAAGGTAATAGGACTTCCATTATATTGAAAAATTTGATTTGTTTTCATATTATAAAGTTAATGTTTTCCCCATCAGCGGCTCGGACATCTCCGCTTTTGGGGAATTATTTTGTCCGATCTTGTAGTAGGTAGGGAATCGAACCCCAATACGCCATTACTCGTACCTACTGAACCCTCCTTAATATAATAGTCACACTTGACATAATAATAAAGAGAAAGGGCAAATCCCGATGAAGCCTAATGTGGTTGCCTGCCTCAAAGAGAATGCCCTATAATATTTTACTCCAGTTCATGACAACCACGAAATGAACCTAACAGCATTGTTTCCGGCACAAATATAAAAACGATATTTTCACCATACAACAGACTAAAAATCAGAAAAATAAATTCGGTAAACATCAGTAACAAACGGTAAGAATCGGTAAATAAAAACAGTTATATTTACTCTAAAATTTAGACATAATATAAATAATGCACGTATCTACCGTATTGTGACGAGATGTTGGTTGCAATTTATGATACCGTTCAAATAATTTGAAAATATAAAATGCTGTAAATAAATATATTGCAGAAAACGTGTTAGTCCCCATTCTTTTTATATCTTACCATAACATTGCCTTCGGATTCTATTTTACAGTTTCCACCATGAACATATACATAAACTTTAGCCACATCGCTTTGCCTTACATGTAGTTTAGCCCGATCATATACACTTACAAAAACTTTGGCACAATCCTCCACTTCAAGAGTCAATTCACTATCATGCCGTAAATGGAGAGTAACAACTGTAAATTTACCGAAAGAAAGTTTGCCTGAACATTTACCATTCAGTACATATACACCATTGTCGCCTCCGATCACTGGTTCATCAACAAAAATATGGTTTTGATGAAGCAGACTCCGGTCAAAATTACCTTTTATATATTCCACTGTCGGATAATCGTGTTCAATACAAAAATCAATACCCCGTATATACATTTCAATCAATTCTTGCTGGCTTTTATTATTTTGCCAGTCACCTTGCCATTGTGTGCAGAGACCATACGACACAGCATGGCCTCTCAATTCACTATTTAATCTGTTCATAATCATACATTAAATTTGTTTACACCGTTTATATTCCTATGCAGTATATCCCTGATTTCTTCCACAAATTCCACATTCTTTGCTGTATTTATCTGTATCATTGTCAGTTGTTGTAATTGCGCTTGTGCTATTACATTATAGGCCGGGAACAATTCTTCAACCAATCTGCGCACATACTCCCGTTTGACACTCACGTCAGCCCGGATTGCATTTATATAAGAAGCCAAAAGGTTAGCGGTATTTTCAGTAACATTCTGTATGCCTTTAGATAAACCACTTCCACTGTCTTCTTCCTCTTCCTTCATGCTGATACCATATTTCTTTTCCATATAGTTATTCAGCTTGTCAAGCATGGAATAATAATCATCGGTTTTCTCACTGACACCCATTAGATAGTCCGCAATACTTTCCAACTCCCTTTCGTCAAGAGAGAAATCCTTGCCGAAATAACCACTCATTCCATCCTCACCAAAAAGCATCTTTTGAAGCTGTTGCATGGCCGGTTCCAAAATACTTATTTTGAGAATGGAGTTCATGACATCACCCATAATGTCGGCAACCTTATTTTTGAAAGCTTCGGCACCATCCTCGCCTTTCTGCCATGCCTCATACAAGGCATCTCCCAACTGCGAAGCCCAGTCTTTCAAATTAATACCATAAAGAGATTCAGCCGTTTCTTCGGCAAAATCCTTTATTTGCTGTTTCATCTCCGCAATCTGATTCTCATAATCAGTCACTTTGCTATCATCCGTCTTCTTCTTGTCAATTTCGGCTTGCCGCTGTTTCTCCAATTCTGACAGTTGTTCTTGCATCAAGGCACGTTGATACCCGTATGCACCGCCTTCATCGTATGCCGAAACACGTTTTTGAAGTTTTTCCGCTTCCTGCTTATATTTCTGCAAAGACATCAAATCGAAGATGTTGATCTTCCCCTTATTGCGTATTGCCTCAATCTGATTATTTAATTGATTCAACCGGGTACGGTCATTTTCTGCATCTACAAGTTTTAGTTCCGTGCCACTGCCCAAGAAACGTTCAAGAATACCGTCAATCTGTTCGTATATATACTGCAACTGTTGAGCACGAAGTTTACTTTTTTCAATAGCTTTATCAAGCTTTTTGTCATGTGCTTGTGCTATCTTCCCAATCCAGTTTACAGCTTCACCGGCAGCGGCAGCAATACCACCAACTATTCCACCTTTGGCGAATCCCTGCCCGATATTACTTATAGAAGACATGGCATCCTGCACATTACCCATTGTATCGGCCATACCCTCATTACCCAAAGCATCAAACATGGAAGACATTTGCCCTGCAAAATTGCCGACAAGATCAGCACTTTCAGCGGCACTTTCTCCTATGGCTGCAATCTTTTCTATGGTACTCTTTTCATCTTTATCTCCACTGGAGAATAACGAACGAATATTTTTTATGAGAGTGGCAAACGGATTCTTCTGCAATCCGGCCTTATACAAATCTTGTATGGCTTTCTTTAACTTCTCAATTTGAGAATATTCTCCTGAAACATCAATCCGTTTACCATTCTCATCCAAATACCAAGAAGTAAAAGCTGTTGGCTTTCCATTCTTGTTTTTAGTTACAGAAGCATTATCAATAATCTGTTGTGCATAATCGGATGCTTGCTGTATCTGTCCGTATGATTTATAGGTCTGATCTCCAAATATCTGTTCCCATACCGGAAGAAGTTCAAGCAGTTGTCCCCTTAGTTTTGCCAGTTCCTCCTTATATTCGGTAAAAAGAGCTTTCTGTCCGGGAGTCATGCCTTCAACATTCCCAACAAGTTCATTATTTTCACCAATGAAGGTGTCAGTTAAGGGTAGCATATTTCTCGCTTAAATCCCGTATCTTTTCTAGCAATGGACTTATATTTGTTGATTGCAGTAACCTCTTTCAGCTTTACTTCCAAGCTATCTTTTTCAATTGCTTCTTTAGCCTCTTTCCACGCATTGAAAAACTGTTTATACAAAACACTGTCTTTACCGCCAAGTGATTCTGTGGCCTCTTGCTCGGTGAAAGTCAAAGGTATATATAACCCCTTATCCTTCATTTTCTTAGTCACCTTTTCAGCCAATTCCTCGGATTTCTTCTCATATTCAGACAATGCTCCGAAAGCGTACAAAGAAGCATCCTTCTTACTTGCACCGGCATTGATAAGTTGCTTGTATATATCCCATTTCTTTGAAACATCAGATACATACCTTTCAAGTTCTTTTGCGGCCTTATCCGAAGCTTCTTTCATAGCGTTGGCATCAATATCCAGAAGCACTTTCCGTATAGAGACTTTCAATTCCCTACGTTCTTTGGTTTTATCGTCAAGCTGGTTAAGAATCTTATTCAATTCATCTCGATAATTTCCAATATCCACAGGTTCTTTACCTTTGAATAAGGAGTCAAAAATACCCGATCCTTTAACCTTATTGGCAGCTTCTCCCTTTCCAACAATGTCAGTCCACTTCTTATATTCAGAATATGCCTCCTTTAGTAAGTTTACCCGTTCTTTCAATCTTTCGGCAAAGGCATCCTTTTTGTCTCTTATCCTTACTTGGATCAGTGAGAGAAAAACCGATTTCTTTAGCTCCTTTCTCACCGGCTTGCATTGTGTTGAAAGCCTTTTTATAATCTGATACAATTTGCTTCTGCCAGTCAGGAAGTTTTGACAAGTCAATAGCTCCAATACCTGACAAATCTATTCCGGCTTTAATCAATACCGGCTTCAATTGATTTGTTGTCTCTTTAGCTTCCTTATACGCTTTTGTATTCCTTCAATAATTTTCTCTGAATCCGTAGAAACCTTTATTTGGGCTTCAAATTGCCCATCTGTGGCTTCATTGAACTTTTTCTGCAAGTCTGACAAGCTCTGAATAGTTTCCGTATATTCAGCATTAATCTTGATATTGAATTGCTTTTCAAGAATCTCACCATTAAGAAATTTCCGTATATCTACCGGCATTTCTTTAAATTGATCCAAGAAAGAACTTATATCCAAACCGATAGCTATTCTTTGAGCGTCACTCAAATTGTCTAAACTCCAACCGGCAGCTTGTAATCGTGACTTATATTCAGATATGAAACTCTGCATATCCGGTGATACTTCTTCCTCAAAAACACGTTTAGAGTTTTTCCATGCCTTCCGTAGCTGAAAAATATCATCCCTATATCCTCCCGTGAAGGGTAACTCATTATTCAAACTGGCTAATGCTTTGGGATATTCTTTGATTATATCCAACTGCTCTTTCAATGATTTGCTCGAAGCGACTTTAGCAAAATCATCATATTGGGCTATAACTTTCTGCATGGCAGTATAATACTCTATATAGCTACCAGCCATACGGTCTATAATCTTATCTATCTGCTTCTCTGCCTTGATGTAGTCTTCAATATTTTCACTAAAGCTTTCGTCAAAAATAACCATCAGTAGCATCATTCGCATATTCAGATGTACCTCTTATGGCATTCAACAATCTATAAGCCTCTTTGTATCATTCAAAGCATTCCGAAGCAATATATATTGTTCCGCAAGGCTTTTAACTGTATTTCCTTCATCATCATTCTTAAACGTTTCATTAAAAGTGTCTGCCCAAACTGGAGAATAATCCTTTAATGCTGTTTTCATTTCTTCAATGGAAGAAATCAGTGAGGCATCATTCGCCTTAAAAGGATCAACATCAGCAAATTTTTGAGCTTCTTTCGTTAGGTTCTTGAAACCGTCTTGTGCTCTTGTTGTCAACTCGGAAATACGCTCGTTCATCTCGTCAGCCTTTTGCCCGGACTTATACCATAATTCAGCAATGGCAGTAAGCCCAGTAAACAAAAGCATGTATGGATTAAAAAGCAAACCTTTTAATGCAACTCCTACTTGTTTTATACCATAACCCAATGAGATCATGGCTACACGCCATTTACTTGTTGAAAGTGCAGCCGACATTTCAGCACGAGATATACCAAGTACCTGCACAATATGACCGGCTTGTCCTGATTTCAATTTTCCAAGTGCCATTAACCGCAAGGCATACTCCTTAGTTAAAGCTCCACTACTTGCCAACGCTTTCCAATCTGCGGTTGTCATAGTATTACTTGAAGCTATAAGTCCTTTTTCCGCATTAGTAAGTGTACGATAACTGGATGCGACAACAAGATTGGCTGCTGCCTTTTGCTTGGCAGCAAGCGTACTTTTTATAAGAGCCGCACTTTCATTCCCAATCAAGCGGTTTGCGCCAAATGTAGCTACCTTATATACTCCAAAGGCTCCAACGGCAGCTTCGATAGCCGGTACAACTTCTTTCCAATTTTGTGCAAGGGTGGTAAGGCTTTCGGCAGTCCATTTCAATGTACTACCCATTGACTCCGCAATATCACCAAGCATAATGTCAATCGCATCAGCCAAGTTCTTCCATTTGGACTTAACTGATTCTGAAAGAACTTCCTGCATGTTATTAAACATGCCACCATCATCCGTAAGTTCCCAAAGAACATCTTTTACATCCTCAAACGTAACCTTCTTTTTCGAGATCATATCAAGCACTTCACCGGCACTGACAATGCGGCCTTCCAACTTGCTGAATCGCTCGGCCAGTTTATCCACCATAGGAATATTCGCTTCCGTCAATTGTCGTAATTCCGTTCCTTTCAAGAATTTAGCAGCCTTTATCTGACCGTAGGCCAATATGATACGCCCCATATCAACACCTACACCGGCTGATATATCAGCCAGCCTTTTCATGGTATCATACAATTCATTGTATGGTATAGAATATGCGGAAAGTTGCTTGGCATACTGATTCAAATCCATAACCCCGAATGGAGAAGCAACAGCCAGTTTCTTAATTTGATTGAATATGGTTGTAGCTTTGCCTTCATCTTGCAGAATAGAGGCCATTGCAATTTTCTGATTTTCCAACTCACCACCAATATCAACCACTGCACGCAAAAAGTTCTGTGCTGCATAAATGGAGTATAGCCCCAAAAATTCATTTCTTAATTGTCCGACAATACTCAATTGACTGTTCATTGCTCCATTCATATTGAGAGTGGCTGTCATGTGCCGTCTTGCTGCATTGGCTGATCTCTCACGGGCATTAGCCAAATCCAGTTCCGCTTTGGCGGCACGGGCGGCTCTTTGTCGCGCAAGCTCACGTGCGGCTGCGGCAGAAGCTTCCGCTTTGGTTTGAATGGCTGCGGCTTTGGCGGCGCGTAAATCACTTGCTGTAAAGTTTGTATTCAACCCGGCGGCTTGCAAGGCGGCACGAACAGCTTGTGTGGTACTGGCCTTATCCACTACCACATTGATCTTAAACTTCTCACTTTGAAGCAAAGTCTTCATATCACCAACCAACTTCTTCTTGTCAAAACCCACATCAAGTTTTGCCTGCAAGTCTTTGGTGATTTCCGCTTTCAATTTTTTACGTTGTTCCGCTGTCTTATCACGGAATAAAATATCGAAGTAAAGGTTTCCAAGATCAGCCATATATTATTGTGTTTGTATTACTTATAATCATTGATATTAATTGCTGTTTCTCCATTGCCATACTTGTCTTTCCAGCGTTTGGCAGCATCCTCTATATCACTTACGGAAGGGGATTTGAAGTTTTTTGTATCGTGTTTCTTTCCCTTGCTGTCTTTGTCACAATCTGTAACCACAATAGACACATCCATTGCCAACAATTCAATTTGTGCATTTGTAAGTACCCAATAAATACCAAACAAAGGTTTACTTATTGGAATCCCAAATAGTTTCAAAGGCTCTGTCAACCACGGATAGGACTTGCCTATTTCCCACGTTTGTCCGTAGCTGGTTCGTGAAGGATATGCTCTGCTTCCTCTTTTGTCATTGTCATCATCGTGTCCTTCATCGCGGTCAGATATATGGTAGCTGTCAAGTAGTCTTCCACTGGAATTTTTTTTTGTCCGACAGCTATAACCTTCATTAGCTCATGATCTCCATATTGTTTGATATAAAAGAACCACCGCCACAAAAAAGGATAGAAGAACTTGATCTTCCAATATCCATTCAAAATGATAGCGGCTGCACATTGGCAGCTGATCTTATCATCATTCCCTGATTTCTGCATCGTACTGGTGAATTTGCGTATAGTCCCTCTTTTCAGCCAAGAAACACCATATTTCTTTCCCCGGACTTCCACATAATCCACACTATCTTCCAACACATCATTCAATAGCCTTTCATCCTCCGGTGCAGGAAGTGTTATATCATTCTTCTTTGTCATATTTTATCGTGTTTTATACGAAAAAAGGTGGTGGCCGGTATCAAGTAGCTCACCACCTTTTCGCTGATATGAATTTTGCAAAGTGTTATATCCTAAGTTTTATCCGGACACCTTTTTACGTAAAATGTAAATAGAGGCACCCTTAGCATCATTCAACGGAGAAACAGATACATTAAAGTACCCTGGCTTGTCCTGCTCGCTGACAAGGTTGCTATACCCTTCAATATTCGGTAAGAACAAGGCTGTTTGACGATCTTCACTACGCATGAAAAGTCCTCCGGTTACTTTCTTCGGTTCGATATTGTAACCTTCACCTTCATAAGTCTCACCATCAATGGTAGCAGTCATAGCCACCGTTTCCGCTTTCTTATTCAGTAATAAGTCATTGACCTTTCCTGCCACAGAAGGTACTTGAAACTGAATATCGGAATCTCCGGCATTAGCAACGGAAGTCCAAGTGGCTCCGGTTGTCAACTTGATCTTGGAAACATCGGCAGCTCCGGTATCAAATGTTACTCCATCAGAGAGTACCGGCAGCTCCATATCAAAAGCCGCTAAAGTCGCGAGGTCACTATTGACTTGAGACACATAATAGACCTCCTTCATCTGATTGAAGAGTACCTTTAACTCTTCCAGTTTGGTAGTAATAGAAATCTCTGCCATAATCGTATCTTTTTAAATTTGTGTCATTTGTTTATTATTAGCTTCGCTTGTATTATTAAGGAATGAAAACCGAGTCCGTCATTTCCTCCGGGAAGTAATCGTGGACTTACTGCTGAAAACAATTCCGTCACTATTGGAAATTTAGAAATCACATCCATTTGCATCTCGTCCAAACGAATTGTATTCTCAATGCCGTTTGAACGATCACGCGCAAAAACATTAATCTGACAATAGGTGTCTTGGTACGTGCTTCCTTTGTCTTGAATAGTTTGTGGCAACCGGATAACAACAAAGTCCTTCATCGCCTTTTGTTCAGCAGCCGGACGATCCGTTATAAAAAACTTCTCACCAATGCCGGTTACTGCATCAGCGATTTGTTTTAATATATCCATACGTCTATAAACTGTCCGTCCCATCATTTCATAGGTTTAAAGTTCTTGAACAATGTGTTTTGTGCCCTTTGAAATGTTCCGGTCAGAACATCTGCATTCAACACATTCTCCAAATAGGTTGAATATTCAGTACCCGTACACATTACTATCTCAAATCCTTTACGTGATTCTGACTTATATCTTTTCAAGAAATCAAAGGAGAATGCTTCGCCATAACCTTTATCAGTTTCTATTGTTCCAGTAAAACGTCTGTTCTGATTATCATAACTGACACCTACAAATGTTTCACCTTTAGTCAGCTTTACTCTCACCGGTTGTTTCATTGAATCTCCACTACAAACGAAATAGGAAAATCTACCGTCCATGAATAATCCGCACGCATAACTGGTTATTGTATTACCCGTAAGATTCCGAAAGCCTGACTTGTTATCAAGTGCATCTTGGATAAGGTCTTCACAGCATTCAGTCAAGACATCAAAGACATATCCTGAAACAAGCTCCTTTGCCTTCCTCATTCCTTCATCAAACAATACTTCATTGCTCCGGTTATCCATGCGTTAATTCTTTGCAAGATTGAAATACACAGTTGTTCCCAAATTCCCGGCATAGCTATCAGTAACCATACATTGAGTGAAAGTGCCTTGTCTGTCCGTGACATCTATCAAATCACCGGCCAATATTCCTTCAACAATTCCGGGAAGACTCAACAGATAATCGCTCTTTATCACATTATCGGTTTTGAATGTCCGCAAGTTTGTACTACCTTCCTTTCGGCATATACCTTCATACAAGATCACCTTCTCACCATCACTGAAAGAATCCTCACCTATAATTCGGTAAACAGTACATTTGTGCGGATGCCGTGGATTATTCACTTTCATACTCAAAAATTGACTATTCTGATTTTACTGCCCTTTACAACTTCTTCATCCCATTTCTCATACAGTTCTTTCGCCATTTCACGGAGTTGCCGCTTGTCGTATGCGCTGGTCTGCCAACCACCTTCCTTATGCTTCCATCCCCCGTCACTGTCTTCGGTATCATTCTTACTGCTTGGAGTGCTTGCACACCACATATAAATATCGGCAGTGGCAAGATCAAGTTGCCTTTCGGTCAGTTCACTTACCATTGTTCCAAAAGCGATTTTCCGCTTGACAAGAACCCTTTTGAGGGCGTTATCCGCTATTTCATAAGCAGTTGCGCCACTCAAAAAGTCTTCAATGGTCATATCTTCCGTATGAGAAAGTTCTTCACTCATTCTTGCATGAAGTTAAGAGTTACACAGTCACAGTAGAGATGAACATATACTGCGGCATTCTCGGCACACACATTTGAGCGGCTTCACTTTCAATATAGATTGAATGTGTTTCAGGATTGGCTCTCTGTGTCAGTTTCAAACGTCCACCGTCATAAGAAGCAACCTTGTTTGCCTCATAACCCAAAGTCAAAGGCTCCACACCTTGAATTGTACCAATCTGACCTACCGGTATAAAGGCGATATTGGTAGCCTTGAAGTTCTCCACTTGTTCAGTGATAAGATCAGGCTGTCCGTCCGTATCCTTACCGGGTTTGTCAACAAAAGCATAGCTGTCACGTGGTACGATTTCATCCACTTTAACCAGTTTCTTGAAAATGGCTTTCAGGCGGTCTTCATCTTCATTCTGTGCATTGGCAATAACCGTACTATCATCCGTCACAGTCGGATAGAGGGAATGACCGATACGTTTAAGAACCGCGGTATGAGTCATTAAATCATCCCACAAGTCCTGCGCCAGCTCCATCCTGATCTTGCCCAAATAATGATATTTGCGGCGAATCTCTTTCACTCTGTTCTTTATATCCATAATCGGATCGGAGGCAGAGCCTTGATTTGCCGGAATATGTTCATCCTTAGTCCACCAACGGCTTGTACCGGTCAATACCTGATAATGGTTTTCAGGGATATTAAAGTCAATAGTGATACCCTTCAAACCACGTGGGTTGTTATCAGTATCAATAGTGAACTTACCCGTGGAAACAATTCGCATTCGCTGGTGAGTAAGCGCATTGTAGTACGATCCGATAAGACCGTCAGCACTTTCATCAAGCAAGCCCAAGAACACATTCTGCATCTCTTCCGTCAATGCGGACATGCCTACCCGTTGCAACAACTGTAATTGTTGTCTCACAGTCACACGGTTCAAACGGTAGAACTTCTTTTGAGTCGGGATATTACCCGTCCTTCCTTCGAGTTCTCCCAATGCAGCTTCATAACCCGGACTTTCCGGATCAACGTAAGCTGGCAGCGTTTTCACGCCGAGGCTCGTAATAAGCTGGGAGAAAGTATAATCCAACTTGGTTGCTTCAAATTCAAAACCATCAATTTGAAGTAGGTCATACTTCTCCTTGTAACGGTCAATAAATTCTTGCCAAGTGTCCCCACCAAGCCCATACTCGATAACCTTGTACAAATCAATAGGAAGTGTATTCATACAATTGTCGTGTTTTAAATGTTATTTTCAAATTCTTTTACTGCACCCATACAATTTGAGGAAGTGTAGTAATCTTTTGCAGGATAGCGACCACTTCTTCGTCAAACATGTACTGATAAATCTCTCCGGCATAGACTACTGTCCCACTGGCCTTTGTGTTACCACTGGCTACAAGAATATCTTCTTGCAAATAACCATTAATGCCAAGAGTGGTAATATCTGATTCAGCCGCCTTGATCTGTGTGTCCGTGTAAGCAGTGAATGTCTTACCTGAAAGATCAAACTTCACAGCTGTACCGGCAGGAATTTTGCCAACTTCAACCCAATCGGAAATGTTGCTCACCATACCACCGCCCGGATAACGGTGACGGATTTCACGCCACACTTTACGGGCATGTCCGTATTTCACGGTGTTCACATCAAACGTGTTACCCATTGTTCCCATACATTTACTGTTTTAGAGTTAATAATTTCAATTCTTCTTCCAGCCTTCCTTCTTGCCTTTACGTTCAAAGTATCTGCTGGCTGCATTGTGTTGTGTTCCACCTGAACCGTCAGAAGTCCTTGGGGCGGTGCCATAACCCCTGCACGCCTTATATTCTGCATCATATTTTGGCAGAAATTCAGTAACCAGTTCATCCACAGTTTTCTTGGTATCGAAAATTACTCCCTGCAAAGTCTTGCCCAATACGTAATCATCATTCGCTTGCTTGGCTTTCATTGCAGCCGTAACCTTCTTTAGCAGGTCAGCTTGAACCTTTTTGCTGTCTTCTGCATCTAAACGTGCTTCCAGTTCTTTCAGTTTCTTCTCCAGTTCATCATCGTTTTTCGGTGGTGCCGGTGGAGTTGGAGGTGTCGGGGGAGTCGGTTGGGGCTTATAGTTTTTCTTAAAGTCCTCAACTTTGGTTGCGACATCATGGTTGTACTGTCCTTGCATCTCTTTCAGAAAATCCACAGCCTTGTTCCAATAAGCCTCGTCAGGCTCCGAACCTTCGGCCACGGGATTAAGTTCTACATACTTCTGTAATGTCTGCGGTGAAAAACTGGTTTCTCCAAGTTTCTCGCTTAATGTGGATAAGATTTTTTCTTGTTCCATCGTGTTTATTTTGTGTTTATGTTGAATAAAAAAGAGTCAGACAATGCTTTTTGCATCAATCTGACTCTTTGGTCTTATTTTTCATTTAATAGTGGGCAGTATTGGACTCGAACCAATGAAGACGAAAGCCAATAGATTTACAGTCTATCCCGTTTGCCACTTCGGTAACTACCCGTTTTGCGGAAGCAGAAGGATTCAAACCTCCGAAGCCTTTCAGCTTGCCTCTTTAGCAAAGAGGTGGTATCGTTCACTCACCCATACTTCCAATATGCGGCCTACAAGACATCTCTGTGAAACCACCGCATTTTCCTTGTACTTCGGACGTTATTCATTTTGTGTAGCGTATCAGAGAATCGAACTCTGGTTTCCACCGTGAAAAGGTGACGACCTAACCGTTAGTCGAATACGCCATTTGTTGAGATACAAGGATTTGAACCTTGAATAGCAGAACCAAAATCTGCTGTGTTGCCATTACACCATATCTCAATATGCGCGAAGAGAAGGACTCGAACCCCCGACAATCAGGTTTGGAATCTGACGTTCTTCCAACTGAACTATCTCCGCTTCATTGCGCCCGGTGATAGAATCGAACTACCGACCTTTACATTAACAGTGTATTGCTCTACCAATTGAGCTAACCGGACAATATACCTATACTCACCTGACCTGCGATACCCCATTGCGGCGTACCTGTGGGAATTGAACCGCACCGTATAGGTTTTCATCAGTCATACTCGCATTTGCAACTACGAAGTAATTGTTTGTACTGGCGTTTTCGACCACTAAACTATCCACCGTCACACCGATGGGAGGGATTTGAAATTCAATATATCGACCCAATGCGCCCCCGTCTCCCGTACAATACTGAATTGTGGAAAGAGATGAAATCGAATCACCTTAACCGGATTTTCAGTCCGGCGCATACACCACGTCTGCCATCTTTCCATATTCTCCCTTTATCCCCATACGCCGCATCGAAGGGAGAAACAATGCGGCAACTCCAACTATTGTTGCGGAGATCCGACTCGAACGAATGACCTTTGGGCTATGATCCCAACGAGCTACCAGCTGCTCCACTCCGCGATATTATCCTGAAAACTACTTTGTACCCACAATATCCACATTTATGTAGTTCTTGCATCTACGACACTTCACTCTCAATATAACAACACCATTGACATAGCTTATATCAGTTAGTTTCTGACCGCATATCGGACATAAAACTATCTTGTTGTATATTTCCCTTTGATCTGCATCTTTATCCGCACTAACTTTTATCATACTCCATGTTTTCGTTGCAAATATATGTACTGGATTTCTTTTCTCAAAACATTTTTGATATTATTTTCTATTAAAATGTAGAAAATAATACTCTTTATACGTATTTTTGTACTGTAATATTAGAATCAGAGCTTATAGGCCGGTCTCCACATGTGTAATGTGAAGATCGGTTTTCTTTTTATGGAGAAATATAGTGGAATAAAAACGGTTAATGCCAGTTTGGTGCTTGATTATGAATATATCCAAATGTTAAGGGACGCGGATAGGAAAATTCCTAATCCGAATAAGATAATCGCACAAGGTGGAGGGCAGGAAAACATGCTCTCCACCCCGGCTGATATTACCATCTGTGGGGGATGCCGTGGGGGAAGTAAAACTTTTACTCTTCTTATGGAAACATTGAAAGATATAAAAAATAAAAACTTCCGTTCTGTGCTTCTCCGGCATGAGATAGACGATCTCTCTGATATGGTAGAAACATCATCCACCTTATATGATGATTTTGGGGAATACAACAAGTCCAAAAACGACATGCGCTGGAATTTCTATAAAGGTGGATTTTTAAAATTCAGCTATCATGCTGACACACTTGACGATTTCAAAAAGCGTTTTCAAGGTAAACAGTTCGCATATATAGGTGTGGATGAAATAACCCACATGGAATATCTCAAATTCAAATACCTTATCACTTGTAACCGTAACGCCTTTCATATCCGTAACCGCTTTATCGGAACATGTAACCCTGATCCTGACAGCTGGGTTGCAAAATTCATTGACTGGTGGATCGGAGAAGACGGTCTTCCAATCCCGGAACGTGATGGCAGAGTCCGGTATTGTTTTATGGATGGGGACAATGTTTCAGGTATATATTGGGGAGATACCCGTGAGGAAGTATATGAGCAATGCAAGGATATTATACACGCCTACTGGAAGCCGGAGTATGAGCAATATGGCACACCACAAGAACTGTTTATCAAGTCGGTTACTTTTATTGAAGCAAAACTTTCCGATAATGTAAAGCTGATGTCTTCCGATCCGACCTATTTGGCAAACCTTGTCAACCAGTCAGACGAACAACGCGCACGTGATCTTGACGGTAACTGGAAATACAAAGCTGCCGGAGATGATATAATAAAGCTGACTCACATGGAAGCTTTATACCGCAATTCCATGCAGATAGGTGATGGAATACGCCGGGTATCGTGTGACGCGGCATTTGAGGGTGGCGACAGTCTTGTCATGTGGCTGTGGGAAGGATGGCATATAAGAGACATATTTGTTTGCAAACTTGACAGCAAGAAAACAAGTCGATACCGTAAAAGACGATGCTGGAAGAATGGCATGTAAGAGAAGAATGCTTCACCTATGACCTTAACGGACTTGGACAAATATTCAAAGGTTTTTTCCCGAATGCAATCCCATTCAACAACAAAGAAGCCGTGGAAGAGAAATTCAAATACATCTATGCGAATTTAAAATCACAAGCGGCATATCTGTTCACACAAAAAATTATCAACCGGGAGATTTCCATTGAACCGACTCTTCTTGAACGCAAGTTCTCCGGCAAAGGGTTTGAGAAAGTTCCCCTTAGACAGATTCTCGACAAGGAAAGGAAAGCGATACGAAAGGATGAAGACAGTGAAGAGAAGGGCTGGACTATTATCAAGAAGATCATAATGAAAAAATTAGTAGGCCATTCTCCCGACTTCATAGAAGCATTGCTTATGCGAATGATTTTTGAAATTAAACATAAACGCAAACACATAAAAGGTTTAGGATTAATATGATAGCAGAGATTCTTACTAAAAAGCCTTTTGCAAGGGTTACTCCCGAAGGTTACTTGCAAGGCAGGATTACGAGCGATTTAAGAAACGCATCGTTCACAAACAATAGTGATAGGCTGACATGGCAGCTCATTTCGCAGGCTGATTTTATCCGTGAATTTTATCCTTCAGGGCACAAGATCAATTCGGAATTGTTTTACCCGGATAGACTGAAATATGACGAAGAGAAGAAACGGTTCTTCCGAGAAAAAGTGTTCCGTGCCTCTTTTCCCTTTCAGATGATAATCACCATTCAACAGCTTGTACATCTATGTGGCAATGACATTCATCATGAGCTGACCGATACCAAAGTCGATGAAAGTTACACGGGAAATATTTCTCGAATTTCAAAAAGGATGGCTGGATAAGAATATGGAGAGTTGCATTTTACGAATATGCCAAAAGTGTAAAAATAACGGGAGATGCAGCAAATCGTATTCTATATGAATGAAGGTAAGGTATTCTACCAAGAATCTTTCCTATTTTGATGGTGACACTCTTTATCCTTCACTACGACTCCATAACCGGTACAAAATGGACACTGTTTGCCCGACGATACAGTGACTATGACGAAGAGGGAAAGGAACTCATTTCTTGGGTAGAAGTGTGGGACAATAAAAAAATGTACCGTTACCGTCAGGATAAAAGGGGAATAGTCGGAGCAATAAACAAATTGAAACAGTATTTCGGTATTGAAGGATATACATTAGTGGAAGAACACGATCATGGATTTGCCGAATGTCCGGTTGTATATTATCGGGACAAACACGGTGCCTGCTGGAGCTTTTCACAAGATAATATCGACAAGTACGAACTGGCTATTTCCCATTTGTGTCAAAACAATATGGCATACGCATTTCCGATCATGTTACTTAAAGGTGAAGATGTTGAGATTCAGGGAGATATGTATGGTGCGGTAAAAGCTATCACTATGGGGAAGGATGATGATGCAGGCTTTATGAATCGTCCCGAAGCATCACAATCATTTGAACTTCAAATTAATACATTACTTAAAATGATTTTTATGGGGAGTTTTGTTGTCATGCCTCCCGAAGTAAAGTCAGGAGATTTGCCGGGTGTTGCTATCAAGCTGATCTATTCACCATCTTTGGAAAAAGCCATGATTGACTGCAAGGAATTTGACGAATCAATAGACAAAATGAAACGGCTGTTCCTGCACGGATATGGAACAGAAAAAGGCCAACTTACCAAATTCCTCAATTTTGAAAATTTTTTCGTGGGCAGTTCCATACGTCCACCAAAATGCAGCCGAATTGGTATCGAACTTGGTACAATTAGTCGGTGCCGGTATTTTATCAAAAGAAACCGGCTCGGAAGAATCCGGTTATGGGAAAAACAATGAATGGGATCGTATCATGCGTGAATATAAGGAACAGCAACAAGCTGACTTGCTATATCAACTGAAAATCAAAAAAAATGAAAGTAAAGAGGGTAATGCAAAATGATCTGTACCAAAACGCGGAGCGCGAAAGCAATCCCGTACTCCGCGCTCCGAATCCAATGTAATTATACATTGGAAAAAGCCGCCTCTGCCTACATAAAATAGACAGAGGCTTTACTTTTTCAACAACTTGGTTGATAAGCTTGTGTTATAACAAGTCAACTTCTACATTGCAAATGTAATGAATGAATTGAATATGACACTACTTTCGATACAATTTTTTATTATAAGGCTTTCGAGGATATTTCCGGTTAAGCTTCTTTTGCAGATCATCATTGATACTTTCATTCAGAAGGATTTTAGAATTTAGCACCCGGATCTCTCCAGTAAGTTCCATAATAGTTTTGGATTGTGTCGCATTTTGTTTTGAAAGCTCAACATTGGCAATAGCCAGTTTGCTGCATTCTGATGCAAGATGATTGAGTTTCTTTGTGCTGATTAATGATAGTCCAAACATAATATTCTGATATTTAGTATATTAAATAATTATATTGCTGATACGGGAACGGCAAAGCATTTACAATGACCGTGATACGGTGGTAATTTGTCCCATTCCACATGAAATCCGACTTCATCGTCACAAATGTTACAAGGATAGGAGCTGCCACGCATGACAAAGAACCCTACGGCTCCACAGGCTTTAGCCTGCAATTCCCAATGCTTCATCCACCCCTCTGCCACAGCATACTCCGTCAAATCTGACAGCGCAGTCCAAGAGCTTACAGTACGTCCTACTCCAAAAGACTCCTGAACACCAAGTCTTGAAATAATCGGATAACCATTTGAAATAGCTCTCTGTACATGCTCATTAAACAATGGTGTTTTTACCGACTGCCTGATAGATGAAAGTAGTTTGTCTTTGGAAAGGTTCAGTAGTAATCCGGCGGCAATGGCCGTTTCAACCTCCTTTGAAAACCGGTCAACATATTCTCTTGCACGTTGTGTGAAGGTTTTGCCGTATGATTCTCGCGTTATACATGTTATGATTGCATCCTTATTGTCCTCATGTGTCGCTACCGCCAAAGTATAAGTATAGTCTTCAATTATTTCAAGAAGGGATAAAATTATGGCATCCACTTCCTCCTGCAACTGTCTGTTTGCTGAAAAACGGAATAGTTCAGGGCTGATCTTGTACCGGTATGAAATATCTATAATTTGTTTTGCCGCCTCGATCATCACAATTTGAAGATTGGTACGCATGGACAGCTCCGCATCCAGTCGTTGACGGAGATATTCTTTGGCCTCTTCAATTTCCTTATCAGTCGGTACCCTCATTTTTACGTTCCTCCTTAATACCTTCCTTGATACTATTCATGGTTCTCTCTTCTTCCAGTATTTTGGCATCATCTTTCGGTGATACCGGTTGCTGCAAGCTTCGTAGCCGTTCGGTAAGATCAGAATAGCTTTTGAAAAACTCTTCCATAAACTTAACATCGGGGGTTGCGTTACTAATAAGGAAACAGATTTTGATCCATGTTTCCAAATATTCGCGAAGTTCCTTATTGTTGGCTAACTCCCGAATCCGAGAAAACATTCCGTTATCATCCCGAAAACGCATACTCCAAAAACCTGACACTGCCTTAATGCTGATCCAGTTATGTTCACTACCATTATCCCTCGTAACAATAAAGTTACCTACCTGAATACCATTTGTTTTTTTGCTCATACATATCTTTATTTAATTGTTTCTCAATATATTGTTTCCTTTTATAGCGCATTTCTCCAATATCAAAGTTATACCTCCACCATTTTTTCTTTATGCAAAACAGATGTGTCGGAATTAGAATGTCCAAATGCACATATCTATATGCAGCCTTTTCCTTCCAATTTCTACTCATAATCAAACATCTACAATTTCAAATTCATCCGCATGTTTTTCTCCAATCCACAGTCTTTTTTGATTTTCAGTAGCCGTCTCATAAATTCTTCCTCTCTTAGAAAGATTTCTTTTCCTGAAAATAGCTTCTTCTCCTAATTCGTTATACATTTTTATTGAAGGTGATAATCCCTTTGCCCTGCAAAAGAACAGTCCCGTTTCCTTATGTCTAAATTTTACTGCCATTCTTATTCCTCCCACGGATTTTCATCTTCTTCCTCAACGTAAATCCGTTTTAATTTGTCCGATACTTCTTTTAATTCACGCTTCATTTGATTTACATGAAATTCAGCTGGCATAGGAATTTCCAATGCTCCCCGCAGGTTATCTATTTTTTCAATAACCTCTGCAAATTCATCCGGTGCAATCATACTATTTGGTTCTTATTTTTAATTGTTTGACAATCTTCTCTACAGCATCCAAATCAAATACTGTTGTTCTCTTCTCCATGTGGTACGTCCCCTCCAGTTTTTTCTCCCGGAACAAACGCTGGACTTGATAAATGCTTAATGACAAGCAGGCCGCAAGCCCTTCATGGGTATAAGCGTATCGTTTGCCATCTTGATAAACCGGTTTGGCGATCCTTTGCTTATAGTTACCCCGTAGGTCTTCCCGTTTCTCATAATAGAGTTTTTCCGTCAAGGCTGTTCCATATAAGCCATATACCTGACCGTTCGGGGTTCTTTTTTTGCGATAACCGGCTTCCGAAAGAATACGTCCGAATACTGTCACATTCTCTTCTTTGGCATTATTGTCCTTACACCATTTGCAATATTTCCGGTACAGAATGGCCGAAGACATCCATTTGGGTTCAATATCGGCAATTTCCTCATAGCGGCACAGATAGTTCATTTGATACATGAACTTCATTACGGTACTACTTTCCGACTGATATTCATCCATGACATTTTCAAGCTCCTTACTGTCCGTCAACTTATAACCATTGGCGATAAAACGGTCACGTCCTTCCAATATCCAATTGAATATAGCTGGGTATTCGGCCTCCAAATCCCGTGACAGTTCTTTTTTCTGCCGGGCTTTGGGTATCTCCACCTCAAAGGGATAATGCAAATACGCCGCCTCATTCCATAGCTCCAGTCTTTCAAATACGGCATTTGGTTGGCATTTGCCATAAGCAGGGGAATATTGTAAGCAGTGAAGTTATCGCCATAGATAGGCCGGGCTTCGGTAGGCTCACCACTGATAAGGCTCTTCAACGTGTCACTATCCTTACCAAACTCCAACGCTTGTATTTCAGAACAGTAGTTCAACCGCTTGCCATTGATGAAAGCGATATTCTTTTTTCTCTCATTTCCAGTAATCAATGCACCTATGCCGAAATTGCTGACATTCTCTCGGCCAAGTATGCCCATGATCGTTTCAAAGACCACGCTTTTGCCATTGGAGCCGGAGCCACGAAGAACAAGCATAGTTTCCATTTTCGCCACACGCCGGTCAACAAAAATACTTCCAAGAAACTCTTGCAAAACTTTTTGCATGTTTTTGTCCGGCAAAACTTCATCCAGGAACATTCTCCAAAGAAAGACATGCTCTTCCGGCTTGTAGTCATAGGAAACGCATGTAGTCTGTACCCAACGGCTGTTGAAAGAATGCGCACGGCGAGCACTCATATCAAACACACAGTTATTGAACACCACAATGGCATTATCAGGCTTCAAGGCTTTTCCTGCCACCACACGCTTACAGACTTTCAGTACACCCTCCACACGGGAATAATCACCATTGGGCATTTTGCATTTACGCATCAAGTCATATATCAGGTTGCCAAAATCATCCCATGCCATCTCTTCATATATCCGGCCACTGAAATAGTAAGGCGTACCATTGAACTTACAAATCGAAGATCGTATAATGGCTGCACGCATCAAGTCCTGCACAGCGTCAACACGCGCTGCACTTTTGGACTCTTGTAAGGCGGCATCCAGTTTCTCGCCTTTCATAAGCCCAAAGACCTCATTTAACAACTTCCTATACTTTCCCGACTCCATTTCAGTCTTTAAATTTACCAGTCCTTACCTGATTGATACAGTCAGCAACCCATCCAACAAGATACGAGAATGTTTCCTGATTAGCTAAATCCACTTTTGCACCTATATAATCAAATATGTTCATCGCTATATGTGAACTTTCATGAGCGATATTTGCTATAGTAATGGCATTCTTACTTTCAAATCGGACAAGAATACCACCCAAATTTCGCAGTTTATCACGAACACAGTCCACAATGGCATCAGCAGTATCATCCCATTCACTTACACCTTCAAATCTATCTGAAAATGTATCTGTACTGACTGCAACCCACAACTTGCGTGGATATATCACCGGATCAAACTCATGTATTTTCATAAAATATCATTATATATTCAAAAACAAGTGTTTTTGATAGTTTTATGCCTATTTTCAGGCCGTTTTACGCCACAAATATAGCCTATTTTCTACATAATTATCATATAAATACTATTA
>CYGL01000095.1_pt1 | contig 43132 bp, 53 predicted proteins | sample 485531 | NCBI WGS metagenome assembly CYGL01 (sample SAMEA3497897, study PRJEB9818) | human gut metagenome | reverse complement strand
CTCTTCTTACATTGGATAATTTACGAAGTACTAGACCCCTGATTTTTCAGAACTATAATTGGCAGGTTCACAATGTGAATAAAGCTTATAAAGTCTGGAGAGGTAGTTCGTGTAGAAGGTTTCTACTGTATAAGGCACTTAAGGTATGTTCCTGCTGAAACAGATATTTACTGGACACTGATTATTGGTGTGAAACAAATCCGTTTTCAGAATGGCTCGAAGAAAAAACCAAGGCTAGTATTGTAAAGCTTGTTAATAAGTTTATCAATGCGAAATTAGCTGGTAAAGCTACAAAATCTCTTATCGAGAATAAAACGTTGTTTGACGGTACTGGTAGGCTTACTAATTTAACGAGTAATCGTCATAGGTTTGTCGGATTTGAAATCAACACGATTCGGTCTAAAGGCGTAACCGTTAAAATTGATAAAATCGGATTGCAATTTACAAAGCCTGGCAAATATAAAATTTTCATTATGCATTCTAGTAATGATGCTCCAATATATATTATGGAGTTTGAAAGACTTAGAAAAAATGCATCGTTGGAATGGTTCACGCCAAAAGAAGATATTCTATTGCCCTATGAAAGCGTTTATACCGACGCTGGTGGAAGTTGGTACATAGGCTATTTCCAGTCTGACTTGCCAGATGGTAGCCAGGCCATAAATCGCGATAGAGATTGGTCCACTGGGCCTTGTAAAGCTTGTTCAAGAAGTGAATTTATAGCATGGCAAGCGTGGTCTAAATACATAGAGATACATCCTTTTTACTTATCTGAAGATAATATTCAAGCTGTGCATTTCAATGATGACTTCAACGAAGATTTTGAAAAGCAACAAATCCACATGTGGGACCCTGAGATTATGAATTATACGTATGATTGTAACTACGGTATTAATCTTGAAGTTTCTGTATACTGTGATTTGACAGACTTTATTATCAAACAGAGAGCTATGTTCCAGGATGTACTTGCGAAGCAAGTAGCCATAGATTTCTTACGAGAATTTGCTTACAATCCAAATGTTAGAACTAATAGGCACTCTATTAATGCATCTAAATTGGATATTCTTACAGAATTGGATGGCGATGCTAATAGCATGAGACAATCTGGACTTTCATATGAATTGGATATTGCTTTAAAGGCTTTAAGTATTAGTACACAAGGGTTAGATAGAGTATGTCTGCCATGTGTGAATAATGGAATTAAATACAGGTCTATATAATGGCTGCATCTAAGTATTATGGCTTATCTATTAGAAACTTGGCTTATAGGCTAAGAAAGTTTGACGAGGTCCTTGGCAGGGAACTCGTTAAAACTGTATTAGCTCACGAACAAGAAATCATAGAAGCTATTACTGAAGACCAGCTCTACGAAAGAGGAGTAAATGGAGATAATGTTGAGATTATGTCTTACGCTCCGTATGCTCCAAGTACCATAAAACGAAAAATCAGAAAGGGCCAACCTTACAACAGAGTAACACTCAAAGATACTGGCGAATGGTATAAATCCTTGAGATTAGTATATGATGTTGATGGTTTCTATTTAACAAGTACTGATGATAAAAACAAGTATTTGAAAGATAAATATGGACCAAAAATTCTCAAGCTCTCAAATGAGAATTTAAAAAACATTATATATAAATACGTAAGGCCAGAATTATCAGTCAAACTTAAAGAATATTTGCAGAATGGCACAGAAGAAGAATAACGTGGAACGAGGTATAATTATTCCGATGAAAGAAAATCCAGTACTGCTTGATAAAGTTATACAGGATATTCAGAAAACATTGGAAGAAAAGCTTAAATGGCTTGATTATGCTTTTGGCCGTTCTTATAAGTTGGTTGAACACCAGGAAGGCGGTGGAAAATTTATATATCCAGCAGCATACATTGGAAAATCTGAATATGCTTCTTTACTTCCAAATGACCAATATGGTAATTTCTGCTGGTTTGATATTTATGATGCTCAGAATATTACTCAAGTAGTTCAATCTACACCTCAGTTTACATTCTCAGGAGCTATAGTTTTTTGGTTTAATCTAGATACTATTTTTGCCGATAATGATGCTATGTATTCAGAAGAGGTGAAAGATGAAATTATTAGAGTTCTTACTACTCCAGGTCTCATTAAACAGACAGGTAGACTTACGGTCGACAAAGTTTATGAGAGATTCGAGAATATCTATAAAGGGTATTCACTTGAAAAGATTTATAACAGCTACGTTTACTCCGGTCAAGATATTCAGTCTATGGACAAGTTATTCTTTATGCATCCATATTCTGGACTGAGATTCGAGTTTACAATAACAACAAGAGAATTATGCCAACGTTATATCAAATAGTTTTAATTGCTCTATTTTCTGCTTTTGTAGAGTTGTTTATGAGCAAATCAGGTTTCAGATATTGGCTTAGAGACCAGTGCGACAATATAGATTTTACAATTATAGCTAAAATGCTTGATTGCGACTTTTGTTTAGGTTTCTGGCTTAGTGTTATAATATCAGTTGCAATGGTACTGATTACGCTTGACCCATCGTATATCTATGTGCCAGTATTTGCAACTCCTATAATAAGATTTTTAGTATGAAAACAATATCCTTAGCTAATAGAACTATAAAGTTATATGACTCAATCGACGAAATGCCGATTGAAAATTTCCAAAGATATAATAAGTATATTATCATAGATGCTGGACTTGGCTCAGATATAGATTCAGTCGATGAGCACATAGTACAAATTGCAAAGCTTATTAATTCTGGAGACAAGAAAAAAGCTATGCAGGAATTGCAAAATATGAGACAAAACATGCATATGATTGTGAGCGGAATATCTCCAAGGTACATGGCTTTTGCAGCTCTCATATATAGTATTGATGGAAAGAAGGTAGAAAGCCAGTCAGATACTAGTTTACAAGAACTATTATCTGATTTAAAAAAAGTAGAACATGGTTCTATTATAGAAACATTATTCGAGCTGAAAAAAAAACTTTCGACCGAGTTAGAAACTTATTTTCCAGATAACTTTGATTCAGCAAAAGAGAAAATGATGTATGAAAAGATTAAGCAGAGAACAATCTTGCAGCTAAAAGGTATTATAGAAGACAAAAAATATACCGAAGAGATAGCTGATATAGACTTGTCTCTGCTTAAATCTTATAAACCAGGAATATTTACTGGCAAAAATTCATTTGAATTAAAATATGATAAACAGTTTGAAAGTTTATGTATGCTAGTTGGTCAAAAAGCTAATTTAAATGCTAAGCAGATGACTGTTCTTCAATTTTATACAACTGTTAGTAATATAAAGGCTCAGCTTGATGCTGAAGCTAAAGCTTATAAACGAATTAAACATAGATAATTATGGCAGATGACGTAATAAAAGAAAGTGACCTCATACAGTCCGATGGTTCCATAGATAAAATCACACAATCTCTGGAACTACTTATAGACAGCTATGGTGATATGGTTGCTGCTATAAAGAAAGGTTCTTCTGAGATGGTAGAGGCTATAAAGAATATGAGTACTTCTACCAAAGAAGGTCGTGCAGCTTTAGATGATGCAGCTAGAGCAGCCCAAAGATTAGAAAGAGCACAGAAAGAATACGAGTTTGCGCAGACTGATATCGGTAAAGAAGTAGCCGACTTAAAATCTAAAACAGCCGCTTTAAATAGAACTACAGCTGAGAGCAAGAAGGCCCTCGAGTTGCAAGCTGGTTCCTATGAAAGAATTAGAATACATCTCAAGCATCTCATCGATTTATATAAGAATATGTCTGCTGAGCAGAGAGCCTCTAGAGGCGATGATATTATTCGTCAGATTAATGAACAGAGGTCTAAACTTGCAGCTATGGATGAGCAGCTTAAAGCTCATGTTGTGCAGATTTCCAGAGTCCAGAAGGCCGAAGAAAAATTAGCTTATTTGCAGTCAGAAGAAGGTCAACGTTATCTTGAGTTGAAAGCTAAAATTCGTGAAGTGATGGCTGCTCACACAGCTAATAGAACTCAGGTTGACGTGCTTACACAGGCCCAGAATAGATATAATCAAGCAGCAGATGCTACAAATATTCAGATTAAGGAGCTGGATTTACAAACAAAAACTCTTAATCAGACTGCTAAGTATCAGGCACAGATTAATCAGTCTGCTGAAGGTTCTTACAATAGATTGGCAGCACAGTATGCTCTCAACAAGATTAAGTTAAATGCTATGTCAGCCGCTGAGCGTTCAGCTACAGACGCTGGTAAAAAACTCGAGCAAGAAACTGCTGCTATATATAAAGAAATGATACGACTTCAGGAAGCTACTGGAAATCACAGACTCAGTGTAGGTAATTATGCTAAGTCATGGGATGGCCTTGGAGTATCTGTATCTCAGGTAGTTCGAGAACTTCCTGCAGCAGCTGTATCTCTTAATACATTCTTTCTTGGTATCTCTAACAATATTCCTATTGTAATTGACGAGATAAAGAAAGTAAGAGAACAGAATAAGGCCTTAGCAGCAGAAGGTAAGCCAACAGTATCCGTTACTAAACAAATTGTGTCAGCTTTATTCAGTTGGCAAACAGCTCTTGTAGTAGTATTGTATGCTTTATCGGCACATGGTAAAGAGATTCTGCACTGGATTCAGGTTATGTGGTCAGGCCAAAAGACCGTTGCAGATATGGCCGATGTAGTTGATAGCGTTGATGATGCTTTGACGAAGAGTACAAAAAGTTTAGGTGAGCAAGTTGCAACTCTTAGAAGATTATCGCTGGAATGGAAGAACTTAGGTGGAAATCTGAAAAAGCAACAGCAGTTTATAAAAGATAATCAGTCTGAATTTAACAAACTCGATGTTTCAATTAATAATGTTAATCAGGCTGAGAATCTTCTTGTCGATAATACTGATGTATTTATAAAGGCTTTATATGCTCGAGCTAAAGCCACAGCAGCTATGCAAGTAGCGGCTGAATACTATGGCAAGGCTATTGAAAACCAGTTTGACTTTGAGCAGAACTGGAAAGATAAGCCACTTCACTGGTGGCAAAAGCTGGCTGCTGGTGGCATAACTGGTCTCTTAGGATTTAACGAAGAACGTACTAATGAGACTTATAAGCATATAAGAAATAAGCGAAAAACACAAGTTGAAAAAGAACAAGAATATAATGAGAATTTTGCTGATAAAGCTGTAAAAATAGCTGAAAATCAGTATAAATTTATAGATAAAATATACAAGCAATTAGGCTTAGATACAGCTCACAAGAAAGGTAGCACCCGTACACGTACACCTCGTGAGCGCGATTTAACTGATACAATCTGGAGAAATGACCTCACAATTCAGAAGAAATATGAGGCTAGTATCACGGCTTTGCAGCGAGATGAGTTTAAAAAACGTAAACAAGAAGCTGTAGATTCTGCTGAGGCTACAATCAGAGAGATGCAGGAGAAGTTCCGTAAAAACGAAGTTTTCTTAGCGGGCAAAAAGGGAAATAAGCCGCTCACTGATGAGCAAAGACGACAAGTCCAGAAACAGCAGGAAGAACTCACTGCTATCATTGAGAATACTCAAAGAAAACTCAATCTTGATTTACAAGATATTGAGGATGAGCGACAAATAGATAGTATGACCAAACTTCGTCAAACTATGAAGTTTAGATATGATACTGTTTCAGCCGAGATTGAAAAGGAGAAAAAGCTTAGATTGCAGCAACTTGATGACCGTGAAGCAGCTTATAATACCACAAAAGCCGCTACTGTTTCAGAAGATGGTCAGGCAGAAGCTGAAGTTACAGGTCAAGCTACTCCTGAACAGTTAGCAGCTTGGCACAAAGAAAGAGCACAAATTGAAGCAAAATATGACCAGATTATTCTTGACTTGCGTGCTAAGGAGATACAAGAACAGTTGTATCTTGTAAAGAAAGGCACTAAAGAGGAAAGACGGTTACTTCTTGAGCAGATTGAGAATGCTAGAAAACTAGCTTTGGCCCAAAATAGAGCTAAGCCAGTTGAGCAGCAAGAATCTGAGACTAGCATTAATGCTAAGTTTAATAAACAGAAATTATCTGTATCAGGCTCTAATAGGTTGCAAAATTTCCAACAGCAACAGGCTTTGGCAAAATCTGAATTTGATTTGGCTGTGCACACAGCTGATGAGATTAAAGATTACGAATTGACACAAGAAATCGCTCTGTGGAAAGAAAAGATAAGATTAGCTAAATCCGGAGCTCTTGACTGGTCACAGGCTCAGATTGATGAAGCTCATAATGTAGTTGAAAAACTAGAAGAAGACCAGAAAAAACTACGTAAAAAGAGTTTGAGTTTGGTTGGTCGCATAGGTAAATATGGCGTTACTGGATTCTTGCTTTCTTATATGGGTTTTGATGATAATAGCATTAAAGCTTGGAATGACGCGTGTAGTCAGGTTATTAGTAATCTTCAAGAAATAGCTCAAGCAGAAACTGATATTGCTCAAGCTGCTGTTGATGCGGCTGAAAAGCGGGTAGAAGCGGCTCAATCAGCTTATGATGCTGAAGTTGAAGGTCGTAACAATGGTTATGCAAATCAAGTCGCGACTAAAAAGAAAGAACTACAGCAGGAGAAAAAGAATATGCAAGAAAAGCAAAAACTTCTTGAGCAGGCTCAAAAGCGCCAAGAAGCTATTAATACTGTAACACAAGCTTCTTCTCTTATTACTGCTTCTGCTAATATCTGGTCAGCCATGTCTGGCGTACCTATTATTGGTCCTGCTCTAGCATTAGCCGCTATTGCAACGATGTGGACAAGCTTTGCAGTTGCTAAGGCGAAAGCTAAACAAGCTACAGCTGCAGCAAATCAGGAGTATGGAGAAGGTGGTCTTGAATTCCTGGAAGGCGGTTCACACGCCTCTGGTAATGATATAGACTTGCATCAGAAAAATTCTGAGGGCAAAAATATGCGAGCAGAAGGCGGTGAAGCTATGGCTATTATAAATAAACGCAATACGCGTAAATATAGACGAGTATTACCTGATATTGTTGATAGCCTGAATAAAGGTACATTCGAGAATAAATTTTCGCAAGCATTCGATAAAGCAGATAGTTTGCAAGCACAGATGATAACTGTACAAACAACTACTGATTTGTCAAATATTGAAAGAGGCGTAGAAGCCATTAAGAAGCAGAATTCTGAACGCATTTATCCTCTGGGAGATGGCAGAACTCTTATTATAAAAGGTAACGTGAAAAGATATATTAATAATTAACCCAGCGTTTTACTCTATAATCTCTGGGACTTTGAATTATATTGAATTATAAATTATAAAGATATATAAATTTCAAGGTCCTAGAGATTAAAGTTTAAATCCTATCTAGATTTACAAGCATCATGAACAATAATATATTTTATTTGCTTAAAGGAGAACAGCAAACAGCCACAAAAGGCCAATACAATACCGTTACTGGAGAATTTGAAAATTCTACAGAAGTAGGTCAATACTGTGTTACATCTTGGTTAACTAGCCTGAGACCAAGTAATAAAGAAGAAAGTCCATTGTGCGTGTTATTTCCTCCTGATATAAATGTGAAGCAGATGCGAATTTTCTTCTATGATGAAAATGCTAAATATCTAAATTATACTATATTTACAGGCACAGAGCTAGATGAATACCATGCAATAGTTGAAAATACAAGAATTAAAGCAGAATACGTAAAATGCGATTTTATATTAGATATTTCAGAAACAGAATTATCCCAAATGACTCAGCCTGAAATAGATAGCATGCTTACTCATGTTTGGGTTTATGCTGGATTTGAGTTGCAAAATCCACATTATAGTAAACTTGAAAGCAAATATAAAAAAGAAACAGGACAAGTATTTTTTAGAAATTCGCTAGAAGGCTCTATAAAAATATTTGGAACTGACTTTGATTTTATAAATTCTCAGAGCTTAGAAACAAAGTATGTGTTAATAATAACAAACGCAAATGGTAAGGTATTAGCCTTAAATTCATTTGCTAAAACAGATTGTAAACTAGACACTACAAGGCGCTCAATTGAATTGAAATTATCTTCTATAGATAGATATTCTAAGATTATGAATAAGTATGATAATACTTATGATTTAATCAAACTTTCTCCTGCAATAACATCTTTGATACTTACTAAGCGCTTATTGTATCAATTTTATATTCAAGGAGCCAATTCTGTATCATGTTATGCAAATGGAACATACTGGGAACAGGACGTAAATGAGGCAATAGACGATGCAAATGCATTGAGAAGCAAGTACTATTTTGCCGAAAATTTTACAAAACAAGAAATAATAATAGAAAAAGAGCAATCTGAAGATTTTGCTGGAACTTATATAAAAGATGAGAGCTATAATGGCTACAAATGGATTCACACTACTAAAAGTAATCTCATATTTTGGCTAGACCCACTGTCTGATAGCGAAAAAGCTAACTATAATACAGCTGCGTGGCCTTATGGCTCTATATTGAATGCTGCTACTGGTTCTCATCCTACAAATACGACTGGTGAAAGCAGAAATTCACTATATTGGATAAAATTTAATGATATAGGTCCATTAGGAAATCCGAACGCTTGTATTCTTAAGTCAAAAAGTGTATATTGTACAAGCTATGCAGATAAAAAGTTTGATGGTGTATTTAATTCAGGCAGTGGAGCAGATTATAAACTTAATAAAGTGGTAGGCAATACTTATGCTTTTAATCTAAGAGACTGCTTAATTGATTATACTATATGGGGACGTATACTTGCTGATGTTGATACAGCTGTAGAGCAGTCAACTGGTCAAGTTAAGACTTTATACGATTTACCGAAAGATGATTTTGTATCAGAACGAGTCAACTATAGAAAGTGTATAGGCTTAATAGGTTTACAAGTAAAGCAAACAGGCTATACTGTTACCCATCCTACAAAGTATGGAAGAAATGATTCTGGAGAATATTTTACTAATAACTTTGTAAGTGCATTTACAAAAACTGAGCATATGCCAGTTCCTATTAGTAGAAGTTCATGGGCTAATACATCATTGTGGGCAATTATACCTGACATGTGGAACATTTTTGAAAATCAGTTTAGGTCAGAATATATTCTGAAGGATGCTTTTTCATTAGCTGATGCTATAAAGGCATTATTGCATAAAATAGACCCTCTAGTAAAATTTGAGGCAACATCTGAATATAGCCAATTTTTATACGGAGGTGATACATCAACTCCGATTATACCATTTGATGGCTCTAGAGTTGGATATGTGCCATTTATAGCTCCGAAATCGAATGTGTTAAAAGGCAATTATGACCAGGCTGCTCAAAAAGCAGAAATAACATTTGAACAGCTCATGAATATGCTAAGAGACTGTTTTAGATGTTATTGGTACATAGATAATAGCAATAGATTAAGAATTGAGCACATATCATACTTCATGAAAGGCCTATCTTATACAAGTCCAAATATTCAATTAGACTTGACAAAGAAGTATGATAAATTCAATGATATGGTTGTTTTATATGCGCAAGAAGTCACCAAATATAACAAAGATGACTTAAGTTCTAGGTATGAGTTTGGCTGGATGGATGACACTACTGATACATTTGATGATATGGAAATTGACGTTAATTCTGTTTATATACAATCCGACAAAACAGAAGAAATCAATTCAGAAGTATTTTCAACCGACGTGGACTTAATGCTATATGCTCCTGATAAATTTTCTAATGATGGCTTTGTTTTGATGATGGCTAATAAAGACACCGGAAAGGTTCCTATAGCATCTGTCTCAGGTTTGAGAGATGACGAATATGCTTATACATACAGTGTTACTCCACAAAACTATTTATGCTCATGGCTATATCTCGCTAGATATTATATGCTAGATATGCCAGCATATAATATAAAATATACAAGAGCTCCATCGGCTGATGCCTATAGAGTAACAGGTATAAAGCAGTTTAAGCAGCAAGATATAGAATTCCAAACAGGTGAAAAGATAGATTTAAATAAAGCTATTAAAACATCAATTGGAACTGGAATTATAGATTCGCTATCAGTGAATATAGATACACAACTTATAAGTGCCACTCTCACATACAGTCCAGGTTAAGAGTTAAATAGTTTTAAAAATTTATATATTTTTATATATTTTTATATAATATTGAATATTTTTTATTATATTTGCAATGAATAATAATTTTATCGACAAATCCAATAGTAAAAAGCAATATGGCAAATCCAATATGTATATCGCCTTTGAAGTTCTATGATGACTTCCATAAGCAGAACCGCTATCGTAGTTTTGCTTATGGCCATGTTGCTCCACTTATTACAAATCCGAATGTAGTTACTCCATTTTGTATTAATCTCGGAACCACTTATGCAGGACATAGTCATAACATTGCAGTCGTACAGCTTTATGATGCAAATACCAATAAACTTATTGGAGATTACACTCAGGAGTTTAAAGATGCTGGCATGTATGTAGAAGAAATTAATGGCTGTGTTATTATTTGGTTTTTAGGCATATTCCCACTATCTGGAGTAATCAACTATGAAGGTCAGTATTATTTAGCTATTAAAGAAGTATTACATAAGTATGTATATTCAGAAGTATTTTGCTACACAAATAATATAGACGACTGTATTAAGATTGAATATTGGAATCCAGAAGGCAATCTGTTTGTAGGAGGTAAATATCCTATATTTCCATCAGCTTCAGCATTCCATTTTATTCTATTGCTTAAGTCTGAATTAGGCAAGCCGGAATATTCATTTGAAGAAGAGGCCACAAAGAGATTAGGCTATTCATTTATTGAAAGCCAGGTTTCTAAGAAAACGTATAAATTCAATACAGTTATTCCTGAATATCTTTGTGATGCTATGAGGATAATTCGTCTTTGCAGCCAGAAGAAAATAACTTGTAAAGGTGAAACTTATGATGCTATAACTTTTAATATGGAAGTTGATTGGCAGGAACAAGGAGATTTAGCTTCAGTAACTTGTGAATTTGACGTAGATAATATAATTACTAATCTTGGTAGTTTCAAACATGAAGCCATAGGAGGTGATTTCAACAACAGTTATAACAATGATTATGATATTGAATAAAAATGTTGCAACATAGAGAGTTAAAAACTTAATTGTTTAATTTTAAAATTTGTAGATTATGGCTGATACAATCGAAAAGATTTATTGCACCGATGGTCGCGATAATGATTTAGCAGCGATTTTAGCCGCTACTAAGAACAATGACCCAGCAACCATGATGGCTGCTATGGGAGGTGGTATGAACAACTGGATGAACAATCCTTTTGTTTACCTAGTTTGGATGATGTTTGCTAATCGTATGTGGGGAGGCGAGCAGAATGGTAACCCTGCTATTCAGGCTCAGATTGATTCTCTTCGCAATCAGATGGCAGATAATCAGAACAGTAACTTGCTTATGGACGCAGTTCATGGCAATACAGCAGCTATCACTCAGCTTGCTGGTAACTTGAATTGTGACTTTAACGCACTCAATGGAGCAATTTGCGATGTTCGTGGAGGTGTAGACCGACTTAGCGGTCAGGTAGGCTTCTCTGCAGAGCGCGTAATTAACTCAGTATCTCAGGGCAATTTGCAGATGATTCAGGCTCTTAAGGATTGCTGCTGTCAGACTCAGCTGAATATCACTAAGATGGGTTATGAAAACCAGCTTGGCCAGAAGGACATCGTAAACGCTCTGCAGCAAGGTTTCGCTTATACCAATACTGGCATAGAGCGTGCGGCTTCTAATCTTGGTTTCCAGTTGAGCCAGGGTATCTGTGACCTGAAGACTAATGACAATGCAGGCGTTCAGCGTATCATTGATACTATGAATGGTCATTGGAACCAGGAACTTCAGCTGAAGTACAATGATTCTCGCCGTGAATTGAGCCAGCGAGACCAGACACAGGCTATTGTAGCTGGTATTACTGCGGCAGTATCTCAGATTATTGCTGCAAATAAGGCAACTACTACAACTCCTTAATATTTAACTTTGGTATCTAGGCATTTATGTGTCTAGCTACCAATCTTTGTCCCATCTAAAATGTAAAGCTATGCAGTTTAAAGATATTAAACAAGGTCAATCAGTTTTTATCCTTGATAAGTCTGAAATGGCTATTAGTCAAGGAAAGGTTATAAATAACGTATACCACGTAGATAGTAACAACAGCTACGGCAGTGTATTTACACAACAGAGCAATACTATTTGCAGAGATGTTACTATTGAAATTAGTGGCAAATCTAGTGTATACGTTATTCCAGAATTGTTAGAAACTACTAAGGCAGGAAATATTAGTTCTGTCTACTAGTTCAAGAAGCTCTTATTAAAAGAGGTTAAATGACTATTTGCAATGACGCTAAAGAAGAAACTCGCAAATAGAGATTACTACCAGATAGGTAGTAGATAAAACTACCTGAATTGACTTGTTACTCTTAACCCTGCTCTTAAGAAAGAACAAGAAACTGAGACAAGGCTTAAAGCTGTTGAAGGTTCTGTTCAAGAAGTGAAAGACTTAGTTAAAACATTAGTTGAAAAGCTATCATGAAAAAAATTAAATACATAGTTGTGCATTCTTCAGATAATGAAGAGCGCAAAATCGAGATTAAAGATAAGTTTTCAAGAACTGCTAATGCGATTATGAATGCACCTGGCTATCTTGAATATATCAAGAAGCATGGTTACCATTTTACTGATAAACTTGCGGATTATGCAAGCAAGAAAATGGTTAACACATCTGGTAGCGCACATTCTTGGACTACAGAGCAGTTAAGAAGTGTGCTTGGTCCATTTACTCCAACTCATAATGAGACCAGTGGAGATATTGCATATACCGCTAATATGGCTTATGCTGATTTCTATCCAACTGTTCTTGATACAGTAGACAAGTGTGTTACTTATGCTAAGTTAGTGGCCTCAGACCCTGATGGTTATGAGGGCATGGAATTTATGAGATGGACCAGTGATGCTATTGGTAAATCATTAACATTAAACTGGGAGGATTTCATCTAATGGCAAGAACATTTGAATTTGAACAGATTAGGCTGATTATTATTTCTGCTTTTAGCTCTCTGTTGGCTATATTAACACCAACAGAGGGCTTTGTGGTAGCTCTTATTATCGGCTTTGGATTTAATATCTTCTGTGGAATGAGGGCTGATGGTATATCTATATCAAGATGCAAAAATTTCTCATGGAATAAAGCCCAAAAAGCCATATTCGAGTTGGCTTTATATTTCACAATAATATATGTTATTTACAGTATTGTATATGCTTGTGGAGATAAAAAAGAAGCAATATTTGCTGCTAAGATTTTAACGTATATTTTTGATTACGCTTATGTTTGTAATGGTTTTAAAAACCTCATTATAGCATATCCAAAGAATGTTATTTTCAGAGTGATTTATCACTTAATAAGATTTGAAATTATGAAAGCTTTGCCAGGTTACTGGAAGCCAATTATAGATAGATTGAATGATGAATTTGATAAAACAGAATAATAAATATGGACAAAATTCTCATGTTATTGCTTAATTTATGGAGCAAAGGCTATACTCTTAATAGCCAAACTATATGGGATAGCATTAAATTAATGAAGTTATGGCTTACGAAAATTTAAAATCTGCTATCAAGCAGGTTAATAAAAACAAAATAGGAAATCAGGAAATCACAGGCTATTATTTTGACAAAATGTCTTTACTTAACGTGGTAGATAATATTCCTGAAGTTTGTTGTCCTAGGAGAGAATGAATATAATTCCATCGACAAGGACGAAAACAAGATTTATTTTGTTTACGAGGAGGAACAGGTATGATTCAAGCCTTTGGACATGACATAGCGATAATACAAGCCAAAGGCAAGGTTATCGCGGCGGTCTATCGAGGAACAAGGCTTGTTTGGCAAGCAGTCCGTTCTTGCTTCGGGAGGCGGGCACTGGATAGACTACTAAACCATGGATTGATAGCGAAGCATAGGAAAAATAATTAAAAATAATAACAATGGCAAAAGTTTATGATAAACCGATAAACCTTTCCACAAACTGGGGAGGAGATTCCAGCACTGGAAACTTGCCGGTGTCGGGACGGCGAGTACAAGAACTCATCAAGAACACATTCGCTAAGAAGGGTGGCTTCTTCCAAGTTAAAGATAGCAAGTTTTTGCAGGTTTTTGCTAACGAGGAAGATGCTAAGAACTATAACAAAGATAGCGAGAAATATGCGGACTTGGTCCTCTCGCAGATTCAACTTCCGAACACTGGAGCAACGCAAGCGACAATGAAAAATACAATTCTCACCGCGCCTAGCGAATATACGACTCCTGGGAGTGCTGAGATTTTCAAGTTTAGGTACTTATCCTATTACGACAACGAGCAAGACCTTTCTCAGATGAGCGGTTCTTGTACAGTTTATGTTGCGGGTTTGCAGCGTGAGCGCATTTCCTTGCGTTCGGGCAACACCTATACGATTGATGTAACGAAGTACATAGGCGATGATGTTACGGAAATCAGATTCACTATCGACAATGGGGAGGGAAGCAGCAGAAGTTATGTTTACGAAGTCACAACCGTAAACCTTACGGTGTCTTCCAGCTTTGACAGCGTGACCGCATACGAGGGTGCAATCCCATTTGTGTACACACCAATCGGCAATATCAAGAAGGTCGTCCATATTCTCTTGGACGGCGAGGAGATACACACAGAGGAGACGGAAGTCAACAACCGTCAGCAGTCCTTTGAGATTCCAGCGCAAGCGCACGGAGCACATAGTCTGGAAGTTTATCTGTCTGCATCTGTGCAGGGGTTGAAACTGGAAAGTAACCACCTTAACTTTGCGCTCGTCTGTATCGAGCAAGGAAACGAAACCCCAATCATCGCTAGCACCATGGAACATATCTACATGAAGCAGTACGAGACGGTTTCCATTCCTTTTGTGGTCTATGACCCGTTGAACAACCCAGCAGACATTACCTTGAAGATTAACGACTCAACCGTGGCTACCAGAAAGGTTGACCGCACTCAGCAATCGTGGGTATACAAGTCGATGAGTAAAGGCGGTGCCGCTATGACGATAACTTGCAGAAGTGTAAGCAAGACATTCTCATTGACTGTTGACAAGTCTTCCATCACATCAGAGGCAGAAACCCGGGACCTCGAGTTGTTCCTAACCTCACAGGGCAGGAGCAACCAAGACACCAACAAAGAGATATGGAAGTACAATGACATCGAAGTTTCTTTCAATGGTATGAACTATCAGACCAACGGCTGGGTCGAGGATTCGGACGGCAACATTGCCATGCGCTTAAGTGGCGGCGCAACAATGAGCATACCTTTGCATTTGTTCGCCAAGGACATCAGACAGACTGGAAAAACAATCGAGATTGAGTTTGCTGTAAGACAGATAACCGACTTCACAAGCGTAATCCTATCATGCATGCAGGGTGGCATCGGCTTGCAACTGACCCCTAACACGATTTCCATTACATCGGAGCAATCAGCACTGGAGACCAAGTACAAGGAAGATGAGCGTGTCCGTATCTCTTTCGTTATCGAGAAGCGAGCCAATAACCGATTGATGCAGATTTACATCAATGGCATCAAGTCTCAGTCCTTGCAGTACCCGAACAATGATGGATTCACGCAGTCGGCACCTGTAGGAATAACTGTCGATTCTTCAACGGCTACAATCGACATCTACAATATCAGAAGCTATTCCAACAACCTCAATGCCCAGCAGCTTCTGGATAACTATATTGCAGATATGGATGATATAGACAAGAAACTGGCTATTTTCAACCGTAATCAAGTCTATGATACATATGGCAATTTGAGTTATTCTAAGATGCTGGAGCAGATACCTTGCCTTATCATTACTGGCGAGTTATCGCAGTTTAAGGGAGACAAGAAAACCGTGAGCATTGAGTACGTTGACAAGAACCATCCAGAGAAGAGTTTTACTGCCGACAACGTTGTTTTGAACGTACAGGGTACATCTTCCCAGTACTACCCACGAAAGAACTATAAGGGGCAGTTTAAGAATGGTTTCAATATGACAGAGAGCGGAAAGCATCAAGACATGTTCACACTAAACGAGGAGGCAGTGTTGCCAGCAGTAAATTTCTGTTGGAAGGCTGACTTTGCCGAGAGCAGTGGCACACACAACACTGGACTTGCTAATTATATCGGCTGGATGCTCAAAGAGGCGGGCATACAGACAGAGCCACAGAAAAAGAATTCGCTCATCCGTACGACCGTATATGGAGAGCCATGTTTGATTTTCCACAGAAGTAAGGCAGGGGAGACACCTCTGTTCATCGGCAAGTACAACTTCAACACCGACAAGAGCGCAGAGAACACATTCGGCTTTGCAGAGGGGGATGAATCGTGGGAGTTTCTGAACAACACCAGCGGCCGCTCGAATTTCCGTTCGGCAGACTTTTCAGATGATGGCTGGAAGAATGATTTTGAGGGTCGCTATCCAGATGGAAACGAAGATATTTCTCACATGAAGGAAGTGTTCGCTTGGGTGGTTTCATGCAAGGACAATATAGAGAAGTTCAAGGCAGAGTTCGCTGAGCATTTCGATAAGAAGACGATAATTTTCTACTACATCATCACTTTGGTTTTCGGAATGGTTGACCAGCGGGCGAAGAACCAGTTCTTGACATTTTATGTTGGTGGAAAGTGGATTTTTATCTTTTATGATAATGATACTGTCTTCGGTATCAATAACGAAGGCGCAATTCAGTTTAGTTATGATATAGAAATACATGACATTATCGGTAACTTGAATGTATGGAACGGTGCAAACTCCTTACTTTGGGAGCTTGTGGAGCAGGCTTTTTCCTCCGATATCACGAAGATGTACCAAGACTTGCGTCAGAAAGGCATTCTAAGCTATGACAAGGTTATCGAGTATTGCAACACAAGACAGAGCGACAAGTGGTGCGAGGCGGTTTACAACGAAGACGGCTATTTCAAGTACGAGTCTCCTTTGATTGACGGATATACGGATTATTCCAGCGGTACGGCTCAGACCGTGAAGACTGGAGCGTTTTTTGTATGCCCTTCAAGGTAGCCGTGACGCTCATCGCCGCTGGTGGCTCTACAACCGATTCAAGTACATGGATTCTAAGTTCCAGGCGGGCTCTTCATTGTCTGACTACATTACTTTCCGAACATACACACCGAGTGTATGGGTAGGTGTCGAGCCAAAGGCAGACATCACCATCGGTGCGTTCTCGGCAATGTATGGAACTATTCGCTGGGGTAGCGTGACCAAGAGTGAGAGAATGCGAGAGGGAGAAGTGAAGACTATCACTGCACCTGCTGGCATCAAGTTCAATGACACCGAGACCATTATCTACAATGCTTCTATGATAAAGAGCATTGGCGACTTGTCGGCTTTATACATTGGCACGGTTGATGTATCGAAGGCAACGAATATTACGGAGTTAATTATCGGTTCTTCCAAGGCAGGCTACCAAAACAAGAACTTCAGCGTTTTGTCCCTGGGTAACAACTCGAAGCTGAGAAAGCTGAATATTCAGAACTGCCCGAACTACACCGCGAGCATTGACGTGAGCGGTTGCGAGAACATCGAGGAGATTTATGCGAAGGGAACGAAGGCTACAGCCGTGAATCTTGCTGATGGCGGTGTGCTCAGAGTTTTGCAGCTTCCAGCCACTATTACCAACTTGACGTTAAAGAACCAGCAGAAGCTGGGGCTCGGTTTAACCATGGAGTCGTGGGCGAACCTTTCAACACTAGTTGTCGAAAACTGTCCAAATGTTGACTTCTTAAATATAGCATACAGCGTTCTTTCCTCAACTAATGCATTAAAGTACGCTAGATGCACCAATATTGATGCAACCAGGCCGGATTTCAATATCTTAAATAAACTTTCAAGAATCAAGGGAATTGACGACAACGGCAAATATACGGAAACGGCATATTTGAGTGGAAAATATGTTGTGCTTAAGGCTATCAAGGAAGACATTGAGAGAATGAAGAGTCTTTATCCTTATTTGTCAATTTCAGCAAGAATAACGCTGGAAACCATATTTATTACATTCAACGTGACAAGTCAATATGGAGTAATAAAAGGAGCGACCCTTGAAATCAATGACTTGATATACGACCTTTCCTCTGGAACGGCAAGAGTGTCATTGGCAAAAGGAGAACGCTACGATTACGTTATCCGATATAGTGGAGGCAAAGATGTAGGAACTATTCAGGCTAGTTCGAACGATACAATATCAAAGTCGTACGAAATCGAATTAGATATTATGACGATGAAGCCAGAGCCTAACGGAAAGATGCAAGTTTTGTTGACTGGTAACTCTGTGTCTATATCTTCAGATGGTCCTGTCAATATAGATTGGGGAGATGGAAGTACCAGCAATGAAGGCTCGCATACTTATACGGATGGTAATGTTTTCCACAATGTATCTTTGGATTCCGTCGAAGTGGAAAAGATACTTGTATCTTTTTCAGAAGGAAGCATTGTAGCTTTTTGGACGGCTGGAAATACAATGATAGGTCCAGACTCTCTAAAAAGACAAGAAAAATTGGAGTATGTAAGTGAAGACGTATGTTTCAATGCAATGTCTTTATCAGGCTTCTTTTATCAATGTATAAAGCTAAAGGAAATACCAAAATCCGTTTTTATCTCAAATGGGAATTCTACTTCCCTCAGTGAATATAACGGAAAAGGTATTTTTCAAAACTGCCGTTCGCTCAAGTCTATTCCTGCTGGATTGTTTGATAATCTTAAAAATGTACAAACGGCCATCTCTATTTTTGAAGGCTGTTCAACCATAGAGAGCGTTCCGCGTGGACTGTTCGACAAGATGGAAAAACTAATGCATATTGATATAGATAATTATTATTTTGGTAATTATTATGGAATTTTCACGAGGTGTCACTCGTTAAAAGAAGTTCCATTTGACATCTTCGACAAAAATCCTATAATAAATTTTGACGGAACATTCGCAAATACTAAATTGACTGTTGGTTTACTACCAGTCAGCTTAAAGAGTCCAGGTGCAAGCCATAATTATGTTTACTCTAGATGCCCGATAGAAAAAATCATAGGAAGAACAGAGACACCAGCAACAATAAATTCAGACTGCATTCCTTCTAGTGTATTGAAGATTTACGTCCCAGATTCGGCGATAGAGACATACAAGGCGGCAACGAACTGGAGTTCCTACAAAGATAAGATTGTCGGTTGGAGCGAGTTAACGGAAGAAGAGAGACAGAAGTATGGATTGACAACATAAACGATTAGGATATGAAGATAGACAAAAACAACGACAAGCACATCATCGCTGATGATGGCAAGACGTTCGAGCGCATCGCAGATGGCATGAACTATGGCAAGGAGATTTATCTAGGGTATTCGTATTTCATTGGTGGGGAGAAGTTGGACGTTCCCCACCTTGACACGCCCGAGGACTTCCGAGAGGTTGACGAGCCAAAGGAAGAACAAAAAGAGAACAGAGATGAATGAACTCTAAGTCGCTAAGTTTAGAAATTATAAATTATATATTATGAGACAGATAGATTATATTATTATTCACTGCTCAGCCACTAAGGCTGGGCGTGATTTTCATGCCAAGGATATAGATAAATGGCATAGAGAGCGTGGTTTTGATGAAATCGGCTATAATGTAGTAGTTGATTTGGATGGTACAGTAGAGCCTGGCCGCTCAGAGGCAAAGCCAGGTGCTCACTGTAAAGGGCACAATTCAGATTCTATTGGTATCTGTTATATTGGTGGACTTGACGAAAATGGAAAGCCAGCAGATACAAGAACTGAACTACAGAAAGCAGCACTAGCTGGACTTGTTGCTGGCTATAAGCAAAGATTTCCAAATGCTAAAGTTGTAGGTCACTGTGATATGCCTAATGTGCGTAAAGCCTGTCCTTGCTTTAATGCAAAGGAGGAGTACAAGAATATTTAAAATTATCCCAGGTACTCCCTATTTTTAACAGAAGTTATCCACTATATTTAGGTTATAAAGTTATCACCTTTATATAGTGGATTTCACTCTCTTCATCTATTTAATTATAACTAGAATTATGAAGCAACTGAATTTTTATAGTATACTTTCACAATTTTTAATCGTGATTCTCTTGGGAGCTTTTTTGTATATTTGGCACCAAGGAAAACAGCATAAAGCTTGTGAAATTGCGTACCAGAATAGTATATCAGTGAGTATGGATTCACTGCATAAATACAAAGTGGCTGACAGCCTAAACGCAATTCATATTTCAGATATAGAATTGTCTTTAAAGCAGTACAAGCAATTAAGAGCTGATGATGCTAAGTTAATTAAGCAGCTTAAAGCTGATAAACTTACTGCTGTAGTAAATCCTGAAACTATTATCAAGTACAAAATAAAGACACAGCTAAAAGATTCTATAATATACAAAGATACAGTAAAGGCTATTAACTATCATGATTCATGGAATTCAGTAACAGGATATTTTACAAGAGATTCGGCAAATCTAAATATACAGTCTAAAGATGAGCTTTTAATTACAAAGTCTATAGAACGGAAAAGATTTTTAGGCATTAAACTTAGTCCTAAATGGTTTGGTTATCGCAATTTGCAACTCAATATAGTTAGCAAAAATCCAAATTGCACAATCAGCAATATAGAGTATATAGAGCTAAAGTAAAAATATTTAACAAGGTAACAATTCGTGAACTATCCGTGAACGCTATAGGGTAACACCTAACCTATTGAAAATCAATTATTTATATAAAAAGTTACCCAAGTTACCCTATATTCTATATAGTCCAAATGAACTTTTTAAAAATAGTTACTATAGTCGTAGTATATAGTTTTTAAAAAATAACTATAGAGATTATAGAAAAGGTCCGTGCTCCGGACTACTTTTTATATAAGTAATTGATTTTCAATAGGTTAGGTGGTTCCGTAAAAATTTTTTATTTGGTGAACGCCACCTATCTGATAAATTTATAAGATTTATGTAATATAGAATTGTGTTACGCGCGTACGCGTATATACACATACATTATATAAGATTTATAAGTTCAAGTGTTAACAGTAGTTAAAAATTTTTGTTAACTTCTTTTAACATAAAAATTTTTTTATATGGAGAATTTTTGTTACTTTTGCAAATGAAAATAATAAAGAATATAACTTCATATTTTACATGGAAAAATTTAACATAAATAAAATTATGAGCCAATATGGCTTACAGGAGCAAGAGATTGCAAATCTCTTATGGCCAATGGTCAAATATCCTGAGCTTGGTTTTAAGCGAGTATTAAGAGGTGAAACTTATCTCGATTCTGCTCAGATATGTGCCTTGGCAAATTATTTACAAGTACCGGTTTCAGAACTCTTCACTGTTGAAGAAACTGACTGGCATGCTATCTCTAAAGATAAGCGTACCATCTTTACAAAAGGTGACTATAAGGTTATAGTTGGAAGAGATTTATTCTCAGTATCAATTTGGCACAAGAATGATAATTTCTATAATTCAGTGGCTACTATAGGTTTTATGGAAATTAGTAAATTTCTTAATAGAATGGACCAACTTATCGAAAATCACGAAGAAGAATTGTTAAACAAATAAACTTTTAAATTATGGACAATATTAAGATTTCAGTAGATGTTAATGTACATCTCTCAGAGAAGACAGAGAATTTTATTTCTAGTTTGGTAAGTAAGTTGATTTCAGCTCCAGCAGCTCCAGCAGCTCCAGCAGCTCCAGCAGCTCCAGCAGCTCCAGCAGCTCCAGCAGCTCCAGCAGCTCCAGCAGCTCCAGCAGCTCCAGCAGCTCCAGCAGCTCAGACGCTTACAATCGATGATGTGCGCAAGGTAGTTGCTTCTAAGGCTGCTGCTCATCGTGACGAGATTAAGGCTAAGCTCACAGAGCTTGGTGCTAAGAATGTTACTACACTTGACCCTGGTAAATACCAGGCATTGGTTGATTACCTTAATACTCTTGCCTAATGGGTAGGTCACAGAAAAAGCGTCTATTGGCAGCCTCAGAACGCTTTAGACGAAATTATTTTTGTTATTTCGGTTTACCGAGAACTGATGCAGATGGAGTAACGCGTATTCCTATGCTTATGGTGCCACGTATTCCTAATCACAAAAGAACATGGAAGTAAATAACGGACAAGACCATCACGAGAGAAGCCATGCGCTTCTCTCGCCTTCAGGAGCTCATAGATGGTTGAATTGTACACCATCTGCTCGTTTGGAGGAAAAAATGCCGCCAAAACCGACTTCAGTCTATGCTGAAGAAGGTACATTGGCCCATGAATTGGCAGAGTTATTTATTTGCCATGATACTTTATGTACACTATCTGATGACGAATTCTCAGATAAATATGAAGTCATAATGAGCAATAAGCTCTTCAACGAAGAGATGCTTGATATGGTTCCAATTTATACTGATTATTGTACAGAAGAATATAAAGCTGCTAAAGCCTCAAATCCATCTGCAGAAATGTTTATCGAGTCTAAACTTGATATTTCAGAGTATGTACCGGAAAGCTTTGGTTCTGCAGACTGTACTATCGTTAATGATTCAGTTATGGAGGTAGTTGACCTCAAGTACGGTAAGGGAATTCCAGTATCGGCTGAATGGAATGTACAGGAAATGCTTTATGCATTAGGTATGTTGACTAAGTTTGATATGCTGTATGATATTGAAACCGTAAAGCTCACTATTGTTCAGCCTCGCTTGAATAACATATCATCTTGGAATATCTCTGTAAAAGACCTTATGAATTGGGCAAATAACGAGCTCAAGCCAAAAGCTAAAATGGCCTTTAATGGTGAAGGAGAACTTTCATCAGGTGGATGGTGTAGATTCTGTGCAGTTAAGAACAGATGTAAAGCACTCTATGATAAGCAATTAGAGTTGGCAAAGTATGATTTTGCTTCTCCTGAATTGTTGACAGACGAGCAAATTGCAGATGTTCTTTCAAGAATTCCACAGCTTGTAGAATGGGCTGATTCTGTAAAGGCCTACGCGTTAGACCTTGCAGTGAATGAGAATAAACACTGGCCAGGCTTTAAGGTTGTAGAAGGAGTATCTAGACGTAAATGGATTGACGATGAGGATAAAATCTGCAATGTTATTTATGAGAAATTCCCAACTGCAACTGAAGATGACTTGTTTGATATGAAGCTTAAGCCTATTACTTCTATTGAGAAGCAATTTGGTAAAAAAGCAGTTGCTGAAGCACTATCAGATGTTATCATAAAGCCAGCAGGTAAACCAACATTAGTATCTGAAGATGACAAGAGACCAGCTCTTGGAACTGAAGATGCAATTAACGATTTTAAATAATGCAGTTATTAGTAGTTATAGGCATTTTTGCTTGCGTAACATATGAGTTATATCTTGCATTTAAACATTAATTTTTAAAACATATTATAGTATGGAAAATTCAGCTAAAGTAGTAACAGGCAAAGTTCGTTTTTGTTTTTGTCATGTATTTGAGCCTTCAGCAATGGAGGGTCAGCCAGAAGAGTCAGCTAAGTACTCAGTTTGTGTAATCATTCCTAAGAGTGATACTCAGACTATCGAGAAGATTAAGAAGGCTGTTGAGGCTGCTAAGGCCGTTGGCAAGTCTAAGCTTGCTGACAAGAATGGCAAGATTCCTTCAACTATCAAGTTGCCACTTCGTGATGGTGATGAAGAGCGTTCAGACGATGATGCATTTGCGGATTCTTACTTCCTCAATGCCACTTCTAATCGCAAGCCTACTATTGTAGACCGTAATCTTGACCCTATCATGGATAAGGATGAATTCTACTCCGGTGTGTATGGCCGTATCTCTCTTAACATGTTTGCATTCAATACCTCTGGTAATAAAGGTATTGCAGCCGGTCTTCAGAACTTGCAGAAGCTCGAAGATGGTGAGATGCTTGCGGGTGGTTCTACCGCTAACGAGGATTTCGGCGGTGACAATGCTTGGGATGATGACTTGATGTAGTCTTACACTTTTATATTCTTATCAAACGGAAAGGTATATGGTATAGAACATAGGTCCTTGATACCTGGGCGCTGTGTCAGCAGAGGTTCGATTCCTCTGCTACCTTCTATTATTAATTTTAAAGTTGTAAGAATATGGCACAAGAAGTTATAGACAAAAATTCTGGGCAGGTCTTATTTCAAGGAACTGCCGAAGAGTGTAGAGATTATATTATTAAGTCAAATAACGAATTTGCTACTTTGCGATGAAAGAATTTGATAGAGAATTATTTATCGATATAGAAACATATTCATCAGTTGATATTAAAGAGTGTGGAGCCTATAAGTATATAGCATCTCCAGACTTTGAAATATTGATTTGTGGCTATGCTTTCGGCGATGATGATGTAGTTATAGTAGACTTAGCATCAGGTGATAAGTGGCCAGAGGAACTCCTTGAAGCACTTAAAGACCCTAAATGCCTTAAGATTGCTCATAATGCTGTATTCGAACGTACAGCTTTTAACAGAGTAGGACTTCATACTGAAACAGATGAGTGGTATTGCACGTTAGTTAAATCAGCTTATTGTGGCTTACCATTATCATTGGATGCTGTATCTAAGCAGCTTAATCTTCAAGACAAGAAACTTGAGACTGGTAAAGCTCTTATTAAGTACTTCAGTTGTCCATGTAAGCCTACTAAGATTAATGGTGGTCGTACTCGCAATATGCCTGAAGATGCTCCGGCTAAATGGGCCGAATACAAACTCTATAATATTTATGATGTGCTTTCAGAAAGAGAGATATATCGTATATTAGAGAAGTTTGAGATTCCAGAAATAGAGCGCCAGTTGTATGTTACAGACCAGAATATCAATGATAGAGGTATTATGATTGATAGAGAGTTAGCAAACTCTGCAATTTATTGCGACTTGGAATACACTAAGTATCTCACAGAACAGGCTAGAAGTATAACTCATCTTGAAAATCCTAAATCGCCTCTCCAGATTAAAAAGTGGATAAAGGCAAGAACAGGTATTACTGTAGAATCACTCACAAAAGCAGAAATGCCGACAGTTCTTGAAAAAGTTAAAGACTATCCAGAAGTACTTGAAGCTCTCGGTATTTATCAGAAGTTAAGTAAAACATCTGTAAAGAAATATTACAAGATGATTTCTTGTGCTACACCGGATGACCGTGTTCGTGGCACCTTTCAGTTTTATGGAGCAAATAGAACAGGCCGTTGGGCTGGTAGACTTTTACAGTTGCAAAACCTCAGTAAGAACCACTTTGATGACATTGATACGCCTCGTGAACTTATTCGTAAACGCGATTGGGAAGCTTGCGACATGATGTATGGCAACGTGGCTGATGTTTTATCACAGTTAGTTCGTACAGCGCTTATAGCTCCAGAGGGATATACGTTCTCAGTAGCAGACTTCTCAGCAATTGAGGCTCGAGTAGTTTCATGGCTTGCTAATGAAAAATGGCGAATGGATGTATTCCATGGCGATGGTAAGATTTATGAGGCTACTGGTTCTAAGATGTTTGGTGTACCAATCTCAGCTATTACTAAAGGTTCTGTTTTACGCGACAAGAGCAAAATATCTGAATTGGCATTAGGATATGGTGGCGCACTTGGTGCTCTTGAGAGAATGGGCGGTGAAAAGATGGGTCTCACTGATTCAGAAATGCAGGACATGGTTAAGAAATGGAGAGCCGCAAATCCTAAGATTGTTGCTCTCTGGCATGAACTTGAAAAAACTGCTCATGAAGCAGTTAAGTATCAAAGGCCAGTTAGATGTACCTGTCGCAATATTATTTTTGATTGTGATGGAGAATATCTTACAGCAAGATTACCATCTGGTAGACAGCTATTTTATGTTCATCCTCATTTTAAGAATAAGACTATTGGTCGTTCTACTCGTCCGGTTCAGGTTCTTATGTATGAGGGACAGATTCAGACTACGGGTCAGTGGGGCGAAATGGACACTTATGGCGGAAAACTTTGCGAGAATATGGTGCAAGCCATAGCCCGAGATTTACTTGGATATTCTCTTATGCAAGTAGAGAAAGCCGGATTTAAAGTAGACTTCCACGTGCACGATGAGATGATAGCAGAAATTCCTAAGGACGGAAATGAGAAAGACAGATATGACCTTATGGTACGTATTATGTCAACTCCTCCAGATTGGGCTTCAGATTTACCTCTTCGTGCCGATGGGTATATAACTGACTATTATAAAAAAGATTAATATGCCTATAGCGAGAAATAAAATTCATTGCGCAATCTGTGGTTCTATATCTAATAGAACTACAGAGGTAGATGATACAGTTCTGTGTGAACACTGCTTTGATATGATGCTCACAAGTGGACTTTTATTCGAGTATGACGCAGATACTGCCTGGCACTACGGTCCAACTAGAACTTTATACCTAAATAGAATTGAAGATAGGCAAGCAGCTATTAATGGTGTACTTGAAATTGTCGAACTTTTAAAATAGAAAAATGCTTAAATATAAATATGTAATTGATAGTGGAAACTTCTCAGGTATAGAAGCCTTTCAAGAATATTTGAATAGAATGGGAAAGAAAGGCTATGAGTTAGTTCAGTGGCAATTAGTAGATACTAGCTTCATAACTTGTAACAGCAGAGTTCAGCCTATTAGTAGTGTACTATCAATACTTATAACTTGGAAAATAGAGGACCATGATTCATGATGGCATAATAGATATAGCTACAGGCTTAAGTGCTTCTACAAAAAAGTGGAAAAACAAGAAAGTAAAGTGGAGTAAATTAATCGACAAGCTTTCTAAGCCTGTAGTTACCAATGAAACCCATGCTCAATTCATGGCTGCTAACAAAGCCGACCAATCTAAAATCAAAGATGTTGGAGGCTTTGTTGGTGGCTATCTTGATAAGGGTATACGTAAGAAAGCATCTGTATCATACAGACAATTAATTTGTCTTGATATAGACTTTTCTTATGCTGATTTTTGGTGGGATTTTACGTTGCAATATGGCTGCGCAGCTGCTATATATTCAACACATAAATCTACACAGAGTAAACCTCGCCACAGACTGCTTATCCCTATTAATAGAGAGGTATCTGTTGACGAATATCAGGCTATATCCAGACGTATAGCTGGTAACTTAAATATAGAATTGTTTGACCAATCTACGTTTGAGCCGGAAAGACTTATGTTTTGGCCGAGCGTATCATCTGATATAGAATATTATTTCGAATATCAAGATGGAGAATGGCTTGATGCTGATGCAGTTCTTGAAACATACGATGACTGGAGGAATACATCTGAATGGCCATCTAGTAGTAAAATATCAGAGGGCTTATTATCTGATATTAAAAAGCAAGAAGACCCAGAAGAAAAGTCAGGCATAATTGGAACATTCTGTAGAACATACTCAATTCAAGATGCTATTAGCACTTTTCTTAGTGATGTATATGAAGAAGCAGGCGAAGACCGATATACCTATAAATTAGGTTCTACAACTGGAGGTCTTATCATTTACAATGATAAATTCGCTTTTTCACATCACGGAACAGACCCAGCGAGTGGAAGACTGTGCAACGCATTTGACTTGGTGAGAATACATAAATTTGGCCATCTTGACTCTGGACCTGATTCAAAGGTTTCTCAGCAAAAGATGGAAGAATTTGCTACAACTTGTGCCGAGGTTAAAAAGAAAATAGCTGAGGAGAATTTAGAGCATGCAAAATTAGATTTTGATGGCTTAGATGCTGCTAATGAGGAGAGAGCTGACGATGATTCTTATGATGATTCATGGCTTTCACAACTCAAAGCCAATAAGAAAGGCGAATATGACAGTGACTCTAACAATCTTAATCTCGTTTTGCAGAATGACAAATACCTTAGAGGTGCATTTAGACTGAATGAGTTTGACAGTAAAACATATATCATGAGGTCTATGCCTTGGCGTAAGGTAGATTCTCCAGAACCTGTAAAAAATGTAGATTACTCAGGCATTCGTAATTACATAGAGTGTGTATACAACATGGTATCTGTATCAAAAATTGATGATGCCGTGATGCTTGCAGCCCAAAAGAAGTCATTCCATCCGGTAAGAGACTATCTGAAATCTCTTTCATGGGACGGCATAAACAGAATTGATACACTTCTTATTGATTATTTTGGAGCTGAAGATACTACATACACGAGAGCTACTATTCGTAAAGCTCTGTGTGCTGCAGTAGCTAGGATATTCAACCCTGGAACCAAATACGATATGGTTCTTGTGTTAGTTGGAGCTCAGGCCACATATAAATCTACATTCATACGTAAACTTGGCAGGGATTGGTTCAGTGATTCGTTCAGCACATTTCAAGGTAAAGAAGCCTATGAGCAATTACAAGGTGCGTGGCTTATTGAAATGGCTGAATTATCAGGTTTAAAGAAAGCAGAAGTTGAAACTGTAAAGCAGTTTATAACTAAAACAGAAGATATGTTTAGACCTGCTTATGGTAGAACTGTAGAGACTTATAAACGTCAGTGCGTGTTCTTTGGAACTACGAATGATATGGAGTTTTTACGTGATTCTACACGGTAATCGTCGATTCAATCCTATTGAAGTTCGTCCTAAATTTGCAACAAAGATAGTTGCAAAAGACTTAACTGAAGATACTATAGACCAAATTTGGGCTGAAGCCGTTCAGATGTATCAGAATGGCGAAAAACTATATTTCTCAGAAGAAGAGAACGAGCTTGCAAAGAAGAGTCAGCAAAGTCACTCTGTGACTGATGACAGAACTGGAATAATTGAAGAATATCTCAACATGAAGTTTCCTTCTAGCTGGAATAAGAAAGATTTATTCGAGCGTCAGCAGTGGTTGAATGACCCACTAGCTGAAAAGGGAACAGAGTACAAAGAGTTTGTTTGCTCTTACGAGATATGGTGTGAATGCTTAGGTGAAGAACGTAAGAATTTTAATTCTTATAGCACTCGTGAGATAAACAACATAATGAAGACCCTTCCAGGTTGGGAATATGTTGGTTCTAAGAGAAAATCATTTGGTAAGATTTATGGTAAGCAGAAGTACTATAAACGAATAAAGCTAGTTCAAGAAGACCCCGTAGCAAAAGCTATGAAAGAACTTGAAGAGCTTTTAGGTGATAAGCCTACCGATGATGAAATCAAAGCAATGTTAGGAGATTTATATTAAGATTATGGATGAAAATACTAAAAAGGATTTAGCAAGAAAGCTAAAAAGCGCATTCAGTGTTGCTGAAACTCGAGCTAAGCGAGTGCAGGAAATAAGAAAAGCAAAAGCTGAAGCTGGTCCTGCAAAAGATGACCCAGATAAACCAAACTATAAGAAGTATAAATTCAAGAACGACCTCAAGACGAAGACACATCGCATAATAAGAGGTATGAAACTGCACTTTAAGAATGGCGAATGGGTATCATACAAGCTTGGTAAAATTGATACAATTGTTGGAAGAGCCTGACGGGTCCTTAACTTTTGAAAAATTTAAAAATTACAATATTTAGGTCTTTCAAAGATAGATTATATACTCCTGATGCAGACAAGGATATTGAGTGGGACTATGTAGAAGAAGAAAAATGCTCTTCAGTAGGAGGTGCAGGATTCCATGAAAGAAAGTGAAAAAGTAGTTGAGCGAAAGCTTGTTGAGCTTTGCAAATTGAATGGTGGCATGTGCATAAAGCTATTAAGTTTTCATATAAATGGATTGCCCGATAGAATGTGTTTATTCAAGCCTGCAAAAGTTATATTTGTAGAGCTTAAAACCACAAATCAAAAACCGCGGCCGCTTCAATTAGCAATGCATGACAAGCTTCGCGAACTAGGCTTTAGAGTTGAAGTAATTGATACTGTAGAGCAGGTTGTCAACTTAATAGAAGATATAATGACATGTTAAAAGAAACAGATTTACACGAATATCAGAAAAAGGCAGTTGAGCATATAATTACTCATAAATACTGTGGTTTATTTTTGGAAATGGGACTAGGCAAAACAGTCTCAACCTTAACAGCAGTAGAGAAGTTAATGTATGACTACCTTGAAGTAAATTCAGTTTTGGTAATTGCTCCTAAACGAGTAGCTGAAACTGTTTGGGCAGAAGAGGCACAAAATTGGGAGCATTTGCAGCATCTTACATTTTCTAAGATTATTGGAACGGAAAAACAGAGATTAGAAGCTTTTCATAAGAAAGCTGATATTCATATAATTTCTCGTGACAATATAGCATGGCTCTGCGGTATATGTGCTTCAAACTTGCCATACGATATGCTTGTGATTGATGAGCTTAGTAGCTTTAAAAATCACCAGTTCACAGAGATTTAAAGCATTAAGATTAGCCAGGCCGTGGATAAAGCGAGTAGTCGGTTTAACTGGAACGCCTGCTCCAAATGGCTTAATTGATTTGTGGCCACAGATTTATTTGATGGATAGAGGTGAAAGACTTGGTAAAACTATTACTAAGTATAGAAGTACATACTTTACTCCAGGCAGGTCTAATGGCTACGTAGTTTATAATTATAATTTACAAGGAGGTGCAGAACAAGCAATACGAGATAAAATAGGTGATATATGTATAAGTATGCAAGCTCAGGACTATCTTCATATGCCTATGCTTACAAACAATTATGTTAAGCTCAAAATGCCTAAAGACATATTAGATGCGTATCATAAGTTTGAAAAAGATAGTATTATGAAGCTTATAAACATGGACAATGAGGTCGAAATTACAGCTTTAAATGCCGCCGGTTTGTCTAATAAGCTTCTCCAATTTGCAAATGGCGCAATATATGATGAAGATAAAAATGTATATCCAATTCATGATATTAAACTAGAAGCATTAGAAGAGATAGTCGAAGAAGCGTGTGGAAAGCCAGTTCTTGTTGCGTGGACTTATCAATTTGACAGAGACCGAATTATGAAGTATCTTAGCAAATATAAGCCTAGAGAGCTTAAAACTGACTAAAGATATACAAGACTGGAATGCTAGGTAAAGTTCAACTTATGCTAGCTCATCCTGCTTCAGCTGGCCACGGTCTTAACCTTCAAGCTGGAGGTAATATAATCGTTTGGTTCGGTTTAACCTGGTCACTTGAGCTGTATCAGCAGTTTAATGCTAGACTTTACCGTCAAGGTCAAAAGCAAGGTGTTATTATTCATCATCTATACATGGCTCAAACTCATGATGAGGACGTTATATTAGCATTAAAGAATAAAGACAGAGTGCAGATGAGCTTGATGAACAGCATCAAAGACTAAAATCGACAATTATAATTAAAAATAATTAAAAATATATTTATGAATAATAAATAAGTTAATAAAATTTAAAATATTTTTTTAATTCAAATATTATTATTAATTTTGCAATATAAAAATAAAGATTATGAATATCTTGGAAAGAGCAGATAAAATAGTCAATCATCGTTCAGAAGAAAAAGAACGTATGTATGGACCATTCTCAGAAAGTATGGAAAGAGCTGCAGCTATCTATAATGCAACCTCTCCAAAAAATGAGCAAATTTCAGTTGAGGGTATGTACAGAGCTATGATTGCTCTTAAGCTTTCAAGAGAAGCCTATTCGCACAGAGAGGATAATCTCCTTGATGCTGCTGCTTATATAGGTGCTCTTAATAACTATGTTGAAGCAAAAACAGATAAAGAAATAAATAACGATTAAAATTAAATGTTATGGTAGAAGAAGTTATTCAGCCAGTAAAACGTGGTAGAGGTCGTCCACGTAAAAATCCAGATGACCCAACTCAGTCTTATGCTCGTAAAAACTCAGCCAATCCATTAGCTGATAATCATGAGTACTTTAAGCATTTGCCTGATAGAAATCTTAGTGTAAGCGAAGAGAACTTGCAGATGTTCTTTGCAACTATGTATGAGCGCCAGATGATTTGGAAACGTCGATTCATTGACAAAATTCAGGCTCCGTGGACAGATGACCCTATTTTCCAGGAGAATAAATTCCCTAATTTGTATCGTGAGCTTGACCGCAGTTCTTGGTGGCTTATCTCTAACATCATTATGGATGATAGTCTGTCGCTCAAGAATAAAGTTTGGAAGTGTATCGTTTACAGATTGTTTAATTCTCCAGACTTTTTTGAGTTCTTGGCCTCTATTACAGACTGGAAAGGTGGAATTCCTGACTATGAAAAGTTTAAGGAACAGCAACCTAAGTTCATAACAATCGCCAAGACACTTCAGAACATGGGTGCTAAGCCATTTACCGATGCTTACATCATCAGTTCATCTTTTGCTGCTAAGACCGGTAAAAACAGAGCAGAGGCTTACGCCGATACTGCATTATCTGAATTGTGGGGAGCTATTGATATTATCATCGATACAGTTCTTATTGCAGAGTCTACGAGAGATATTATCGATGTTCTGTCAGCTATTCCTGGAGTTCAGAAGTTTATTGCTAATGAGCTGATGCAGGATATGATTTACATTAATCGATTCTCGAAAGAGGATTTTATTCCATTTAATGTAAATGAACTGACAAATGTTGGTCCTGGTTCACTTCTTGGTTTGCGCATCTTGTTCCCTAACAGAGTTATTAACTCTCAGCGTGTAGCTGGTATGAAGGAACTTCTCGCTATGGCTGAGGAAAAACTTAATGAGGTTGCTGAAGCTCATGGAGAACCAATGGTTTACGCTAAATTTAATGCTGAAACTGGAGGTTATGAGCCATCTAGTGAATTCAACCTTACACTTAATAATATTGAAGGTTGGTTGTGTGAATATTCTAAGTATTGGAAATTATCAATTGAAGTAGGCAAAAAGCAACGTAAGTTTAACCCAGTTTCAGAGGCTGATACATACGATGGTGCTAATGGTGCTAAGCCTGAAACAGAAGATTTAATGTAATTATGGCAAAGAATTATAATACAACTGATTTATCTCCAGACCAAGCTATGGAGCGTCATATTTATCACAGAGACCAGTTTGCTCATTATTTGAGATGGACACATATCTTGAAAGACGCTAAAATTGGTGATGATGTAGTAGATTTTGGATGCGGTCAAGCTAATTTGCTTGAAGTATTTTACAGAAATAAGTTTAAGTGTAACAGCTATGTTGGCATCGATATTCGACACAAAACTATTGCAGATGATGCAGCTAAGTTTGCATCAATTCCTTGGGCTAGTTTCTATGAGGCTGACCTTGTTAAAAATTATCTTGATTACAGCCAGTTTAATGGCAATAAGGTGTGTGCTTTCGAGGTTCTTGAGCACGTCGGTAAACAGAATGCAGACGTTTTCTTGGAAAACTTTAAAGCGTGTGGACGTGATGATGCAACTTATTATCTTTCTACTCCAAATTACGACCCTCGTGTTGGTGCTGCAGGTAATCATACTTATGATTCTGGGGATGGAAGAGGTGTAGATGTTCAAGAGTTTGACCACTATGAGCTTGAGGCCATTCTCAAAAAACATTTTGATATTGTTGATAAGTTTGGAACATTTGCCTCGCAGAAAGACTATAAGCCTCTCATGAATGACTGGCAGAAGCAGATGTTTAAAGAATTGAGTCGCTATTATGACTCAAATCTTATGGCAAATATCATGGCTCCAATGTTCCCAGATGCTGCTCGTAATACACTGTGGATTTTGAAACGTAAGCCTGGCGACATTAAAGTTCCAAAGAATTTGGAACCAGCGACTATCGACCCGAATCCGGGTGATATAGACGATTTACTCTAAAAGAATAAAAATATGGATGTAAACAAATTAGAAAGAGCAAATATTTTAGCAAAGAGCTTAATTCCTAAAGCAGATGAGCTTTTAGCATTGTCTCCAAAGTCAAGTCCCGTAAGAATCGTTGATGCGCTTAATGGTTTATCAGAACGTGACCCGGAGTTTAAAACTAAATTCAATCAGCTTCTTTCTGAAACAAAACAGAAGTTTCAGAAAGAGTTTGACGAGCTGTAAGCTTAGAAATTAAAAGAATATAATGAATAACAGTAGTTAAAGCTTGTTAACTTTAACTACTGTTAACATTAAAAATTTCACTATATGAAAAATTTTATGTAATTTTGCATATATAAATAATTTAGTTATTCACACATTAAAATTTTACAATTATGAATTCAGTAATGCAGATTGCAAAAGTAAGAAAGGTTAAATCTCCAGAGCGTGGTACATCTAAGTCAGCTGGTATTGATTTCTTCGTGCCAGAAGATTTTTCAGGTCAGATGCTTCAGCCACACGAAGATGTTCTCATCCCATCTGGCATCTGTGCTCTTATTCCAGACGGCTATATGCTTATGGCTGCTAACAAGTCAGGTGTTTGTCCATCAAAAGAGGCTAAGCTTGATTGCGAGACAGAGATGAAGATTACAGGTCAAGATACAACAATTTCAAGTTGTGTTATCGTAGGTGCTACCATTGTTGATGAGGACTACCCTGGTGAGATTCATATTCACATCATCAATGTAGGCAAAGAGCCGGTGTGGATTGAGCGGGGTCAAAAGATTGCTCAGTTTATTTTGGTTCCTGTATCTTACGCAGATATTTGTGAAGCTTCTCCTGAAGTTGTTAAGGCTGCTGTTCTCGCTAAAAAGAGTGAACGAAAAGGAGGTTTTAACTCTACTTCAGAAGAGTAATAAATTGTCCCAATAATACCCTCTATAGTCCCAGAGTTAACGAAATATATTTATAATATAAATTATTATATTATATGTTTCAATTGCTCTGGGATAAAAAGAGGAGTTCTATCTATTAAAAATATCAGATTATGAAGAAAGTACCGGAAGTAGTAAAAGAACCTATATTCTTGAAATTCGTAGAGCATTATGCTAAAAAGTTCAAAGAAAGTAACGGCTTTGGCATGTGGTTGCATGAATATAAGGATATGGAAAAGAAAGGCTTATTTGCGCCGAAAATTCTGAGAACTTTCTATATTCAGATATGTACTGACAGGTTTGATTTAGGCTTTATCAAAGACGATGCAATTTGGTATATATGTTCACAAGCTGTTGATGCAGCTAATGCTTATATAGACGAGAGAGTTAATTCTATGTATAGGATTGTTCTTATAACTGGAGAACAAGCAGAAGATGAAGACGGAGACCCGTATACAGAATTAACTTATGAAGAAGCTGAAGAAATATGCCAAGCGCTAAATGAGGAAGCCGAAGAAGAACTTTTTAAAATGCAAAAGATATGAGCAAAGTTATAGATTTACGAAAATATACAAAACTTATACCGACTCCAGTAACAGAAATTACTAAAGAGCAGTTTTTTGCATACGAAAGAACTAGAATGGAAGGCAAAGTGAATATGCTTGATTTGGAAGCAGTTTGTCCATTAACAGGCTTAAAGCCTGAAGACATTAAAGCTATTCAGCAAAACTTTCAAGTGTTAAATCAAAAATTTAATAAATCATGGAAAAGCCGTTAGAAATTTCTTATCCATACATTACTCAATCTGATAATAATTGGGTATATGAAAATGCTAATCAAGCACTTAACTGTTTAGCATTACGTATAGCTGGATGCGGCGAAGTGCCCGGCAATAATACTATTAGATTGCAAAATGTTGGTTTCTATATTGCATATCCGGAAGAAAATCATATTACTGAAGACTGGCGTCAATGGAATCCTAAGTACGCAGAAAGAGAATGGAATTGGTACTTATCTCATTCAAGAGATGTATCAGAGCTTCAAAAGCGCGCTCCAGCTTGGAAACGTATGCATGGAGGTGATTGTCAGGTCAATTCTAATTATGGATGGCTGTGGAATCGTAATAAGCAACTTCAGAAAGTAATTGAAAAACTTGAGAACAATCCAGATACTCGTCAAGCATGGCTTACGCTATATGATGGCAAGGAAATGGATGACTACGAATATGATACTCCATGTACACTGAATATTGGTTTTAAGATACATGAAAATCCAGGCTATAGATTTCTCAATATGACAGTTCTTATGAGAAGTAATGATTTGATATTTGGTTTTTGCAATGACCAGTATTGTTTTTCTCAGTTGCAGAAATATGTTGCTTCTAGAATTGGTGCTACAGTTGGAGACTATTATCATTTTGCCCAGGATTTGCATATATACTTGCCAAGTACAAATGTATATCCAAAGCATATTAACGACTATTTAACACATGTTTTGAAATTATGAAAATACCGATTAAGTTTAAAGGCTGGATGCTGTTTTTAGTATGGCTTATTATTGGAATTATTTATTTTCCAATATACTTTGCAGCATGGTGCCTTCATATAATTGCTAGAATACTTCTTGCTATTGCATATTTATTTATGCTTCAGCCACATGTTGCAAGAAATGTTTTTAGCTCAGTGTTTGTAACTAATTTAAAGATTATGTAGCATGAACAATTCAGACTTAAATGCTCTTATCGACCAAGCTTTGCTTGATATGAGTAATACAGAGGCTCCTTCAAATGAAGAAGCCTCTATGATGGAATATTCAGAAGAAGATTTTGCTAAAATGCTAGCAGATATTCAGTCTGAAGACGAAGACTTGGCAAAAGCCGAAATAAATGCGGCCGCAAATCCAGATGACGATGAAAATTCTGATTTTTCTATCGCTTCTATGGATGGCGACGAGTTCTATAACAAATCGACTTTAAAATATAAAGATGGTAAAGTTGAACGAGAAACGTCTGATGATGTTATCTTTTCAATTGGAGGTGAAAACTGTGTAGAATTCGCTGATAGTCCTAAGCACGACAAGGAGTTGGCCCCAGAACTCAATGACGTTGAGCGCAGATTAGTAATCAGTCGTCGCATTAAAGATGGTATGGCAAAGCGCCAAGCTAAGAAAGAACTTGAAAAAGTTGAAATTAACAGAATGGCCTTTGACCAGAAAATTCTCCCTTTATCAGAGGAGTTAACGAGATGGGATAAAACAGTTCTTGTAGAAGAACTTACTAGCAATTTGCGTCAGCTTATTAAGCGTTATGACAAATACATCAATACAAGAATTGCAAGACTTTTATCTCCAGCTATTCCAAGAGCTATTAAGTTAGCAAAGCTTAAGTGGCCATGGGTATTTGTAGCAAATCCGGGATTTCTATACAAGACACATCCAGAAGTAGGTGAAGTTCTTACTTATTGGGTTACGCCAAATGTACCATATTACTTCAAGCAAGGAACTGAGCAGCAGATTCTTGAAGAGCGAGATTCTGAACTTAGTAAATATTTTTTGGAGTGTGTTGACAGAGCCATTCATAGGTGGTATGAGGCTAGACGCCGATTGGCTGATAGAGAAGTAATTTACGCTTCTAGACTTGTCGGTGTTAACAATATCAGAACGTATGGCGACTTGTTAAGATACAACCCATTTTGGTTCAAGAAACTTTATGACAGAGTCAAAAAAGACAATCCTTATGGAAAAGCGAAAGCACAGTCTTAAAATTGGCGATAAAGTTATCAAGAACTTAACGCTTGATAACATTATAGATATAAAGTTATATTTGATTAGACATAAATTAGAACGTAGAGAAATATCATGACAACAACAGAACATGACAGAGCTAGAATGCGAGCTTATTATAGAGCTAATAAAGAAAAAATATTAGCCTATAATCGTGAGTATCGTAAAACTCACAAGTGTCGCAGATATAGAGCTGAAACAACTATAGAAGAAAAGCTTAAGCGCTCAGAATATAACAGAAGATATTATGAGAAAAATAAGGAGCGGCTTAGAGCTTATCAAAAGGCTTGGCATGAAGCTCATCCTGATTACAATGCACAGAAACTTAAAGAATGGAGACAAAAATATGACAGTATTTGATGGACTTATAGTGTTATGTGTAACAGCTGGAATAGTAATAGCAAGTTGTTTAATGGTTGCAAATAAAAATAATTCAGATTTTACAGATGAATGATAAAGACTTAATTCAAACAATTCAGCTTACTGGTGATGCCTATTATTATTTATTTAAAGGTGAAGAGCCATTAGACCCAGATAATATAGATGAAGTCAAAGAGCTTTTATCGACATTAGGTGAATTTGATTTCATTAGCGAGCCTGACCCAATTTTGGGGACTGATATGGTTGAGGTTAAAATAGCATTGTACGATAAACATGCTCTTATTGGTTCTTATCAAGCTATATTTATTCTTAGTCCCACAAAAGGCAAGGTGTTTGTTTCTATTTATAATACAAATACTAATAAATATGAATGCTATAATAGCATAGAAGACCTTAAACCGATAGGTGATGCTTATTGGGTCCACATTAGAACAAATAGAGATGGTTCTAAAGATTATCTTCCTATTTGCAAAATAGCTGAATATGAAAAATGGTTCGGTGAAAATTAATTTCCTATCTGGTGTTCTCTTGGAGCCATTTCCGAGAAAATACCAGATAGGATTTTTTGTAAAATTTTGTAGATTTGCATACTGGTTCTGGAAATCGGTGAGATTTAAATTACTATAAACCTATAGCATGCCGGTTCTAGGAACTGGCTTTTAATCAATGCTGTTACAATGCCGCATTATTACCCTATACGCGGGCGCCCGCGCGTACATATTATATATTATATATAGGAAATGTTAACGGTAGTTAAAGATAAAGCCGTTAACTCTTCTTAACATAAAAAATTTTTTTATTTGAAAAATTATTAGTACTTTTGCACTCAGATAAAACATAATAAGTTTAATAATTAAAATCACAGTAAAATTATGAATGCAGAAATTATTTTGAAAGTCGGCACGCTCAAAAACTTAGTAGAGTGGATTGGTCGCAATTTTGTTTGTGGAGGAAAACCTTCAAACGACAGAACTTTATACATGTTTGCTAATAAGCTTGGCACTAAGTCAGAAGATGACGCTAATGAGCGATATAGCAAGTTTTATTCAGAAATTGAAGCTGAGCGTTATCTTAAGGCTCTTGAGAATACAAAGTTCATCATCGAGTCTGAACTTGTAGACGAGATAACTTGGAATAAAACAGTCGTTCAGAAGTGGAAAATTACGGCTACTCCTAGCATGAATAATACTGAGGATGCATTTGTGGCCTATTGTTTAAGACCATACAATCCTGTATAATAAAACAAATGTTTAACAATTAAAATATTAAGATTATGAGAAAGCCAAAATTTATTCCAGCTGTTTGGAATTTAAAGAAGATTGCAAACTATTTGCAGATGAGTTTGGTAATTGCTAGTAGCACTCAGTTCTCTCCAAGAGTATTTAAATACTGGGAGAGATACTGCAAAGCAGAATGGGACGCACGTTATGCAGTTCAGTGCCTCGCTGCTAGTAACACAACAGCTATTATTAAATACGCTGGTTCAGAGATATATGTTACTATTGATTTAATCTCAGATGGTAACGAGGTAAGAACATCAACTAAAGCAGAATTAGCATAATATGGGAAGAGGTTGGAAATTGTATGAAGCTCTCAAGGATGTTGCAAGTCCTGAGAACATTCTCGAAGAAATGGCTCATAATATGAGCGACCAAGAGTTGCTTGATGCCGTCAAAGAAGTAGCAAAGAACTTCGATATAGAACTGGAAGTATAAAATTTCAGTGATTAAATAGCAAAAAGAGGTGTTAATGATTTTTAACACATTCATTAACACTTCTTAACATAAAAAGTTTTCATATTTCAAAAATTATGAGTACTTTTGCAAATGTAATTAGAACATATAAGTTTAACAATTAAATATACAAAATTATGGCAACAATGAAATTCGCCCAGATGGCAACAAAGAAGTTACAGAAGTTAGTTAACGACCCAGCAACCTCTGATGAGGATAAGGTAGCAATTCAGGCTATCATCGATAAGCGTCAGGCAGCTACTAAGGCTCCAGCTGATAACGGAGCAGCACTTTCTCCAGAGGAGCAGGCAGCTATTGATGCAGCAGAGAAGGAAGCTGCTAAGCAGAATTCTGAGGCTGGTGAGAACAAGGAAGCAAAGCCTAAGGCTAAGCGTGAGCCAAAGCCAAAGCAGAGCATGGAGGAGCTTGATGCTGAGGTCGCAAAGGCAAATGAGGAGGCTCTCGGCCATCGTTGCGAGACACTTATGCCTGGTACTGCTATCAAGGTTGGTGGTTACGTCAAGGGAGTTCTTAAGGAGAAGCGAGCTATGCGCTGCTATCTTCTCATCCAGTCTGATATTACAGACGAGAATCCTACAGGTCGTCAGTTCTACAAGGTGTTCAAGGAAGTTACAATCTTGCCAGAGACTGTAGAGCTTCACAAGGCTAAGAAGACAGGTGCTCGTCGTAAGGCTCAGGTTGACACTGAGGAGTGGATGGCACAGGCTGATGAGATTGTAGAGGCTGCTGGTTCTTACGTAGGTCGCCAGATTGACCTTGGCGATGATACTAAGACAGATTCTCGAATTGAGACTATCATCAAGGATAAGCGCTCTTGTACGGTGTTCTTCCGCATTGGCTTCAAGGACGAGAATGGCACTCACAAGTTCACTCACAAGGCAATCCATTCAACCAAGGATGAGGCTGAAGGTGGTAAGGTAGTTATCACAGAGCCAGAGGGCCTGCTCCCAATGGATGATGCTGATGAGACTTACAAGGAGTTCCAGACTAAGTGGCAGACACGTGCTGAGCGTCAACCAAGAACTGCTCTTACTCCTGAGGAGAAGGTTATCCGTGCCGAAGAGGCTCTTAACAAGGCAAAGAAAGCCTTGGAGAAGGCTCAGGAGACACTTCAGAATAAGCAGCTCGAGTATGACAACGCTAAGGCTGCTCTTGATGCTAAGCATAATGAGCAGGAAGCCAATGCAGAAGCTGGAGGCTAAGGAAGCTGTAAACGAAGCAGCTGCTGAAGCAGAGTCAGGTGACCTTATGTAAGCGATTAAGTTACTTGTTTTTATTCTCATAAGAGTGTTTTTAGTATTTTGTTCGAATTGAACTCCTAGGAAGCGACTAAGGGACTGTGGTCCTAGGAGTTTTTAAATGCCAAGTAAAACAAATATCTGCTGTTCTGTTTAGAGGATTTATGCGGGGTTCGAATCCCCGCCTTGGCACTATTGGTTCTAACTACGGTAAGAACCCATAATTTTAATAGAATTTTAATTGTTTTTGGTGAGTAGGTAATCGTTGTGAAACGGTTACCTATTATTTTTTACAGTAACATATAGAAACGGCTCGCTGGCGGTAAATTTTAAAATTTTCAGTCGATTCTATATAAATAATATATTAAATTATATAGAATATTTGGCTCATATCGTATTATTTTTATTAATTAATATAATTATAAGGTCTAATATAAAATAATGAATTCTAGGTACCAAGAAATGAGTTTAGCTAGAAAGCTGACATCTGGATATAGAAACCGGCAAGTTAGGCCTACAAACTTTAACATTTCATTTAACTGCTGTTAACATAAAAAATTTTTTTATTTGAAAAATTATTAGTACTTTTGCACTCAGATAAAACATTATAAGTTTAACAATTAAAATTGCAAAATTATGAAAGCAGCTGATTTGGTTAAGAGCTTGTCTCTTTCTAGTATTACATCTGAGGATTTCAAGGTTGTTACCTTGTATAAGGGCCAGAACCCGGATGTATTTTTGGTAGATAACTTCGGTGATGGCCGAATAAGTTTAAGTACACCTAATGGTATTAAGCCGTTAGCAATTATTGAATCTCAGGATTTTTTGGCAGTTTATAATAACGTGCCACTTGCAACACCTGATGGCAAATCTATGTTTACACCTGATTGTACCTATGAGGTTATCGGAGATGGCAATGTTTCACTTTATAGCTTTAATTAATTATGAATATGGCTTGCTTAAAGCCGAAGAGGAAATGGAAGCCGAACAGCCGGTTACTGAGAAGCTTATTAGCAGCATCGATGGCCGTAAATTATATTCTTATAATATCCGCTATGAGAACCCGGATGAAAAGCCAGTATCATTCTATTTCTATACCAGAGCTAGAATTATGGCTTTCGTCCAGCACGAGAATGAAACCTTGAAGGTTGCATCGGAAATGCAGGAAATTACCAATCAGAAACCAGTTCTCTGCCTTGAGAGTCACAAGTCTCTATTCTGCAGAGCACTTGACTGCATAATGGAGGCTTACTCGAAGGACTATTACAGCGATGAAGATATGCAGAGAGAATATTGTCCAGATAATAGCGAGGTTGCAATTGATTGGATGCAGTATAAATTCGGGTGTTCTGACAAGTATGAAGCTGATTATTGTGCCGGTTGTAGTGCGCTTGAAACCAACGTCGGTTACGCAATCGATGCGGCGTGGAATTGGTTCCATACAGGTTACATGAATAACTTCATCAGTAAAGACCCAGAAACTAAGTTACTTAATTTAAACTGGTAATATTATGATTTGGTTCACTTTAATATCTGTAAGTCTGGCGATATTCACCGGACTTACTCCAGAGGAATGGAAACAGTGGTGGAACAAGAATTATACTTGGGACGACACAGAACTGTAATTTGGTAATTTAATATCTCAATTCCTATCTGGTGTTCTCTCGGAGCCATTTCCGCAGAATCACTGGGTAGGAATTTTAGTGAATCTTTATAGTTTTACAGTACTGCACCAGAATCGGACGGAAACAATTCAAGTTTAGTTACGGTTCTATGGCAGCTTTGGAACTGAACTGTTACAGTGCCAGGATTTTGGGTAGGTGATAAACTGAAAAACGGTACGGGAACAGTGCCGGAAAAATCCAGTGTTCTCTCGGGACCTTTCCCGGGAAAATCACAGCCGGGAATTCGTGTGAAACCTTGTAGAATTGCGGCTTTGAGACTGATAAAATATATTTATAAATCCGTGATAAGCTGTGTGATTATATATTATTAGACTAAATAATATTAAAAAATTTTTTTATTTCAATTATTTCGCCAGAAGTCCATATTTGTCCTATATGGACTTATTTTTTATTATTTATATAAATATATTATTTTATAATTTGAAGTCCATATAAGTCAAATAAATAGCTTTAAAATCGATTTTTTGAGATAGTATATAAACCTGCTCTCTAATATATAATATACAATAATATTTTATTAATTCATTATAAATATTTAGACTAAATAATATTAAAAAATTTTTTTATTTCAAATATTTTTTTATATGCGCATACATTATATAATATATAAAATATTTTTCATAATAATTTTTTACCTAATATTATAATTTATAATAAAATCAGATATTAATATATTAATTTATTATTA
>CYGL01000094.1_pt1 | contig 43157 bp, 56 predicted proteins | sample 485531 | NCBI WGS metagenome assembly CYGL01 (sample SAMEA3497897, study PRJEB9818) | human gut metagenome | reverse complement strand
CTTGACGTCGTCGACATTGATGGGTGCCGCGGGACGTCCTTGAGCACGTGGTTTTCCCAGAAGTCACGGCACTTGGAGACGATGGCGTCGATGACGTCTTGATCGCGCTTGACCTCGTACATGCGGAAGTCCTGGCCGCCGATGAGGACGGCAACATAAAAGGTCTCGATGCCGGTGACGGCCATGTACCACTGAATCTGCGTCTCGTAGTAGAGCGGGATTTTGTGTTCCGTCACTATCTTTCCAGCGAGGATCTCAGCTTCCTGAGAGTCGCCCCAGTGTTCCGACATGTAGACGCTCGCAGTCTTGCACTCGAGGCCGATGTCGGTGGAGAGCAGGCGGCCGCACTCTTCAACCTTCTCGGGCTTGAGTACGGAGACGCGGCCGGCAATCGCGGGGTTGACCACTGCGCGGTCGATGTTGCCGCGCATCCAGCCGTCTTCACCCTTCGAGAGCATGTAGTTGACCTTCTGGACCTTCATGCCGGTGCGGTGGCTGAACTCCTTGGCAACGATGTCCTCGAGGACGGTGCCCCAGTACGCGGCTTCGTCGGCGGCGGATCCAGAGGACTTGCCGGTTTTTTCTTCCCAGAGCTGAAGCGGCGTCTTGTACGGGTTGAGCCCGAGGATTGTGGAGACGTCCGAGCCGCCGATGCCCTTGGTACGTTCCTTGAGCCATTCGTCGCGGCTCATCGCGGCAGTGCTGATTGCGGTCATTGTTTCTCTCCTTAAAACGGGACTTCTTCCGGTGCGATGTTGTCTTCTGGTGCGGCCTTGGGGTGCTCGTCGTACTCGAGCTCGTGCACTTCGTTGTAGATAAGCCAGGACGCGTGCTCGATCGCTGCATCGAGTTCGGTTGAGATCTTGAGCGTGGCCTTCAGCGAGCTTTCGTAGCTGTCAGCGATTCGTGTTTCCATGAGTGCGTCAAGCACATTGAGCGATGCGCGGGGGTCCTGCCAATAAGCCGGCATCGCGGAGTCGTAGTGCGAAAGCACGTACTCTCGAGCGCCGTCCATGCTTGCCTTGCGGCCAAGTGCGTGAAGCATCTTTGCGATTTCTTTGATGGTGGTCATTCCCATGCTCCCGTGATGAGCGCTCCGGCGACGATGGCCAGCGCGCCGATGAAAGTGATGAGCGTCCAGACGCGCCCGGAGCGCTCGCATGAAAAAGGCTCGACGTTCTGCCGAGCCTGCTTTGCTGCGCGCCGCTGCTCGAGCGGTCGCTTTCGAGTAATTCGTTTCATGTCGAAGTCCCTTGGAATGTGGTCAATGATGTGGACCGGGTCGGAGAAGCTCATGCGGCCTCCTCCTCTTCACGCTCCTGCAAGAGCACGCGAAGCTCCTCTAGGCAGTCCGCGATAACGTCCTTGTCGAGACCCGCGTCGTTGGCTGCTTCGGTGAAGGCCTCGATGCTGACGAGTTCACCGCCAGCTGTAAGCGTGTCGAGATCGAGCGGATCGCCGTCGATGAGGATCGGCTGTTCGTCCGGATACTCGTCGTACACAGACGGGACGCCGCCCATTCCGAAGTAAAAACCGTTGCTCATGCGAAGTACCTCAAGGCGAGAATGGGGATGGCGATGGCTGCGAGGCCGCCGACCGTGAACAGGCGAAGTCCGAACGTGATGGTGTCTTCGGACGTTGGCTCGTGCTGGACGAGCTCGTCGGCGCTGCGTCCGGTGAAGAAATCGAGAAGAGACATAACTTTCTCTCCGTGTGGATGGAAAAGAAAAGGCATTCAGATGCCGCCGAAGGAGAGCGCCACAATGAAGTGGCCGGCGGCACGTGAATGCCTTCTGTTGAAAGGGTCGAGGGAGCCGGGGTGAACGCAAAAGCCTCTCGTCTGCAGATGCCCCGACTTTGGGTCTGGCCTAGTGAGCCGCCAGATCGGCACATATCTGCGTCATGCCGTTTGCCCTCAAAGTCGTCAAGGAAGTGCCTCTATGAAGCACCGGATGTTCTTCGCGACCGCCTCGTACTTGTCAGGCGTGCGCACTTTCGACAGTACATAGGGGTCTGTGAACATGTAGAAGCTGAGCGCAGCGGCGAACGCTCTGCAATCAACGCTGAGCCGGCAGATGTCTTCGGCGGTCGGATTCTTGATGCCGAGCCCGAGGAAGTACCCGGCGGCGAAGGTCTCGAAGTCTTTGATCTTTTGCATGTTGATCTCTTGGTTTTGGAAGCTGGTTCAAGCGCACTCAGGTATTAGGTTTTGTCTAATGACTGAAGGCGCTTGAATCGGCTCCCTCCTTTGGTTGTAAGCTAAAGACGTCGGGATCTAGCAGTTTCGACGTTTGTTTAACCAACTCCCAAAGGGGGGAATATGGAAGTTAAAGAAGTGAAATTCACGCCTGATCAGGCGTTGCAAATCATCCTGAAAGGGATGGAGACAGGGCAGATCAAGCTGCCGTTTAACGGCACGATCAAAGCAGAAGAGATGACTGCTATCGCGAAGAACGCCATTGCACGTCGCCAGCACACGCCCGAGACGGACTTTTACAGCCTTACTTATGAGCTTGCGCATTCTGCACGCCTTGACTCGCTGTACTTGCTCTGCATGTTCGGGGCGTTGACGCGCGGCCTGACGGATAAGGAAGTTCAGAACTTGAACCACTTGTTCGACCGCTTCATGTATTGATCATTCCTTTCTCCAGATAGAGATCGATTCTATCTCGTTATCTTTCGTGAACCCGGTGATTCGTTCGCCGGGCTTCACGAATATCCCGCAGCTCAAAATGGACTCCCGAACGTCATCACCGAGAACGCGGATTTGATTGACTAGCTTTCGCTCAATCTCTCGTAGCTCGCTTAAGTCCTCAGGACGCGGACGTCCGTCCTTTTGCGCCTCTGCAATGAAGCGCAGTCGGTTTATTGCGTCAACGATGACGCTGTGATCGTAGGTCATGGTTATCTCCAGAAAGCTGGTCAAAGCACCCTCCACGAAGTGCGGTTTCTCTTTCATTCGGTGAGATGGCGGGGAAGGTGCTTTGGTCGGCTTTCTTGGGCTAGGCGCGGGTCTGGGTTTCTACAGCTCCTCCCTGTCCTTTCGGGACAGGCCGCTCGGGTCGTACATGACCTCTGTCGCACTGATCTAACTGCACTAGCTTGCACATGGCCGCTCTTCCCGGCCAGCTCGTTCCACTCGGAAGAGTGGAGGTGAGGTCAACAGGTGTTAACTTGCATCTGTTAACCGTATGTTAATTGAGTGTTGCTTGAGCTGTCAACACGGTTGACTTGGGGTTGTTGAAAAAAGTTGATTGAAATCAACAGTGGGTTAATTAGGTACAAAAAAACTCCCGCTCAAAATTTCTTGGCGGGAGTTCTTTTAAGGGGGTGCCTTGAAGGCGTCGGCGCTGGTTAAAGAGCGCGTTTAATCTCTAATACCTTTCCATAGATACGCAGCCGTTCGAGCTCGTCTCCGACGTATGTTTCAGGTGGATATTTGTCGGCGTTGTCGCTTACAACGACGACTCCGTCCTTGCAGGTTGAAAGTCGTTTGACCTTCATGGCGCCATCGATGCTAATGACGTAGATGTCTCCATCGACGATTCGCACGAGCGATACATGAGGATCCGGGAATTCAGTCCAGGTCACACGGTCGCCGGCATATAGGAATGGTTCCATGCTGTCGCCAAGCACCTTGGCCCGCTTGCATGTAGAAGGCTTGACGCCGTGTTCGATGAAGAAGTCTTCGTCGTAAACAACGGGCTTTGAGGCGTGCACTTCTACCCACTCTGGTTCCTGGTCTCTGTTGCCGGCACTAAGCTGAAGTTCGTATTCGGGAATGACGACGTATCCCGGTGGCGGGGTTTGTTCGTCCTTTGGGTAGTAGACGCGAATCAGTCCATTTTCAAGGATGTCCTGAAGTTCTTCCTGAGGCAATCCAAGATATTCCGCGATTAGTTTCACGCTTTCGGGGTTTGGTGCTCTGCCTTTCTTCCAGTGAAAGAAGTTCTGGCGCGCAAGTCCAGTATCCCGGCACATTTGTGTGACTGACTTACCGTGCTCGTTCAGTTTGGCCTGCACGTAATTAACAAAAGCATTTACATCCATATGCAGTCTCCTTGCGCACATTGTTAACCAAAAGTGAATTAACTGGAAGTGGCAACGCGGCGTCTGTTATGTTAACATCAGGATTAACGAAATGTTAACCGAAAAGGTCGCCATGACAAAAAATATCGTTAACCCTGTTGACGTTGCTGTTCGTGCAATCAATGGCACAGATAAGGATCTTGCTAACGCTCTTGGCGTTCGGCCGGCGGCTGTTTGTCGTTGGCGTAAAAAGTCAGAGATTCCTCCCCGTCGTCTCGCGGCGGTCTGTGCTTTGACAAATCTGCCTCCGCACGTTTTGTGTGCAGACTTTTCTTTGATCAAGAAAGATCCGAAGGCTCTATGAATTACTACCAGCACAACATCGGTGACTTCGCAATTCTGACGCAAGGGCTTGACCTTGAATCTGTCGGGATCGTCATTCGTGTCATTGACCGGATGATGTCGACCGAAAAGCCGATAAAAACCCAGTGGGTTTCTTTGGCTTTTCCAAAGGAAACCCAAGAGAAAGCCATTTGTATCTTGGAAAGCCTTTTCGAGGAAACCGAAGAAGGTTGGGTTCACCCGATTCTCATGGGGCAGATCGAGCAGTACCAGCGGAACGCTCAAAAAAACCGTGAGAACGGGAAAAAAGGCGGTCGTCCTCGCAAGAGTGAAACCCAACCGAAACCCAGTGGGTTTTCAGAGGAAACCCAAACGGAAGCCAAAGAAACCCTAACCATAAACCAAGAACCAGTAAACCATAAACCAACTATAGAAGATACGCGGACTGAGTCCGCGCCTCGCGTTAAGGAACAGCTGGTTAAGCCTGAAGGGGTTTCCGAACAGACATGGACGGATTGGCAGGCGCTTAAGCAGAAGCTTTGCAAGTCCTGCACTCAGCGAATGGTCAACGCGATTGTCCGTGAAGCCGCTAAAGCAGGAATGACGGTCGAGGAGGCAATGATTTATCAGCTTGAAAAAGGCTGGAAGGGGTTCGAGGCCGATTGGATAACGGACAAACGCCCAAACAAACGATCAACCAACATTCGATTTGAAGGACACGACAATGACTTCTCGTGCATCTATGGTTAACCGGCTGGATAACTTGGCATCCATCATCAAAGCCAAGAAGGAGCAGGAGCGTGCTGAATACGACGCACTGCCGGAAGTGGTGATTGACTGCGCTGTTCATGGAGAGCAGCACGTCAAGGTCATGCCGGGGCAGGAGGCTGACCAGATCGAATGCCCGCTGTGCGTCGAGGAGCGCCGGCGTCGTGAGGATGTCCTCTATCACTTCAGAGACAACTCACTCAAGCTCGCTGACGTTCTCGGTGACGTCCTCTCCCCCTATGGTGAGGATCAGGTCTTTGAAAACTTCAGGCTGACTGCACAAGGCGACAAGCGTCCGTTACAGCAGAAGGCTTTCAAGGCCTGCCGGCAGTTTGCTGTGCGCTTCTCTGAGCGCCTCCTGTCTGGTGACAAGGCACGCAGTCGCGTGGGCATCTTGATGCATGGCCACTTCGGCAATGGCAAGACGCATCTGGCTTCGGCCATTACGTCCGTTGTCCGTGATCAGGGGTTCCGGCCTGTCTTCCTGCGTGCGCTGACGCTGTTCAATGCTTTCCGCAGCAGGTCCGACAAGGCCAATGCTCTCGCAAAACTGTTGGCCCATTGCCCGCTCTTGATTATCGATGAGCTGGGCCGCTCTACCGGCAGTGAGTTCGAGCGCAATCAGCTGATCGAGATCATCGATGCGCGCGGCCTGCTGGGTTACCCCACGATCATCATCACCAACCTTGACGGCAAGGGCTATGTCGAGCTCATGGGTGGCGCTATTGCGTCCAGGACGCAGACGCTTTTCTACCCGGTGGCGTTCGACTGGGATGATTACCGGAAGAGCCAGAACATCGCCGACATGAGCATTGAGGAGCTTTTCTGATGCCGTTATTCAACAGTTGGTCATACACCTTCCTGTGCCTGACAAATGGAATTGGTGGTTGAAGTGATGGATGCGATCAAATGGCTTATTGGGATCATCCTGCTATTTGCGATGTTTGTTGCGTGGGTTTTCGAGGGTGATTCGTTCGATGACTGATGAGGAAATAACCATGAGGAAAAAGCATCTGCGTGTAGTTCTCCCGTGGCCGTCGCGTGGATTGTCACCTAATGCCAGATGCCATTGGGCGGTTAAGAGAAAGCTCGTGCTGATCGCCAGGCGCATCGCTTATGCCGAGACTCGCAGAAAGACGGACGGACGTCGTGCAGTGCCGGATGGCCGTATCGGCTATCGATGCTCGTTCTATCCGCCTGACAAGAGAGCGAGGGACGAAGACAATCTCATCGCCTCTATGAAGTCATCGCTTGACGGCATCGCGCAGGCCTTGCATGTCGACGACAAGTTCTTTCACCTGCTGTCGCCGATGGTGTGTGAGCCTGATCGGCCGAACGGACACGTGGAAGTCGATTTGTTCTGGAGAGAGGAACACTGATGAATGACGCAAAAGAAAAACTCGGAGTCTCAGGATTCCTGCCGCCAGTGGCAGCAGATGCTCTTGTTCGAGCCGCTGCCGAAGCTCGACGATGCAAAAGCAATCTCCAACGCACAAAGATCATCAACGGCGCAATCGAGAAGGTCCGAAAGGAATTTCCGGACTACTTCCGTTCACCGGCAGATTGTGACAGTCAACGACTCGGGCCGCGCGATTGGAGAGGATCATGTGAACGCGATCTATTTGAACTCTGACGTTGAGAATGCGCGTCAGTTGAGGGCGCAGGGTTATACCTATCGTCAGATAAGTCAGATGCTTGATATGCCGATTAGAACGCTTCGGGACTATCTCTCGGGGCGTCGACGCTGTCAGTCTGTTGCGGGATGGAAAGTTTTTGAGAGGAGGTGGTGAGATGTTGAATGCACGTCAGCAGGCGTTCGTCAATGAATACGCGAGAGGAGGATTCAAGAATGCTAGCGAGGCAGCAGTCAAGGCAGGTTACAGTGAAAAGACGGCTCCTCAGATCGCAACGAGGCTGTTAAAAAATGTTCATGTCGCAAAGGCTATTGAGGCCAGACGTGAACCCGCAAAGGAGGAGGCCATTGTCGATGCGGCCTTTGTCCTCCGACAACTAAAGGACTTGGCTCTGACTTGCGGTCAGAGTGTGCCGCTTCGTGATCCAGACACTGGCGAGGAGCTGCTGAATCTTCGCGGCGAGGTCATCTACAAGAAGGTCGATGCCGCTGGCGCTAATGCGGCGCTTAAGACGCTTTCTCAGTGCCTTGGTATGGGCAAGGAACAGGTCGACAAGGACCAGACTATCCAGACGCTCTCTGAAACTCTCCAGGACCTTCTGCGCAAATGACTTCGACTCAGTTTGACCTCACTACGAAAGCCGGTATCGGCAAGGCTATGACTTTCCTCGCGGCTGAATGTTCGAATGATCCTCTGCGGTTCGTGCAGGTGGCTTTCCCTTGGGGTAAGGACTCGCTTGAGGGAATGGCCGGTCCCGACAAGTGGCAGACATCGATCCTGACCGACATGAGAGACAAGCTACAGTCTGGCGAGGCTTGGGAGCACGTCATGCAGTATGCGGTGGCTGCCGGCCACGGCGTCGGAAAGTCGGGCCTTGTTGCTTGGATCATTCTTTGGGGACTGTGCACCTACCCTGACACTCGTATTGTCGTGACTGCAAACACCGAGAACCAGCTCAGAACAAAGACTTTCGCTGAGGTGGCGAAGTGGCACAACCTCTGCATCTTCAAGGATTGGTTCTCTGTGTCGGCCATGTCGGTTGCTTGCAAGCAGCCGGGGCATGATAAGACATGGCGTGCTGACGCTATCCCGTGGTCGGAGACTAAGCCCGAAGGCTTTGCCGGCTTGCATAACAAGAAGCGCCGCATCATCGTGATCTTCGACGAAGCATCGGCTATCGCTGATTGCATCTGGGAAGTGACAGAGGGCGCTCTTACCGACAGTCAGACGCAAATCTTTTGGTTCGCTTTCGGTAATCCAACGAGAAGCACCGGGCGCTTCTATGAGTGCTTCAACCGCTTCCGGCATCGTTGGAACAATCGGCATGTCGACGGCCGTGATGCCGCCATGACTGACAAGAAGAAGATCTCTGAGTGGCTTGCTGACTATGGCGAGGACTCTGACTTCTTCCGTGTCCGTGTTCGTGGCGAGTTTCCGAACAGCTCCTCGATGCAGTTCATTCCTCGTGACATCGTCCAGGAGGCAATGGCTCGACAGATGGGCGTCATCTCCTACGCTCAAACCGTGGCGATCATCGGCGTCGACGTGGCGCGATTCGGTGATGACGCCTCTGTCATTTGGACACGCTTCGCTCTCGATGGCCGCTCTATCGGCAAGCAGAAGTTCCACGGCCTCGATGGGCATGAGTTGGGTGCGAAGGTTGCCGAGCACTACAACCATCTCAAGAAGCTAGGCGTCCGCAAGATTGTCATCAATGTCGACACCGGCGGCGTCGGGGCCTCTCCTGTCGACTGGCTCCGACACAACGGCTATCCGGTGAACGCAATCAACTTCGGCTCCGGCGCTACGAATACACAGCGCTACAAAAACCTCCGTGCCGAGATGTGGGGACGGATGAAAGAGTGGATTGCGCAGGGTGGCTGCTTGCCGCAGGACTCTGATCTTGAGACTGACTTGACTGGCGTGGAGTACGGCTACACGCCAACGAATCAGATCTTGCTCGAAAAGAAAGAGGACATGAAGAAGCGCGGCATGGCGTCGCCTGACAATGCCGATGCGTTGGCACTCACCTTTGCCGTTCGCATGAATGAATACTGCGACAATCCGACGCCCCCGGCAAGCCGCCGGCGCAATGAGATCAGGAGCAGGGATCCTTATCGCTAGTATCGGACGAAGAATTCAAACACGGCAAGATAGCTCACGACGGCGAGGGAAAGCGTAATGCCGGCGGAGATGATGAGTGCTTTGTCATCCATCTTTGTACGTGGCTTCATCGGGAACAGCTTCTGTTCCAATGAGGCGAAGTACATGTAAACGACGTACATCCAAAATCCAAACAGGCCGAAGGTGAACGCCAGCTCCCCAAAATCTTGGAAGAAGCGGTGCTTGTAGAGAATGCCTGTTTTTCCGAGCGCCATAGTGATGCAGATGATGAATGCAAGGATGTTCAGAAGCGCAATGGTTGTGCCGTGATTCTTGGCATTCTTGAGTTCTTCTCTCAGTGCTCTTTGGTCTGCTCGCAACTTGGCGTTCTCGTCTTGCAGTAGGTCAATGTAGGTGTGGAGTTTCCTCGGGTCGTTTTCGAAGCGAATCATAGTGCGCGTGTGTCGTTGATGTTGATGGAGGATGTACGCATTAAGGAGCATTCATCATGGCTATCAGTATCAGACGAATCACGTGCCGTGAGGCTTGGGAAAATCCCGCATGGCCGAAGGTTCTCAAGGAGTACGGCGAGGATGTGCGATACCCGGACCTCGAGCCTGAGCCAGACTACGACTTGTACTTGTGGCTTGAGATCCGAGGAACGCTGCATGTCATCGGTGCGTTCGATGACGACAGGCTTGTCGGAGTTGCCAGCTATGTGACGACGAATCTTCCGCACTTTAAGGGTAAGAAGCTTGCGTCGTCCGAGTCCCTTTGGCTCGATCACGATTACCGCAAGCATGGCATCGGCCGCTCTCTCATTCAGGCTGCCGAACATGCCGCGAAGGCTGATGGGTGCTACGGCTTCTACTGGGGAGTCAAGCGTTGGACTCGAGCTGAACAGCTTTTTGAGAAAGTCGCTACGCCAATGAACACCCTCTTTTGGAGGAAGCTATGAGCGCTCTGTCACTGGTATCTGATCTCCCGGCTTGCTCTCCCGAGGACCTTGACGAAACGATGAGAATGCGTGATGTCGTCGCCAAGATGCCGCAGTACGACTTCCCGACCGAGTACTTCTTTCACGGCGGCATGTACGTCAGAACGGTCAAGATGCCTGCAAGCTCTATTCTGTGCGGCGCAGTCATCAAGGTTCCGACGCTTGTCACTGTCGCCGGCGACTGCATCGTAAAGGTCGGTGAGGAAGCTCGAGAGATCGTTGGTTATGCAGTCCTGCGCGGTGCGCCGGGCCGTTCTCAAATCTTCATTGCAAGAGGCGAGACTTACATCACGATGTCCTTTCCCTCGAAGGCTAAGACGCTCGAAGAGGCAGAGGAAGAATTTACGGACGAATACGAAAAACTCATGTCTAGGAGGACTTCATGTCAGGTGGAACCGTAGGTGCTGTCATCGTTGGCGGTGCAATCGCAGCGGCAAGTGCGGCCGCGTCGGTCTATTCAAGCAACAAACAGGCGAAGGCTCAGGCTGCGGCGTCTCGCAAGGCCGAGGAGCAGGCTAAGGCTCAGGCTGCGCAACAGCGCCAGCAACAGCGCAGACAGGAAGGACAGTCGGCGGACGTTGGCGCGATCCTTGATCAGAACGCTAATGCCGGTCTGTCTGGCGGCTCTACGCTTCTGACTGGTGCGGGCGGCGTCAAGGACAATCAGATGAGCCTTGGCGGTGGCGGTAGCCTTCTGGGGTAAGCAATGAAAGACAAGGACCTGCGCGAGCGTGTCCTTGGCAGATGGGAGCGACTGAAAGCCGAACGCGAGCCGTATGTGCCGCAGTGGCTTGAGATCAGCCGCCACATCACACCTGCCTCGGGGCGCTTTCTAGAAACGAAGTCTCGCAAGAACGAGTCTCGAGATCGCTGGAACAAGATTTACGACAGTACGGCTGTTCGTGCCGCCAACATCTTGCAGGCCGGGCTCATGTCCGGCATGACTGATCCGTCCAGTCAGTGGTTCGCACTGACTACGGGTTCTGCGAAGCTTGACGAGTCGCATGCTGTGAAGGTCTGGCTCGATGATGTACAGCGCATCATGGAGATGTCTTTCACTCAGACGAACATCTATCAGGCTCTCCAGCATATTTGGCGAGAGATCGGTGTGTACGGCATTGGGGCCTTCGTTGTCGTTGAGGATCCTGTTTACAGCTTCGTGGCGCATCCTCTCGTTTGCGGTGAGTATTGCGTCGGCTGTGACTTCCGTGGCCGTCCTGACTCGCTCTATCGACGTTTTACGATGACTGCGGGGCAGCTGGTCTCCCGCTATGGTCGGAGCAAGGTGTCTCGTGCCGTTCTGACTGCTTACGACGATGGACAGGTTGACACTCCATATGTTTGCATTCATGCAATCGAGCCGCGCTTTGATCGTGATCCGACCAAGCTGGACAACCGGAACATGAAGTGGCGGTCCGTCGTCATTCAGGTCGATACGGACGATGAGAGCTCCGGCGTTCTTGATGAGTCTGGCTATCGTGACTTCCCGGCTGTCGTCGGCCGTTGGGGTGCTTCGGCATCTGACGTGTATTCGGAGGAGTCGCCCGGCATGACGGCCATTGGCGACGTACTACAGCTCGGTCATCATCAGGTACAGAAGGGCAATGCGATTGACTACATGGTCAATCCGCCGCTCATCATGCCGTCAGATGCTCGAGACAATGAGGTTGACTTCCTGCCGGGCGGCCGTTCCTACATCGATAACCCGTCGTCCGGTGCTCAGGTGCAGCCTGCTTTTGCTGTGAACCTGCCGCTCGGTGACTTGCGAGAGGACATTGCCGACGTCCGCAACAGGATCAACCAGGCATTTAACGTCGACCTTTTCATGATGATCGCCAACTCGGGCCGTGGTCAGATGACTGCGACAGAGGTTGCCGAGCGTCATGAGGAGAAGCTGATGATGCTTGGCCCGGTGCTCTCTCGTCTCAATGAGGAAGTGCTCCGACCGCTCATCGAGCGTTGCTTTGACATTCTCTCCCGACAGGGGCAGCTGCCGCCTCCGCCGGATGAGCTCCGCGGTCAGAAGCTGTCGGTTGAATACACGTCGATGCTTGCTCGTTCACAGCGTGCAATCCGCGCCAACTCTCTCGACAACTTCCTGACTCGCATCTCTAACGTTGCTCAGTTCAATCCGAACGTCATGCAGAAGATCAATCCGTTCAATCTGGTTGATGAGTATGCGGACTACTTCTCTGTCGCTCCGACTGTAGTTGTGCCGACGGAAGAAGCGCAGGCCGCGATTGAACAACAGCAGCAGGCTCAACAGCAGCAGGCTCAGGCCGAACAGATGCAACAGTCCGCTGATGTGCTTCAGAAGCTTGGTCGTGTGCCGGCTGATGATTCCACGATGGCCGGCAAGGCCGTTAAGGGCCTCGAGGCAATGGCGGGGCAGTAAGTGCGCGTGTGAAAGATGGCAGATGTGATCATGAACCCTGAGCGCGATCCCTTCCGCAAGGAGGAGGTCGAGGCTCGAGAAGAAGAAAGGATTCGCCGGCAGAAGCTGTCGAACTCGTTGAAGGCGGTGCTTTCAACGCGAGACGGCAGAGTCATCCTCTGGCAACTCCTTTCCGATACGGGCATCTACAGAAGTTCGTTCGATCGAGACTTGGCGGTAATGGCTTTCAACGAGGGCCAGCGCAATGTCGGCCTCAAGCTCCTCGATCGAATCATGGCTGTAGATGCTGAGGCATACAGGTTAATGCAGGACGAAGCGAATGGATGCGACTGAACAGACTCCGACCGGCGGTGAAGGTGAGGGCACTGCGCCCGCTCCCTCTTCCGTTGTTCAGGAGCCCGAAACGAATGCAGGCACTTTGCTGACGTCTGCCGAAAGCAACGAGGGTAAGCAGCAGGCCGAGCCGCAGAAAGGCGGTGAAGGTGAAGCTGGTGAAGCCGGTGCCGAAGGTCAGGCAGAAGGCGAAGAGGGTGCCAAGAAAGAGGAGGGCGAAGGCGAGAAGCAGGGCGCTCCAGAGAAGTACGAGGACTTCAAGATGCCCGAGGGCACCGAGCTCGATACCGAGGTCGGCACGGCTTTTCAGGGTGTTGCGAAGGAGCTCAATCTTTCTCAGGAGCAGGCTCAAGGTCTGATCGACAAGGTCGCTCCCGTGATGCAGAAGCGTTCTATTGAACGCATTGCGGCGATCTCGAATGAGTGGATGGAACGCTCGAAGTCCGACAAGGAGTTCGGCGGCCAGAACCTCACTCAGTCGCTCTCTGACATCGCTCGCCTGCGTGACACCTTCGCTCGAAACGCTGACGGGCAAGTCGATGCCGATATTCAGGAATTTTTGAACTCGCCGATGGGTAACCATCCGGGCGCTCTTCGTTTCCTGGCTCGCATCGGCAAGCATTTTGGCGAGGCGAAGTACCCCGGTGGCGGATCTGCCGAAGACGGACGATATACCGCCGAGCAGTTTTATCAAGACGCAATGAAAGGAGGCAAGTAAATGCCGAATGTTGTGACTGACTCGAATCCGATCACTCTGGCGGACTTCGAGGGTCTTTCCAGTGATAAGCCGGTGCGCCAGCTTATCCATACGATCCGCGACTACAGCGGTTTCTTTGATCAGGCCGTGATCCAGCGCGGCAATGACGGCTTCGGGGACCGAGGCAAGGTCGTTACGTCCTATCCGGAAGGTCAGGTTCGCGCATTCAACGAGGGTTGGGATGCTGAACGAGTGACTGGTGCTGACGTACGCTACGCAGCCGCCATGGTTCGTTCTCGCTCTGAGGTCGACAAGTCTCTTCTCGATACTCGCAAGGCGAATGAACGTGCGGCCTTCCGTCTCCGTACTGACGAAGGCTTCATGCGCGGTCTCTCTCGCTCCGTGCTCCGCAAGGTGCTCTATGGCGATAGCAATCTTGAGAGTCGTGATCCGAACGGCATTCTCAACATTCTCACGCCTGACAATGCCGCCTTCGCTGATCGCATCATCAATGCCAAGGGCACGACTGCTAACGCTCAGACTGACATCCTCCTGATCAACTGGGACCCTGCTTCCACCTATCTGTTCTATCCGGAAAACGGTTCCAATGCCGGTCTCTCAGTTGAGAACATGGGCGAACAGTACGCCTTCGACGTCAACGGCAAGCGCTTCCGTGCTGAAATCACGGAATTTGCCTGGGACATTGGTGTCGCCATGTACGATCCGCAGCGTGTCGTCCGCATCGCCAACATCGATTCCACGAAGCTCACGAAGAAGAACACGACTGGTCCTGACCTGCTTGATCTGATGATCGACGCTCTTGAACGTCTGCCGGATGAACAGCAGGGCCGTGTCGCCTTCTACATGAACGACAACACCCGCAGCTTCCTCGCTCGCCAGATTCTGAACAAGGACAATGTCCTTCTGTCTCAGGATGAGGTTGCCGGCCGCAAGTGCATGACGTTCCGTGGTGTCCCGATTCATCGCCTTGGTACGGACATTCTGTCCAACAAGGGCGCTGTTCTGACGCTCTAAGGAGGAAACGGAAATGATGGACATCAAGCTCGCATTCTGCGAAAAGACTGATGCGAAGGCCAAGGTCACGTCCAGCGTGGTCGACTTCCTTCAGAAGGCTCCGACCACCGGCCTCAACGATCGACCGCTCTATGTTGTCTGCAAGTTCCCGACGGCGCTTGTCGGCACCTCTCTGGCTATCGCCATTGAAGATTCCGACGACAACAGCACCTTCGCTACTGTTCTTCAGACTGGCGCAATCGCTGTGGCTGACACCAAGGGCGGCATTGTTATCCCGATGCCGCTCAAGCACCGTCGCTATGTTCGCCTCGTTGCTACGCCGACCTCGATCACGGCCGGCACGATGACGGCTTACCTGAGCGACGTTGTTGAAGTCCCGACGACTTACAAGGTTGAGGGCATCGAGTTCCTGCCTGGCGCTGCCGCCTAAGCATGAACGGCTGAAAATTCTTCTTTCAGGAGGCGGGGCGGTCAAACGCTCCGCTTTTTTCTTATGGCTACTGCTGTTGACATCTGTAATCTTGCGCTCGGCATGCTTGGCGACTCCGGTGACGTGACGTCCATCATGCCGCCTGACGGTTCTCCTCAAGCCGGGCATTGCGCGAGGTGGTATCCGCTTGCTCTGCGAAAACTCTTTGAAGAACATGACTGGAGCTTTGCCATTCGACGTTCTCGCGGCGTCGAGCTATCTAATGTCGATAAGGACTTGTACGAGTGGAAGCATGCTTTTCTCCTCCCGTCTGATTGCGTCCGGCTGATGCGTGTTTCTGAAGTAGGAAAGCAGGATGCTCCGCTGGACTTCGAGGTCGAGCTGTATGAGGCAAACTCTGGCCGGGCCGTGTTCGTAGATGCCTCGAACGTTGTGCTGACGTATGTCTCCTACGTTGACACGGCGTCGGTGTTCCCGACGTACTTTGTGCAGGCTTTGACGCTGTTGCTGGCGTCCTATCTCGTCGGTCCCGTCAAGCGTGCTGACAGTTCGAGTGATGCGGCCGCTCGCCTTTTGCAAATGTATGAGGCCGCTCTGTCTCGTGCAAAGACTGCCGACGCAAAGATGTCCGTTCATCGCAGAACGGCTGATCGGCTTCCCGCCTCTATTCTTGCGAGGGTGATCTGATGGCTATTCGAAACTACCAGCGAGCGTTCAACGGAGGCGAGGTTTCGCCTTCAATGTATGCACGTATCGACGATGGGAAGTACCAGACCGGCATGGCACAGTGTAAGAACTTCCTTATCGAGCCGCAGGGACCTATCGTGATGCGGCCGGGGTTCAAGCATGTCGATCGGACGAAGTACGCGGACAAGAAGGCCAGGCTTATTCCGTTCAACTTTTCGATCTCGCAGACAATGGTTCTCGAGTTCGGAGAGAAGTATGTGCGTTTCCATACGCAGGGGCAGACCGTTCTGGGTGCTAACGGGCAGCCTTACGAGATTGCAACGCCGTACCTTGAGGAAGATCTCTTTGAGATTCATTACGTTCAATCGGCTGACGTGATGACGTTGGTGCATCCGAACTACCCGCCAAAAGAATTGCGACGCTATGGCGCAACTGACTGGCGTCTGGTCGACATCAAGTTTGGCTCGTCCTTATCTGCTCCTACCGGCCTGTCTGCGTCTCAGACAATCAATCAGGATGTGAAGAATCCGACTGACTACAAGAGAACCTACGCGGTGACGGCATTGCTTGCGGATGGAACAGAGGAGTCGGTTCGCTCTTCTTCTGTGACGCTTGAATGCAACCCCTATGGAGACGGCTCGTACAACACGATCACATGGAGTGCTGTGAAGGGCGCTGGCCTGTATCGTGTGTACAGAGACAAGGGCGGCATTTGGGCATATGTAGGTCAGACTGATACGACACAGATTGTCGACGAGAACATTACGCCGGATGCGTCCATTACCCCGCCTATCTACGACACCGTTTTCAAGAACAATGACTACCCGGGTGCCGTTTCTTACTTCGAGCAGCGCAGGTGGTTCGGCGGCACTCGTGATCGACCGAACAACTTGTGGGCGACGCGGCCGGGCACTGAGGCCGACATGTCCTACTCCTTGCCTTCGCAATCTGATGATCGCATCGCTGTCCGAGTGGCGGCCCGTGAGGCGAACCGAATTCTGCACATCGTGCCTCTGTCTCAACTGATGCTCATGACTGGTGCTGCTGAGTGGCGTGTGTCGCCTCTCAACAGTGACGCCATTACTCCTGAGTCAATGTCGGTCAGGCCGCAGTCTTATGTTGGCGCATCGAATGTGCAGCCGCTTGTCATCGGCTCAAGCATGATCTACGGTGCCGGCCGCGGCGGTCATTTGCGTGAGCTTGGATACAACTACGAGGCCGGCGGATACATCTCCGGCGACGTGTGTCTTCGCGCTCCGCACCTTTTTGACAACAAGACAATTGTCGACTTGGCCTATTCGAAGGCTCCGTCTCCCATTGTCTGGGCGGTCTCCTCGTCAGGGAAGATGATCGCAATGACATACGTTCCTGAACAGCAGGTCGGCGGCTTCTCTACGATTGAGACGAAGGGGACGATTGAATCGGTTTGCGTAGTCGCTGAGGGTGACGAGGACATTGTCTATGTAGAGGTCTTGCGAACAATGAACGGGCAGACTGTTCGGTTTGTTGAGCGCATGGTGGAACGACGTTACACAGAACTCAAGGAGTGCATCTTCGTTGACTGTGCCGGCACATACCGTGGCGAGGCAAGGACAGAGATTACGGGGCTCTCGTGGCTCGAGGGAGAAACCGTGAACATTCTTGCGGATGGTGCGGTGGAGCCGCCTCAGGTCGTCAAGGACGGGAAGATCACGCTCACCTATCCTGCCGAAGTCGTTCATGTGGGATTGCCATTCACGGCGGACATGAAGACGCTGCCGGTGGCTATGGCTTTGCAGGATGGCTCTTATGGCTCAGGCCACAAGAAGAACGTCCGCGAGGTCTTCTTTCGCGTGGTCAATTCATCCGGCACTCAAGCGGGGCCGTCGTTCGATAAGCTTGCTGAATACCCTGCACGATCGACAGAGTTTGCAGGCAGTGCACCTGATCCGATTACTGACGAAGTCGGATTCCAAATCCAGCCGCAATGGTCGCAGGGCGGGCAGGTTTGTGTCAGACAGAAGTATCCGCTTCCTCTGCGGATCGTCAGTATGACAACAGTTCTCGAGCTGTCTTGATCGTGCGCGTGTAGCCGCTTCAACCCTCTAAGGTGTAAGCACTTTAGAGGGTTTTCTATGACTGCAAATGCTCCTTCCTCGGCTCAATTTGGCTACGGGATGCTTATCGCGCAGGGCATCTCGAACACGATTACTGCGCTAGGTTCCTTCGGCATTACCAAGCATTCAAATGCCGCGGCACAAGCTCAAGCCAACATCGCTCGCATCAATGCTCAGATGATGGAGCGCCAATATCAGGCGACGTTGCGTGCATCTGAGAGCGCAATCGTTTCGAAAACGATGGCTGCCGGGAGGGTTAAGTCTGCACAGCGTGCGGCTCTTGCCGCCAACGGCATCGCTGTTGGTGAAGGCTCTGCGGCTGAATTGCAGGCGTCTACTGACATCGTCAAGGAGATGGATGTTAACCAAATCAAATCGAATGCGCTTGCAGAGGCTTGGGGCTATCGATGGAAGGGCCTTGATTACGAGAATCAGGCTCTGCAAGCCGAAGCAAAGAAGGCGAACAAGTGGGATGTGTTTGGCACGACGCTGCTAGGCGGCGCGTCTCAGGTCGCAAACAACTACATGCTGATGGGTGCGTCCGGCATGTTTGCTAAGAACGACAGTAGCGGCGGTGCTTGGAATTATCCGGACATTGCGTCGAGCTACAAGAAGACGATGGGAGGCTACTGATGCCGATGGTACCGACTTTCCAAAACGGCCTGCCTCAAGTTCAGGATTCGGGCCGTTCTGGCTTTTCTCCGATTACGCCTCCGAAGGATCGAACGGACTATGCATCTGTGATGCAGAAGGCTCTCGCTCCTGTCAATGAATGGGCGAACTCTGCTGTTAAGGCTCTCGAGGTTCAGCGGGCCCGTGTCATCAAGGCTGAGAGTGACGATGCAGAACGTGAAGTGATGGGCATCATCGACCGGCACATGAACGATCCTGAGAATGGCTATCTCACGAAGCAGGGCCGCAATGCGATGGACTGCTATAAGCCGGCAATGGAGGCTATGACGCGCGATGTCAATGAGCTTGTCGGCAAGCTGTCTCCGCAGGCGCGTGATGCCGTGCAGTCTCGCGTCCTTGACCGCATGCAGTCCGCTCAGAGTCAGGCTCAACGATGGAACGCAAACCAGACGCAGCGCTATCAGGTGCAGTCGTCATCCTCGAAAGTGGAGGCTCTTCTCTCGGACGCCTCAAACAATTACGCGAATCCTGAGTATCTGGCGAAGACTGCGGCGTCTGTCAATATGGAGCTTGACTACCAGGCTCGGCTGATGGGGTGGGATGACGAGACGCTGGCGAATCAGAAGAAGGCTCACATGGACCAACTGCAAGCCAATCGCTTTGCCGCTTGGTCGCAGGACGATCCTTTGTCGGCTCTTGAGGCTTTTCATGGAACGCCGTCCGACTCAATGAGTCCCGACATCAGGGCGAAGATCGAGCACTCTGTCTGGGCGGCAGCTAAGCCACAGCTTGCTCTGATGGTGTCCGACAAGTTCGGTAACACGATGATGACGAAACGCGACTTCCTGAAGAATGCTGTGCGCAACGATTTCCGCTCCGGCATCCCTGTCGTCGATGGCTTGACGAAGAATCAGAAGATCGATCTTTTCACTCAGGCCTATTCTCTTGCCGCTCAACGTCGCAGCGAGATGCAGGGCGATCTGGTGCGAGAGACGCAGAACTCTCTTGCGACGGTTTCGGATACGGGCACCGACGAGAACGAGTTGACGCTTGATCGCTTCCAGGAGGTCTATGGCGACAAGTTGGGGCAGGAAAAGTACGACGCATACAAGGTGTCCTTTGATACGGCCAAGTCGATCTTTGCCTATCAGGCCATGCCGGCAGAGATGATCGAGGAGGACATTAAGGCTAGTAGTCCAGTGCCCGGCGATCCTGACTATGCCTATCGCAAAAAGGCTCGTGATGCTCGCGTAGCAGCTTACGACAAGATCACTAAGGCGCGTAAGAAGGATCCCATCGGCGTGGCTCTCGTGACGAATCAGTACGGCATGAAAGCACTCAATTTCGATAACTTTGGTTCGCTCTCGTCGGAATTGCAACACAGGGTTTCTGTCATTGGGGACATGGCCAAGGATTGGCGAACGCCTAAGGCCGTGTTCTCTAGTGCCGAAGCGAAGCTGCTTGTCGGGGCGCTTGATCGCGCGAACGTCGATGAGCAGTGCCAGCTCCTTGGAACGATTGCGTCGAGTGTCGACGGCGGCAGCATTGCATTGATTGCCAACCAACTAAAAGACAACGAAAAGTACGCAATCGCAATAGCTGCTTTCACAAGGCCTGGCTCAGGCGGCATGACGGTCGGTGAGCGTTACCTTCGCGGCGTCAATGCTATCGACCAGAAGCGCGTCAAGCTTGATGACGCAGCCGGCGTAGGCATCAGTGCGATTGCCGATCGAATGATTGGATATGAGAACGGGGTAGAAGAGCTTTTCTCGTCTCCGAAGTCTCGTGATGCGGCGGTTGAGCTTGCGAAAGGCTTGTACGGCTTTCAGTTGATGACGAAAGGTGCGTCTATGGAAAACGCCGTAGAGGAGGCTGTCGGCGGCAAGGTGATTTCGTACAGAGGAAAGAAGACCCTGGTGCCGCTAGGCGTCGAGTCGGAAGTTTTCTCATCTGACCTTGAGGACCTTGTTGGCGCTCAAGCTCACACGCTCGAGAAGTCAAAGAAGTGGTTCTATGCGAACGGCCTTGCTTTCACGGGTGACGAACTGTCTACGCAGCTGAGGAAGCTCAAGCTCAAGGTCGAAAGCGCGAACGATGACGGCTCCATTACATACAGCTTGATCTATGGCCGCTCTCCCGTCGTTGACGAAAATGGCGGACTCTATACGTTCGACCTTTCTAAAGACATGGTAGGCGATTGGATCGAGAGGCATAGGGGCGCGAAGACGCTTGACGATGACTATTTTGGCGCGTTGGAAGATCCGACAACGGCCTACAACGGGAATGATTAACGATGTTTCTTGATGAGATTTTCAGGCCCAAGACGGGCGACGAAGTTCTGATGTCTGCTGAGGACATGCGACAGGCACGAATCAACCGCTACGGTACTGACGACATTACGCCGGTCACGGCGCAGGACTACAGCGACAAGTTCAACACGGAACTCACGCCTGAGGAGGAGGCTGAGTTTCAGTCGTGGGCGAAGGAGAACAATCGTGAGCGAGACTCCTACGACTACGACATTCGCGGAGCTTGGAAGGAACTCAAGTCTGGCTCGATGTCTGAGGATGAACGCGGGCATCTTGGCGATAAGTACAAGAAGCCGAATCACCCGACTTTCTCCGACCAGTCTGTCTACAACGGGAAGGATGGCGTCGCCGGCGGAACGTGGTCTGAGGTTGATGGCAAGACTGTTTTTACGCCGGGCCGCATGCTCTCAAAACGAGAGGCTGAGTATCTGTCCGACTATTTCAGGCGCGTTGAGCCGGATGTCAAGCTGAATCTTGACGGCAAGATCATTAAACCGAAGCCTTTGCCCGGTACGGGATATGAGCCTGGTTGGTTCGAAGGGCTTGGAGACACTTGGCTTGGTATGAACGCGGCCCTGGCCGAAACGAAGAGTGCGGCTCTGACCGCACTCTCTGAGCTTCCAATCGGTACTGAGCAGGAGCGTGAGGGTTGGCTGCGTGCAGCTGAGGCTACTCGTGCCTACAGCAAGGCTCACTATGAAGCCGATCCAGAGCTTATGGGAGCGGCATCGCAAATCATTCATGGCCTCTTCAAGACAATTCCGAAGGCGGGTGGCTACATGGCGGCACTAGGTCCTGGTGCTGGTGCAGTTGCCTTTGGTGCTGATATGGGCATCAGTGAATCGCAGAGGCTCAAAGATGAAGGCGTCGATCAGAAGACTCGCACTTCCGCCGGCGTCATGTCGTTTGCCGCCAATGCTATCGGCCTGCGCCTGCCCGGTGCTTTCGGTTCGACTCGTCTCATGTCTACCCTTTATGGTGCCGGAGCAAACATTGGTACCGATGTTGCCGAGCGCAAGGGCATCCAGCTCATTCTTGAAAATCAGAACTACGGAGAGCTTGCGAAGCAGTATGAAGTCTCAGGAGCCGACCTTGCTGTGTCCGGCATCTTTGGCGGTGTCTTTGGTGCGATAGGGTATCGCAGTCCTCAGGCGAAGTTTGATAGCGAGGTTGCCGAGCGCCGCGAATCTCTCAAGAAGGAACTGATGAATGCGGGCCGCTCGGAAGAGGAAGCTAAAGTGGAGGCTGGCATGACCGCCCCTGGTGAAGTTCTCTTTGCGAAGCAGGCGGGCGTCGACTGGAAGGATATTGGCTACACAGTCGAATGGTCTGACGGAACATCTGCGACTGCCGGCTCTTATAACCAGATTGTCGGGAAGGAAGGTGCATACCATCTCGGGTGGGACGTTTATTCAGGCATGTGGACTGCTGAGAAGATGCGATCTGAGGGCAAGACACCTGAGCAGATTCGCCTTGCAACGGGTTGGGAAGTTGGCGCAGATGGTAAGTGGCGCTTCGAAATTCCCGACATGAAGTTGAAGGACGACATTTATGCCGACCTTGACAAGCTCGACAAGGAAGTTAAAGCGGAGCTTGATGAGCAGCTGATGTCGAAAGAGGGTGCGGAATACGAGGCCGCTGAGGCTGACGTTCGTAAAAGGCGAAGCAATGCAGTTGTCAAAAAGACTCTGGGCGATATTGTCGACGCCCCTGAACTCTTTGAGGCCTATCCGAAGCTTCGTTATATGACGGTCGAGTTTGGTCCGCTCGATCGTGGGGTTGGTGCGTACTACGATCCTCATGAAAAACTCATTCGGCTCTCCAATGAGAAGCCTCTCTTAGGCCTTAAAGATAAGGACGGCATCGGTGTGCTTGTCCATGAGGTCCAGCATGCTGTGCAGGACATTGAGGGCTTTACAAGTGGCGCAAGCCCAAGTTCGTTCCCGAAGGCCGGCGAGGCGCTCGCTAAAGACATGTCGCGTCTGTTCGAGTTGAAGAAGTCGTCGGAGAACTACAAGAAGTACCGCGAAGCTGCTCAGGCCTTCGAGAAAAGTCTGGAAAGTGGCGAGAGTATTGACGAAAGTATGCGTGCTTTCGATGCGGCAAGAGAGCTTCCGGGTAACGCTGAAATCTTTGCTGAGGAGCAACGCCTCACTGACAAGTGGGGGATGGATGCAGATATTCAGGCCGCAATTCGAAACGCTTCCGATGATGCTGATCCTCTTTTCCAGAAGATTTCGAAGAGCGACATTGGCTATCAACAGAGGCAATATCACCGAGTCGCTGGTGAAGTCGAGGCCCGTAATGTCACGCGACGTCTCGGCATGTCTGAGGATGAGCGCAGGGCTTCTACGCTAGAGAGTACAGAGGACGTTGATAGGAGTGAGCAGCAGACTCGTCGCGGCCGTCCTGTGCGTTCAGAGGTAAGCATTACAGATGGCGTGTTTAATCAGGCAGCCTATCACGGTACGGCATACACGTTCGACAAGTTCACGCTCGATCATGTCGGTTCTGGTGAAGGTGTGCAGGCCCATGGCTGGGGCTTGTACTTCTCCCTTGATCGTCAGATTGCAGAGGGCTACAGAAGCCGCGTGACGTCCTATCGAGCCGTGGCTGATGAGTTGAGCCGTGTCTTTGCCGGCATGGACATTAAGACTCGTGAAGGCATGGCGAAGGCTCTGTACTCTGCTGGGGACAAACTGTCCCCTGCTACTCGTGAGCTCCTTGATGCCCTTCAGGAAGCAAACTGGCTTGGTCATGAGAATCCGATGGATGCTGTGCAGGCCTCTCTGGTTGCCCAGATTGGCAAGGGCAAGCAGACTCCTCGCATTAAGTCCGCTGTCGAAGGACTCCGCAACGAGGAAGGCAATGTCTACAAGGTTGAGATTCCTGATGACGATGTGATGATGCACGAGGAACTTCCGCTGTCTCAACAGCCGGAAGCTGTGCAGAAGGCGGTTCACGCTCTTCTGACTGATGAGGATGTCAGGACGCAGCCGGATATGCGGCGCGAGAAGAACGGCATCGAAGATGTCGAGCCTGTGTCCTATGCCGGCAAGTCTCTTGACGAGATGACGGGCAAGGAGATTCTTGCGGCTCTCATTGCGAAGTACGGCTCTGCGAAGGCTGCCTCTCTGGCACTGAAGGAACACGGCCTTAAGGGCTATCGCTACAAGGGCGCGATTGACGGTGAGTGTGCTGTTGTCTTTGATGATGCTGCCATTGAGATGCGCAACGCCATTGAAAAGGCTAAGGCCGACGGCACCGGCGTTGTCAAGCTTCCTGATGGGCGTTATGAGGTCAAGGGTTCCTACGATCCTAAGAAGCGGAAAATCACACTGACGCCGAAGGCCGATATCTCTACGTTTGCTCATGAGCATTCTCATTGGTACTTGGACATGCTCATGAAGGTCCTTGGCAAGGAGGACATTGATCCTGACTTGCGCGAGGCGGGTGAGGCTCTGCTGCGCTCTTGGGGCATTAAGAGTGTCGAGGACTGGAACGCTCTTGGCGTCGAGGGCCAGCGCAAGTATCAGGAGCAGTTCGCGGCGTGGACTGAGGTCTATCTGTCCAAGGGCAAGTCTCCTGTGAAGGGACTTGAGGGCTTGTTTGAGCGCTTTGGCCAGTGGATCGTTGACTTGTATAAGAAGGCTCTTGGGCTCGATCCTGAGAGTGCTGTGAAGGATCGCTACAAGTCTGAGACTGGCGAGGACCTGCCTCCGCTCTCGAAGGAGATGGAAGCTGTTATTCGCAGGATGTATGGCGAACAGCAGAAGGCCAAGAGTGTCAAGCCGACGCCTTCTCAGGTGGCTGCCGCTCGCGTGGTGCAGGCCCAACGCATGAACGAACGGAAGCTGACTGCGCCGATGGCGAATCCGAATGATCCGGAAGCAATGGATGTTGCTATTAAGGCACAGCGTCAGGCGGCCGAACAGCTGAACAACGGTCAGGCCGTGGATGTCGGTGCGACTCTTCAGGGCGTACAGATGAATGATGTGGCTCTGACGAACTCTCAGAAGCACTTCGCTCGTGCGGTGCAGATGGGCGGCGACAACTCCTCGCTCGTTGTTCTGCAAAACCGAGATCGTTCAAAACTAGCTCCCGTTGCTCAGATGAACGCGATTGCCGCTAATCCTCAGTACGGCCGCGTGTCCTTCAGTCGCACGACTGACACGGGCGCTCCGATTGTCTCTTTTGGCTCTATGCCGGATGAGCGTTATCAGGGCATCACGGACTGGGTGATGGATGGTGGCGAGAAGATTCCTGTTACCTACGCTGTTGTGGAGGCTGACAGTGTCCTCACGTCGAATGATTGGAGCGGTCGCGCGGTTGATGGCTATGGTGACGATCCGACGCGAGTGCATGCAGTCGCCGGCAATGGCCGCCTTGCCGGTCTCACTGAGGCATTCGAGCGTGGAACGGCAAGCCAATACGTCTCTGACATGATGGCCGACCATCAACAGACGGGCATTAATCCAGAGGCTGTTGGTGATTTGAAGCGCCCGGTGCTGGTGCGCTTCATGCCGAGCGAGAAGGTGACGACAGGTTTCATCGATCGATCAAATCAGCCTGCCGTGCTGGAGTTGAGCGGTTCAGAACGTGCCGTGCAGGATGCCAGAAAGCTGACCACCGACAAGCTCAAGGCGTATCAGTTTGACGAGAACGGGGAGCCGACGAGAGCTACGCTCGATCGCTTTGTTAATGACATTGGTGAACCGAGTGCCATTGGCGGTTTGATCGACGGTGATGGTAAGCCGACGGAAGCGGCGAAGGCCCGTGTGATGGCTGCCCTGTTCTACAAGGCATACCGCGATCCTGAGCTGACGTCTCTCATGTCGGTTGAGACTGACAAGCAGGGCATGAAGCGTGTCCTCAATGCTATGGCGGCCTTCGCTCCTCACGTCATTCGGATTCGAGAGATGTCCGGTGGTGCTATCGACCTTGGCCCTGCAATCGTCGATGCGGCCCACATGCTCAAGAGTGGCGAGGTCCCGATGGACGGCGCTCTGATTGACGATGTCGGCCCGGCGTCACGACAGATGTTCGAGTTGCTTTACAACAATCGCAAGTCTGCGGCAGCCATTGGTCGAGTATTCAACGGTTTCTCAGATGAGATTACATCGTCTCTCGGTGAGGGTACGGGGATGCTCATTGGCGATCCGCTTGACCTGGCTGATGCCATGGGCTTTCTGCGTCGTGCTCAGAATGCCGAGATTCAGAGGCAGATGGATGAAGGCAAGACGGGCCTTGCGCTGATGCCTGACGTCGACATCGTGGCGGTTCGTGAGGCGCTTAAGGCGGCGGAAGAGGCGAAGCAGTCTGCTGAGAACCTTGTCTCTGCTATGGGCGAGAAGGTTATTCAGGATGCTGAGAGCAAGCAGAACCGCGGCGCTGACGATGCTCAGGCTAAGGCTGAGCAGGAAGAGGCTGCTCGCATTGAGGAAGCTCGTGCGCGTTCGCTTGAGGTTGTCGGCAAGAGTGCTGACATGGTTCGACTTGAGAACCTGGCTGCCGAAAAGCCGAATCAGACTTACGTGCTTGACGACAGTGGCGTCCAAATGACGATGGAAGACGTCGTAAAGGAAATGCAACGAATTGAGCAGGAGGCCGACATTGAGGCGGCCGGCATCGGCAAGGCCGCCGAGTGCATCCTGCGTAACGGAGGTATCCAGCAATGAGACAGGAGTGCTTGAACGCTATCGGTTCCGTCACCGGCAGAAAGGTCAAGCCCGAAGAGGGCGATGCGATCATGTCGAACATTCGGCAAATCATGGGCTCTCTTCGCAGAAGCGATCAGGACGCATGGGCGAAGATGACGAATGATGAGCGTGTCCGTGCGGCCGCCGGGGAGTATGTCAAACAGGTCAAGCTTGACGCCTTGAAGCGAAGGGCGGACATTGCAAAGCAGGTCCTTCGTCAGGATGAGCGCATTCGTGAGATGGATCGTCTATCGAACGAGAAGGACCTTCACGCTTACTCTGCCGTGGCCGAGATTATGCGGTCTGTCTATCGTCGTGCTCGAGGCATTCAGAACGAGTATTGCACCCAGATGCTCGATACTCTGCGGGGCATCGATAGCAAGTGGTTTGGGTTTGTCGAGGATGCCGTTGATGTTCGTGACTTCATCCGTGAAGGCTTTGGTGAGGACACCGGCAATGCGAAGGCGAAGGCGGCATGGCAGGCATGGGAGAAGACTTCGAACGATATGCGTGAGAGGGCTATCCGTGCCGGCGCACAGATCGGCAAGATCGACTACGGCTACATTCCTCAGTCGCACGACTTATGGAAGCTCTGCAAGGCCGGCAAGGAGGCGTGGATCAAAGAAATCTTTCCGCTGCTTGATCGTGAGCGATTCACGAATGACAAGGGCGAGAGGATGTCCGATGATGAGCTGCGGATCCTCCTTGATCACTCCTTCGACGACATCGTTACCAACGGCGTTGTGACTGATGACATAACGGAGATTGCGAAGAACCTGCCGGTGACGAATGCCGCCCGATACAAGAAGTTTCCGCATCGCGTTCTTCACTTCAAGGATGCCGACAGTTTTATCCAGTACGAAACGAAGTTTGGCAATGGTAGCTTGACCGGTGCTCTGGTTGGCCACGTGGCGAAGATGAGCAACGACATTTCCTTGCTCGAATCGTTCGGCCCTAAGCCTCAGGCAACATACACGATGCTTAAGGGCGTTGCGGAGAATGTCGCTGAGCAGGCGAAGGGGACGGTTGGGAAGATCGATTTGCTTAGAAAGTATACGGACCATCAGGGCTTGCTCGGCGCGACGGTCGATGATGTTTGGAACGTGCTTAGCGGCGTGTCCTCTCAGATCGCAGTCAACCGTGATGGCGTCGCAAACTTCATGGCAGGATGGCGCAATCTTGAAGTGGCAAGCAAACTTGGAAAGGCGTTCATCTCTTCCTTCTCAGATATTCCGTCATACTTTGTTGCCACGAAGTTCAATCGCCTCGGTTTTACGGACTCTCTCAAGTTCTTGGCGGCCGCTTACGGCTCAGACTGGAAGGAGTATGCAAATCGGGCAGGCTTCATTGCTGACTCTATAATCAGTGACTTCAACCGCTACGCTGCCGACAACATTGGCGAAGGTTGGACGGGCAAGCTTGCGAATGCAACGATGAAGGCGTCCTTCCTGTCGGCTTTCACTGATGCAACACGTCGAGCCATGTGCCTGAACATGATGGCCGGTATGGCGAAGATGCTCAAGAAAAACTGGGCTGATTTGGACGCATATGATAGAGCCAGGCTCGAGGAGGGCGGCATCTCTGAGCGTGACTTCGAGCTAATGCAGATGGCCGGCACCGAGACTCACAGGGGCATCGAGTTCATCACGATCAGGCAGCTGAAAAGCCTGAGCGAGGGTGCACTCAACGGAGCTACTCAGGAGGAGATTGATATGCTTCCGAGCAAGTTGATCGGCTTCATCGTCAATGAGTCCGAGATGGCGTCGCTTGGCCCTGACCTCATTACCCGTGCTGAGACGACAGGCGGCTTCAAGCGAGGCACGTTCAAGGGTGAGCTCTACCGCTCATTCTTCCTATTCAAGTCATTCCCGATTGCGATGATGGAGCGTCATTACAGGCGTGCGGCTTTCCTTAAGCAGTACGGCGACACTGTTGACAAGTTGTCCTATGCGGCAGGCATCCTTGTCGCGTCCACGATCTTTGGCGCTTTCTCTGTACAAATACAGAATCTGCTCAACGGCAAAGACATGCAGGATATGGACGACAGGGCATTCTGGTTGCAGGCCTTCACGAAGGCGGGCGGCCTTGGCTTTCTTGGTGACTGGATCGTCAACGGTCTGAGTGAGGATGCGCGATACGGTGCCATGTCCGGCTTGACCAACTTTGCAGGCCCGGTTGTCGGCACGGCTGTGGACGTCTCTGACCTCATCACGGCGTCTATGGGCAGTGCGATCTACGACAAGGAGACGAAGCCGGGTGCTCGTGCTGTCAGGCTTGTCAGGTCTCACACGCCTTTCGTGAATCTATGGTACACGTCCGCTGTGATCGACCGTGCTTTCATGAACGAGTTGCAGGACTATCTGTCGCCTGGCTATCTTCAGAGAATGGAGACGCGCATGCGCCGAGGAACTGGGCAGGGCTACTGGCTCCCGCAGCGGAGTCTGGAGCCGACGCGAGGTCCGAGGATGGCGAACGCTCCGCAGAAATAGCGGTGCGCGTGTGTCGCTCGTTTAGCATGAAACTGGCTCTCATCATATGGGGGCCTTTTTTCATGATTGACGACATCAAGCGATTGGCCGGGCCGTTCACCACGCAGGGCCAAACGCAACTTCCTTTCGGGTTCTATGTATTTGAGAACACCGATGTCTACGTAGCAACAGCAAACGATCCTGATGCACAGTCGACCGTGCTGGTTTACGGTCAGGACTACTCGGTTTCGATGAATGCGGACCAAACAGCAACGCCGGGCGGCACAGTAACGCTGAAGACGCCCATCGCGTCCGGTCAGATTTTCGTTGTGGGTTCTGCAATCAAATACACGCAGACAACACAGTTGACAAACTACTCTCGCTTTCCGCCTGAGATCATCAACCGTTCGTTGGATCGCATCGTTGCGCAGATCCAGCAGATTGTCGAAAAGATTGGACGCACCCTGTCCGTTCCTGAGACAAGCAACAGTACTCCTCAACAGCTGATTGAACGCCTGTTGAAAGCGCAGGAAGACGCTCGCAGGTTTGCCGATGCCGCTCAACAGTCCGCGGACTCCGCTAAGAAGTCTGAGGAAAAGACGGCTGAGTACGCCGAAGCCGCCACCGTCATCGTGCCTTTCAAGGACGAGATCAAGACCGTGGCTGACAACATCGAGCCGGTCAAGACCGTTGGGCAGGACATCGAGTCCGTCAAGTTGGTGGCGTCCATCAAGGACGAGACCGTGGCAGTGGCAGGAGCACTTGACGACATCGGTACGGCGGCGGCATCCGAGAATTTGCAGGCCTACAAGACCGTCGCCTCGATCAAGGATCAGGTCGTTGTCGACGCCCAGATCGCCAGCGAGATCGTGGCGGTCGCCGGCATGAAGGATCATGTCGTTACCGTATCGACGAACATCGGTGACGTGAAGGACGTGTCCAACAACATGGACAAGATCGGCGCTGTCGCGGGCGATCTACAGGGTGGCAAGTGCGTGCCCGTGAAGTTCTCCGCTGGGCGTCTGACCGATGAGCCTGCGCAGGACTGCACTGCCGAGGGCGGCAACATCAAGACTGTGGCGGACCACGTCGTTGCTGTAGACAAGGTGGCGGGCGCAGTCGACGACGGCACGTTGGAGAAGGCGGCGGGTGCGCTTGATAGCACGCTTGAGAATGTACGCCGAGCAGAAGCCGCGCAGTCTGCGGCAGAGTCTGCCAACACGTCCGCACAGTCTGCGAAGACTAGTGCGGCGGGTTCCGCTACGGCCGCAGGTTCGAGCGCCACGCGGGCGAAGGCATGGGCGACGCAGATGGGCACGCCTGTCGAAGGCGATCTCTATAGCTCCAAGCACTATGCCGAGATTGCATCGGGCGCGGCAGGTTCTTCGAGCGAAGTGCTCGCCGAAGTCAAGAAGGCTGGTCAGGATGCCGTCGCGGTCATCACGCAGGAGGGCGGCACGCAGGTCGCTGCCGTCACGGCTGAAGGCCAGAAGCAGGTCAAGGCGGTTGAGACGGCGGGCTCCACACAGATCGGCGCAGTGAATGCCGCCGGAGCCTCCCAAGTCAAGGCCGTTGAAGCCGCTGGCTCGACCCAGACTTCCAACGCGAAGGCGCAGGCCGATGCCGCAGCCAAGTCGGCTACCGCCGCATCGAGTGCACAGAAAGCGGCAGAGACTGCGAAGGCGGGAGCCGATACGGCCAAGAGCGGTGCGGAGTCAGCAAAGACTGCGGCCGTGACGGCGCAGGGCAAGGCCGAGACTGCGGCCAACACGGCGACGAACAAGGCGACGGAGGCAGGCACCAAGGCGAGCGAAGCGGCGAAGTCCGCGCAGGCGGCAGCAGAGTCTGCAAAGACGGCGGCCTACGCCATGCGCTTGACGTCTGTCAACATGAGTGCGAGCGGTACTGCTGCAATCTCCTCGCTCACGCCAAAGACGAACATCAAGGTGGGCGACACGGTCATCGACCCCGACGGCGAGGTCTTCTCGATCACGGCAATCGCGGGTAGCACCTTCACCGTGGGCGCGAAGCTCGCCAGCATCAAGGGGGCGAAGGGCGATCAAGGTGATGTCGGCCCCAAGGGTGAGACGGGCGCGCCGCTTTCTATCAAGGGGAGCTTCCCGACGCTCGACGAGCTTCAGGAGCAGCACCCCGCTGGTCAGCTCGGCGACGCCTACATGGTCGGCACGCACCTCTACTCGTGGAATGGCTCGGCATGGCAGGACGTCGGCGACATCAAGGGGCCGAAGGGGGACCCGGGCACCCCAGGTACGCCTGGGGCTCCAGGCGCCGACGGCAAGGACGGTGCGGCTGGTGCATCGGCGAGCATCACGGGCGCTACCGCCACGGTTGACGCCAATGTCGGTACGCCTTCTGTACTGGTCACCTCTGGCGGCACGGCGCTTGCAAGAACGTTTACTTTTGCGTTCAAGAACTTGAAGGGGCACAAGGGAGACAAGGGCGATCCAGGAGCCAACGGAGCTGATGGCGCCAACGCCACTATCACTGGTGCAACGGCTACGGTTGACGCCACAACGGGCACGCCTAAGGTGACTGTGACGGCGGGCGGGACCGCTCAGGCAAGGACATTCGCCTTCGCTTTCACGGGTCTGAAGGGCGCGACGGGCCCCGCAGGTACAACGACATGGGGCGGCATCACCGACAAGCCGTCCTATTTCAAAGCATCAGGCATTTCTATGGGGAGGTTGCCGTAATGGCTTATTCAGCATTTGGGATCAACTACGACACGGCGGCGAAGATCTCTGCCTATGGCGGCGACGCGGAAACGCCAGCGCAGCCGATCTGGGCGGAGGACACGCATCAGCTGTGGATCGTCCACGGCACGGGCGGAAAGTACCGCGTGGCGATGGCCTCGGAGCTCGCAAGCTACCTGACGACGTCTACCGCTTCGGCCACGTATCTGTCGAAGACCGACGCCGCCTCCACGTATCTAGGCATCAACGCCAAGGCAACGAGTGCGGCAAAGGCCGACTCTGCTACTACGGCGAACTCGGCGAGTGCAGTGCCTTGGACCGGAGTCAGCGGGAAACCTCAGCTCATCCCCGGTACTGGTGACGCGGGGTCTATTACGACGACTGAGACCGTCGTCGCGGCAACCACCGTGTCAGACACATCGGCGCGATCTATGAGCCTTGCCAGTGGCGGCACGCTCACGGTTAACAACGGCTCCGGCAACAAGGCATGGATCACAGTTGTGGCGTTGGCGGGGTCCGCAACGATCACTCTTGGCAGCTCTTGGTCGTGGAGCGGGTCTGCTCCGACGCTTGCCAAGGGGCTTGTGACGCTTGCATGGTACGGGACTTTTGGCGTCGCCACTTTCACCAAATTCGGGAGCTAACCGATGATCAAGACATGGACGTACAACGGCGTTACTTACCAGTCTGAATGGCAGGTGCGTCAGGACATTTTCAACAGGGACCATGTGTCCTTTGGCGAAGCGCCAGACGAAGGCAAGGTCGAGTTCTGGGCGCAGTATGGCGTGACCTACTCTGAAAGAGAGCTGACGCCTGAAGAACAGGAAGCACAGAATCTTGCCATTGCCAAGCGTGAACGTGCAGCCAAGGTGGCAGCGATCAAGGTGGAAGTCGACGGCATGACCTTCGACGGCGATGAGCAGGCACAGTCCCGTATGGCCCGTGCGATCACAGCAGCTGAGACGGCAGGACTTGAGTCGACTGTCTGGGTGTTGGCGGATAACACAGTGAAGAATGTAACCAAGGCGCAACTTCAACAGGCTTTATCCAAGGCAATGCTTGCCATGGCTGAACTATGGACTAAGCCTTATACAGAGGAACCTAAAGCATGAAGCACCCTGACGGATTCCAGATTGCCGTGGCGTTCGATCAGCTTATTAATACGCTTCTCGGCGGTTGGGCTGACGAGACGTTGAGCGCAAGGGCTTGGCGTCACAAGCTCGATGGGTCGAGGTCATGGCCTGCGTGGATCATCGACCACATGTTCTTTTGGCAGCACGATCACTGCAAGACTGCGTGGGAGAGTGAGCTCAACCGAGCTCACCTGCCGCCGTCTTTGAGAAGAGGGAAAGAATGCTGAATAAAGAGACATTGCTTATGAGGAATACTGGGGGGCAACAACCTGTTGCGCTTACAGTTGGCAGCTACCGTATAAGCGGGCCCTATTTTTATTATGGTTATGACCGTGGGCATATTGGCGCGTTAGCACCTGTACCATTTTGGGACAATAGCGCTTTACCATTTGGGGACAATAACGTACGCCTAAGCACACTTAGGTACGATAATCAGAATGACCGCACTACGTGTGCGGCGACGGACAGAATCTTTAATCTTACGGTTTACATTTCTGGGTATCAGGACTCCCCAATTAGATCAGGGGAATCCATTTCTGGGGATCCTTTTAGATTCACGGTAAAAGTCGGTCAAACCGTGTATCTAACCTTCGACCCCCCCCCTACAGGATATCTCTAAGAAAATCAAGCAGGTATTTACCCGCTCTCGAAAGGGGGGCGTGGTAAATGCTGGGGAAGGGAATGCTTATCGTGTCGGATACACAAGAAAAGGTAAATATCAGCAACAACACGGATTACACTGCACAGGTGGACCTCGCTGGAAAATTTCTCTCGACTATACCAGCTGGCAAGAAAGGGGAGGTCAGCGTACCTATAGGGGTTGTGGTATCTCTATCTTTCCCCGATTGGGGTGGAGGCTTACCAGAGCCTGTCATCTCGAGCACATCGAAAAATATATTACTCATTGGCTCTACAGATTTCCAAGTAAAGCACCCAATGGCGAGCTCATACGTAGAGATCGATGCAATTTGGGGGTAACTTCACAACTGGAGGTGCCCTATGCTGCATAAGGCCCTCCTTGCATCTCCGAAAGAGTTCCGCGTCTCCATCGGAACTCAGACGTACTGCACCGCCAGTGTGAACAAGTCAAGCGCAATGCCGGGGGATATCGTGACTGTTACCGTCCGGGCAAACACCGGCTACGGCAACGTTAAGGTAGGCGTGTCTCCGAGCGTTGAAGTGGCCAAGGTCAATGAGACTACGTTCACGTTTGTCATGCCTTTCACTAACGTTGTCGTGAGTGCTTCTGCCAGTGCGCTGGACTTCCGCATCAACGTGTCGAAGACTGGCCAAGGCACTGTCACGGTCAAGTCACTGGCGAAGTACGGGGAAGTTGTCACGGTGACTGCATCCCCATCAAAGGGATATGAGCTTAGCTCGGTTACAGCCAGTGGGGTTACGCTGTCGGGGAGCGGGGATACTCGAACGTTTAAAATGCCTGCCAAGGACGTGACGGTGAACGTGACGTTCGAGGTGGTATATAAAATAACAATAGCACGCGCCAATGACGATGGCGATTCGTATGGATACAAAAGAGTTGACTCCCCAGTATTTGGCGAGTTTTACCCAGTTCCTTATTGGAATAGTACAAATAGATACCTCATTTATTTTTACTTTAGAGAAAGCAATTCATACGACTATTACTTTCATGATTTGCTTAGGAATGGCGACTGGATGCCTGGTGGTTTTACAGCGTACTTTGAGGACGGTACCTCTTTTTCTTTACCTAATACATCTGATTATGGTAGATTTCGTGACGGGTATGAGGCATTCAGGGCTCATAATGGTGAGACTGCTCGAATAGTCTTCACGGTGCCGCCTACCGGGCATTTATAATTCCCGCCCCGGATGCCAGTCGTTATACAGGTCAAAATCGACTCCAAATCAGCCTTATGCAAAATGCCCCGCAGATCGAAAGATTTGCGGTTTTTTTTACTTGGTCGGTGTTTTACTTTCCATTCAGAAACAGATCATCCTGCGCTGTCTTCATGATCTTTCGGGCGACTGAAAGGGCGACCATCAGGTCGTCGCACGGCACGTGTTCTCTCGGCCCGCGGCATACTTCCTCCATCGTGCTCTCCCATGCGGAGTCAGGATTTGGCTTGATCCATTTAGGGTCTGTCGGCATAGGTAGCTCTTAGTGTGCGCGTGTGAGTTCTGATGTGCGAGATACTGGTCTTGCACGAGGGGAGGAAGCTCTTTTCGAGCCGACGCTTCGTGCAATTTGAAAGGAGGATTCGCTATGGGTGAATTCGCAAGCAAGGGTGTCGCAGGAAGCGGCCTTGGACTCGGTATCGCTGGTACCGCTTTGGGTCTTCTCAACGCCAACGGCAACGGCGGCCTTCTCGGCGGTCTGTTGGGCGGCGGTTATCAGAACGCTCAGGCTGGTATGGCGCTTAACGCTCTCGCCGAAAAGGACGCGAAGATCGCGGAACTGACGGCCATGCGCTACAGCGACAATCAGGATGCGGCGGTCTACAAGCAGACGCTCTCGGACAATAAGACGCTTCGAGACGAGATGTACGCCTACATCACGCCGATCGCTCAGGAATCCGCGGCCAATCGTGAACGTGTGGCGGTTCTGGAAGCACAGCAGAAGTGTGAAGCCGAAAAGGCCGCGCTGCGCGAACAGATCATCACGCAGAAGATTGACCGTGTGGCGTCCGATTGTGCCTGCGGTCTCAGTAACCTTTCGGCTGAGGTCGGCTCCATCAAGGCTCGTGTCAACGCCATCACGCAGGAAGTTGTGCCGCTCGGTGCAATCTGCCCGCAGCCGATGCCGCGTTACAACGAGTGGAAGAGTCCGGTCGACACGACCACGGGTCAGTAACCAGTAGGAGCGCTCGATGTTCGTTGAAGTCAGTCATATTCCGACGATTGTTTCGGAGTTTGTCACCACCGTGGTAATGCCCAAGGCACCTACGGGGCTCATGAAGTTTGGCATCGGATTCGTCTCGCCTTATATTCGTGATGCCGTAGCGGCTCGCGTCGATCAGTACATGCCGACGCTCAAGATGCTCGGCATCGTGACGGAAGAAGGCCGGGTGGATCTGGACCGTGCAACCGCGGCCGCCTCCGCAGCACTCGAAAAAGCCGGCGGAAAGGTGGAGCTTAGCGGCTACATCATGGACAAGGCGGACATCGACGCGCTCCTTGAGATCGCAAAGAAATTTGCGGTCGATTAAGGAGGATGCCATGGACCTGAAGGACATGTGCAAGATGCAGGGCGAGCGAACCGAAGAGGAGCTTCTGGCGAGGATTGACAAGATTCTTGACGATGCTCGTGACGGGCACTACGACCTGACATCTACCGATATTAAGGATCTCTGCGAAGCGTGGGAGTGCATTAAGCACATCCGTACGGTTCTAGCGATGGATCGTTAACCATGCAGGGGGCGATCAAGTCGCTCCCTTTTCTTTTTAATCATGCTGACGACCCTGCAAAATTTCATCCCTCAAGGAGCGGAGAGAGTCATGATGACCGCAGGCGGTGTGCTGGGCGGCGCCTTGTCATTCGCCTTCGGTGATGTCGGACCGTTGCTTTGGTGGCTTGTCATCTTCACAACGACGGACTTTTTCCTAGGCACCGGAGTTGCTTTACTGCAAGGCAAGTGGTCAAGCCACAAAAACTATTTAGGTGTCTTGAAGAAGGCACTGATGTTCGCCATCGTGGCACTCGCACACGGACTTGATGAAGTCTTTGCGCCTGTCATTCACTTTCAGATATTTCAAAGCATCACCATCTGCGCCTACGCTGCCGGTGAGTTCGGCTCGATCATTGAGACCTTGGAACGCGGAGGCCTCGGTGGTGCAGTTCCGCCGGTGCTCCGTCGACTCGTCAGCACCCTCAACGAACGCATTGAAGCTCGCGCCGAAGAAGAGCTGTCAAAACGCGGATTAACCGCAGTAAAGGAAAAAGATCATGATTGATGAGAAGCGTGCTTTTCGTGCATGGCCTGCGTCTTGCGCGACTCGTTTTATTGAGGATTTTGAGGGCCGTCGTCTGGTTGCTTATCGGTGCAGTGCCGGCGTATGGACCATAGGGGTTGGCCATACCGGTCCTGAGGTCTATGAAGGCCTGACTATCACCGACGCTCAGGCGGACGAGTGGCTTGCGTCGGACATCAGGAAGGTTGCTGATGACTTGTCTCGGTACATCAATCACGACGTTACGAAGGGACAGTACATCGCGTTGATCTCGCTGGCCTTCAACTTGGGAAGCTACGGTGTCATTACTGGGTGTCCGAAGCTTCTTTACAAGCTCAATTCGGGAGACATCGAGGGGGCCGCTCTCGAGTTCTTGGATTGTGATCGTGCCGGTGGCAAGCGTGTGTCTGGCTTAACTCGTCGGCGTCAGGCCGAGAGCCGGATTTTCTTAGGAGAAGAATGATGGGGTGGAAGAAACGATTGATCAAGGAACGAGATGAGTTGCAGAGCCGTCTCGATCGACTGTCAGTTTTCATAGTCGGGTTCAGCTTCGCAAAACTGGATCAGCGCACGAAGTCCTTGCTTCGGATTCAGCAGGGGTTGATGGAGGACTATCTCGCAGTCCTGAACTTGAGACTGGAGCGGCTTGAGCGTGACGCCATGGATTAAATGGGTTGCCGCGGCCTTGATCGGTGTCGTCTTGTTTGCCGGCGGCTACCAGTATGCCGCGGCACTTTATGGCGAGGACATTGCGGCCCTGCGTGAAGACTACGCCGCTCGGGCGCAGGCTCTTGAGGCCAAGTATCGGGAGAAGGAGAGGGGCTATGCACAGAGTCTCGTTGACGCTTGGGAAGCTCGGGACAAGGCGCTTGCTCGTGCCGATGATCTTGGCGCTGATCTTGAGCGGGTGCGCAAGCAAGCAGCCGACGCTCGCAGTAGATTGTCCGCAGCCGCCGGCGGTACCTGCGACGCTGAAAGAAAGCAGCTTGCCAAGTGTGCAGACTTACTCGAAAGAGGCACGGACTTGGTTCGAAGAGGTGTCGAGCTATCTGAGCGAACTGCGATAGATAAAGATGCCGTAGTCAAGATTGTCGACCGGTGATCAATTTACCAACGTTGGTAAAATGGTCCCGCCAAGAAAAAGCCCTGCTTACCATTACGATAAGCGGGGCTTTTTTGTCAATGCTTGATGTCCGGCATGATGGCGTCGGCCCATTGCTGGAGGATAGGCCGTCTTTGCTCGAGGAGGTCCGAACGCTGATAGGCCTGCTCGACTTCGTTGCCGGTTGCGTGCATCAGGCTCTTCTCTGCGAGTACCTTGTCAATGCCTGCTTCTGCCGCCCAGTCTCTGAAGCTGGAGCGCATGCCGTGCATGGTCCCGCGTCCAAACGTCTTCTTGATGATTGCGCATGGTGTCTGCAGACACATTGCTCTGCCGGTGTCTCGGCCGTGGAAGATGAATGGCCCTTTTCTTGAAAGCGTTTTGAGCAAGGCAACGGCCTGCCGAGAGAGTGGCACTCGATGTGGATAAGGTTTGCTGTCCTTGCGTCGTTCTGGCGGGCAGCACCAAGTTGCGGACTCGAGGTCGATCTCTTCCCATCTGGCTAATACAAACTCTTCAGCTCTGGAGCAGGTGAGTGTTCCGAAGATGATTGCCGCAGCAGATATGGATGTCGGCGGATTCCACTTGCCTGAGAAAACTTCCTTGATCTCTTGGACGGTAAGAGCTTCGTGATGCGTGACGTTCTTGACGCGAGAAGGTGGCGGCAAGAAAAGATCGAGATTGCCGCGCCACAAGCAGGGGTTTGATTCGCGTTTGCCGGTTGCGACGGCATATGAAAAGACTGCTTCGAGACGGCCGCGAACGCGGTTTGCGGTCTCAGGCTTTGTCTCCCATATCGGCTTGAGCACTTTAAGTATGTCGTCTCGCGTTACGTCCTCTGCCGGCGTATCGCCAATCACCGGCACTACGTATGTGTGCAGAGTGTTATGCCATTGCTCCGCATGCTTTGCGTTTCTCCATCGCTTCGCTGACTGGATGACTGGTAGCGCTTCCTCGATCAGCTCTCGAGTTGTGAGCGGCTTTGCTTCGTCGCCTCTCATAGCTTGCCTGCGCTCGTGCTTCGTCGTGAGCGGGTCGATGCCTCGATCAATCATGTGTCGATACTCATCAGCCAGGGCGCGGGCTTGAGTGAGTGAGATGTCGTCGAGTGCGCCGAGGGACACGTCCTTGCGCTTGCCGGCTACTTGGTAGATAAAAAACCAACACGGCTTGCGCCCTTCGCGCTTTCTAAGGTAGAGTGATCGCTCGATGCGGTGGAGTCCGTTGGGTAATTCTGTGAGTTTCTTAGCGGTTATCTTCATGGCCACAAGTGCGCCACAAGGTGCGCCACAAGTTTAGATGTCCTTCATTGTGCATAGTTTGTCTCGCATTCGACAAGCATGCAGGTCGATGGTACATCGAAAACCGTTGGTGTGTCCGCCTTTCGACATAGTTTGTCTTTGAGAGTGTATACTTTGTCTCGCGGTGTTGGAAGGACACTCCTTCCGCCAAGATACCCTAGTGCCACAGGCGATTCGCTGAACGGTGTCAGATTCGCCACAAGTTCCGCCACAAGTTGGCATAAAAAAAGCCCCAAACCTGCGAGAGGTCTGGGGCTTTTTTATTAGTGTAGCGCCTGCATGCGTTTGAGTTGCTGATCACATTTTCTTTCGTACTGGCCGAAAGCGTCAAGCCATTTATCGACGATGTCTTTCTTCCAGTGCGGGCCTGTCGGAAATTTCTTGCCGGCAGGGATCAGGCTTCGGCCTACCCAACGATCCACGCTGCGGACTGACTTGAGGCCGAGATACGTTGCGAGTTCTTTCTTATTCATCCAACCTTCCATCTTATCCTCCTATCTCTTCCGTGATCCGTTTGATTTGTCTGCGTGCCTTCGCGTGGCGGTAGTAATCCATTCCTCTTTCGAGGCCCGGCATGAGAAAACGCAGCTGGTCGAGCAGTACGAGAACGTCCGCGAGTTCTTCTGCAAGTTCTCCTAGGTGCTTCAAGGATCTATCTGCTGTAAAGCGTGACAGGGCAGTCACGCTTTCACCGAGCTCTTCCTGAAGTTTGTTGAGTTGATGGCTTTTGCCATACCAGAGGGCGATGGTTTTGACGTTATCGAAATACTCGTCATTGCCCAGCATGAGCCAGCTCCCATTTCTTGAGTTCGTCGCAAAGGGTGCGTGCGCTGAGCTGTACTCTGTTGAAAGCCTGCTTGCTGGCGCAGTTCTTGGCGATGGAAAGGTATGACGTGTAGGCCTTGATCGATCGAACGATGTCTGCCGTGTCCTTGTTGTCGATGAGTCGCTTTGCGAGGCCGAGGAGGTTGGCGACCGATTGATCGCGATAAGACCATCTGAGCTCGCGACGGATGTCCTGGACGACGATTTCTGTTTCTGTCATCCCTCGTCCTCCTTCTGTTTGACGAAGTACTCAGTCGGGAAGAGCGTTGGCGCAATCTTGCCCTTGACGGGGACGTGGAGGAGGTAGAAGCCACCTAGCGTACCTTGTGTATCGACTGGGTACAGGAACAACTTTCCGTCACACTCCGACTCGGCCTTGTGCATATCTTCCAGCGTCGCCCCGATCTGGCAGGCAACCCGCTTGCGTATTTCCTTTTTCATCTTGACAGGCATTTCTCGTACCCCTCCATTTCTTCTACAAGTCGACGATCAAATTCAGCCACTCGAGCTAAAAAGTCCCCAGAGATCCACTCGCTTTTTTGATCATCAGGCCAACACTTGATGAGCGATTTGTACTTTGTTTCATGAAATCCACGGCAAAATGCGTACATGGGCTCTCCGCTTGGTCTTCTAAAATTCTCACCGTCGAAGTGGCCACGCAAGCGTGCGATTTCTTTCCCTGATTCTTTTTCCTGAATCGAAAACATCAGCTCGACGTTTTTAGGGATGTTCCAAGACTTCGTTGGGTTCCATTCGTTCGGACGAAACTCCGGGTTTTCCTTGACGTCTTCGGGGGTGAGATCGACAGAAAAGCGATTGCCGAATTTGACGGTCCTCGCTTCGCCAGTCCAAACTCTATTGAGTTCTTCCGACAGGCTCGGACCGTTGTACGTAGTGAGCATTGAGAGAATCTCATTAAGACGAAAGTCTTTCAGTTCAAAACGATTCGTTTTCATTCCTCCTCCTCTTTCTCCTTTTCCAACTGGATGCGAATCGAGCGATAGTCCTTCAGCGTCCCGACGCAGTAAGACAACTTGCGGATAGCGTCGTCGACTTCCTCCATGGTCGGAGGGGTTCGACCCTTCCAACCCTTTCGACACGACGTGGCGCATACCTCGATGGCTTCCAACGCGAAGAGCGCACGGCGTCGATGCGCTTTTTCGGGCTTCATTCCTCGTCCTCCCACAGGGCGTATCTAGCGGTCACATCCTTATGCCCAAAGGCGTTTAGCCGGCCGTCCCAAAAATCGGCAGCCGGTGGAACGAGCCGAACGGGATGAAGTCGTGCCCGTCGAAAACCGCAAACCCCTGAAAAAGCGTCTTGCCGTAGTACGGTTCCGGTGTGCCAGTGTTTTGATCCTTTTCTTTGACTTCGAGCCTGAGCGGCAAGCCGCGCGGCGGCGTCGTGTCCGGGAAGTATTTCCATTGCGTCATGCTTCGTCATCCTCATCCCACGGGCGGAAGCGTTTTACAGGAAACGCAAACTCATAGTTTTCAAACGACTCTCCACTTGGGTATCGCCATTTTCCGTTTTCAAAAACAAGACATGTTTTCATTTGGTTGCATTCAACCCGCATCAAGACTCCCTCCGGCGGCTCGACTTCGGGAAAGTCGTTCCATCCGTGCGGGTCGTATTCCTTGACCGCTTCTAGCATGTCGGACGTTATCTCTAGCGAGAGCTTGGGTTGAACACCGAACCATATGGTTGTTGACTTTCCTCTTTTGAGGGCGGATGCAACCGCGGCAGAGCAAACTTCGAGAGCATCCGACAAATCGCCTTGGCTTATCTCGTCGAGCTTCTTCTGCAGCTCGCGGTCTTTCAGTCTGTATTTCATTTGTTCACTCACAGAAAAAAGGGTTCCCAAACAGAGAGGGGAAGCGCCGGTGATAGATGATCCGGCCTCTCTGTCGGGGAATTTTTAGTAGTTATTCAGCGGGTTCTTCGGGGGCCGCTTCGATCTGCGGCGCGTCGTTGAAGTCACCCTTTTCGATGAACTCGGCATCGAGGAAGTCCTGGTCGGTAGTAGCTTCGCCACGGTCGGTCTTCTCGTCGATCTCGACTGCGCGGACGGCCTCGATGCTCACCGGCAGGTACTTGAAAAGGCGGCGAATTACGCTCTTTTTCGCCATCTCTTCCCAGTGGCTTGCCCACGGGCCAGTGTTGCCGGCCTTCGAAGTCGAGCGCACCTTTTCGATTTCGGCGCGGCTCATCACTTCAAACTGGATGCCGCCTCCCTTGAGCTTGGCGACTGCGTAGACATGAGTGACAGGACCTCGGTCTGCGGTCGATGCTGGCACATGCTGAATGTCGGGATCGAGGCCGAGCTGGTAGTTGAAAGTGTCCTGTGCGTGCACCGTCCAAGCCTGCAAGCTGATGATCTGCCCGGAGCGGCGGGCGAGGTCGATCATGCCGCGATAGCCGATGATGAGCTGTGCGTTCGGGCGGCCGGAGCGGTCCTTGCCGTTACCGAAGGGCAGCAGGTAGCAATGCCCGAGAGCGGAGCCCGGTTCGAGGCCGAGGGCCGCACACTGAAGGACGGCACCGTAGAAGCTTTCCGGAGCGCACTTGAGGAGCGCCGGGGTCTTGCGGCATTCGGTCATGACGATGCGAGTCAGACGGTCGGGCGTCATGCTCTTCGGCATGGCAAGAGACATCTGCTTCTGGAACTTCGTGGAGCGGACGACGTCGATGAGCGTTACCGGGCGGTTGGGAGCTGCTACAGCGGTCTGCTGCTGAGCGGGAGCGATCTGTTGTTTGAGAGCGTCGGTAGTAGACATAGTGTTTGTTCCTTATGAATTAAGCGAGTCGGAGAACGCGGGTACTGGTGGTCTTTGCGTAGTCCTGATAAAGGTCCGGGTGTTCTTTTTTGAAGTCGGTTGAAGAGAAGCGCGTGGTGTTCATCGCCTTATAGGTGACGGCTTTCTTGCCGCCGAGGGTAAGGCCCGTCTTCTCACCAATGGCCATGATCAGACGGGAGGCAACGGCTTCTTCCTGTTCCTTCAGGGACTTGATCTGCTCCTTGAGGTTTCGGAGTTCGCCGATGTCTGTGGCTTCTTCGTTTGTGGCTTCGGTCATCTCGCCGGAGTCTTTTGCGTAGAGCTTCTTGACGTCGTCGACATTGATGGGTGCCGGCGGGACGTCCTTGAGCACGTGGTTTTCCCAGAAGTCACGGCACTTGGAGACGATGGCGTCGATGACGTCTTGATCGCGCTTGACCTCGTACATGCGGAAGTCCTGGCCGCCGATGAGGACGGCAACATAAAAGGTCTCGATGCCGGTGACGGCCATGTACCACTGAATCTGCGTCTCGTAGTAGAGCGGGATTTTGTGTTCCGTCACTATCTTTCCAGCGAGGATCTCAGCTTCCTGAGAGTCGCCCCAGTGTTCCGACATGTAGACGCTCGCAGTCTTGCACTCGAGGCCGATGTCGGTGGAGAGCAGGCGGCCGCACTCTTACAACCGTTCTCGGGCTTAGAGTACGGAGACGCGGCCGGCAATCG
>CYGL01000093.1_pt1 | contig 43291 bp, 57 predicted proteins | sample 485531 | NCBI WGS metagenome assembly CYGL01 (sample SAMEA3497897, study PRJEB9818) | human gut metagenome | reverse complement strand
AACCGCCACGAAGGCGGTTTATTTATATTTAGACTGAAAGGATTGGTAAATAATACTCGTACATTTCAAATAAGCTTGATCCATATTTGAAAATTGTTCCGTATTTTTCTCAGGCTTTTGTTTATTAGCCTTTTCAGCATTTAATGTTCCATAAAGATATAAATCAGATAATGGGGCATCAATGTTATTTTGAAGAAGTTTTCGGTCGTTTTTCAGTATGTGAATAAGAAATTGAGCGAGGCTGATTTTCGATGAAAAACTCGCAACATATATGTGAGGATTTGGGCGAACTTGCTTATTATCTAAGAAAAAATGAGAAGCTTGAGCTTGCATTTCACTCAACATCTTAAGTAATTCATCAATCAACATCTTGTCTTCATTACGTTGAGCAAATATCTTAGCTATTTTATAGCTATACCATAATCCATAGATACTCACCACTAAAGCAAGAATAGCTATAATATCTGACACTGTTATGCCTCTCGTTGTAGCCTGTCGTTTTCTTCTTCCTCTAAAAAATTTTTTAATCTGAATTTCGTACAAAGGAAAATTACTAATAATACGTAATTTTTTGAGGATTTCAGACAAGGTCATATTTTCATATCGGATTAACCCGCCAAAAGCTTCATGTAAAAAAGACGAGCCTGGTGGAGCAATGTCATGAAAATCAATAGTAACATCTTCCTTGCCTTCAAAAGCAGGTTTAGTTTTTGTAAACGAAATCTTTTACCATTGAAAGCACCGTCTTCATCAGTTCTTCCATAAGGTGTTTTTGAAAATTCTGCAACTTTGATTAGCATTTATTGCTCCTCTAAAAGTGTAAGTGTCCAAGCAACAAGGGTGCCTCTTATAGGCATTTGTACCTGACTTGTGATACAAGTATCAGATGCATTATATCTTTGTAATAGTATTGGTATATTAAATTGTCAGTATAGACGGTAAGGCTTTCTGTTTCAACTGCTCGACTGATAACTTGTTTAATATTTTCTGAGCCTTTTCCTCTTTTTCTATTGCTGTAACGAGTGTAACCTTCAGTCATCGCCTCTGTTAACCGCTTGGTGTCATCAAGACTACTTTCTGGATAACTTCCTAAAATACCACACCCCATATCATAAATTAGGAATACAAACCTTCTTTTGCTCCGTTGATACCAGCTACATTGCCACCATCTTCCTTTGCCAATTTTATTGCGTAATGATTGCTTATTCGTGTATGCATGGTTTCTTACATTAAGAATAGCTTCACTTACTCCTTGATGCAGTAGAAATTGTTGTTCTATATCTATTTCTTCTTCAAGAATAGTTTCCCAATTACTCAAAATCATATCATCAAAGCGAGCCGCACAACCTGATTGATAAAAATTTCTTCCTTCCGTAAGTGCAATAATATCTTCTTCATTTTTTGCCTCTAATGCTTTATTTAGTCCAGTTAGAACAAAATAGGCATACCCATTAGGGTTTAATTCCTGTATTGGGTAAATGATCTTGAGTTCTATTCTTTGTTTCTTACTGGCACTACGATAACGCATAGAATGTATTTGAGCAAATAACACAAGCGTGCTTTCAGCATAGGCTTCTACTGTATTTGATAAATCAATTGTGATATTAAAATTTTTCAAAAAATAGATTTCTAAGTCATTGATAAATTTTATACTTGCTTCTCGCTCAGACTCTTCATTCTCTGAAAAAGTGAAAACAACAGGACTATGTAATGTAATTGATTTCATATAATTCCTTTTGCTCAAGTGCTCAACTTAATAGCCCTACCCCAAAAATTCAACTTCTGGATTTGGTGGATATTACAAATAACTCCTATGCTCCACCGCTACAAATCCAACACCAAGCTCTCTTTCGCAATACCTGCCATATAGTGCATTTTGCGGATGTTTTCTTGGTAAAGGTTGATCGGGTCGTGGTTTTCATTCACGGAATAGAGTGTCAGTCTGCCGCCTTGTTCGTAGGCGTAGATTTTAACCATCACTTGGTCTTCATCGGTAACGACAAGCACTTCATCCCCATTTTTAATTTCGTGATTCGGTTCAATAATCACGTATTCACCGTGCTTAATGCGTGGGGTCATCGAATCGCCCTGGCATTTTAGGGCATACACATCTTCATCACGGCTCGGCCACCAGATGTAGCCATCGCCTTCTCCTACGGGGTATTCTAAATCGACCCAATGCCCTTCAGCACCTAATTGGGCATAGCCGCGAATAGGTACACGGTTCACGGGTACGGAACGCATTTTCAGGAAGTTCACGCCTTTCGGGTTTTGGCTAAGGTCGTCATAAAGCAAGCGGTCTGTTGAGATAAGAAATAATTGCTCAAGCGTGCTTAAAAAGAGTTTTTCATTTTCCACGTTATCGGAGTTTAGCAGCTCTAACAAGCGGCTTTCTTCAATCTCGGTTCGCTCCGCTAAAAGTGGGAGTGAGATACCTTTTTTACGCATTAAGAATTTGATGTTATCCAGCAGGTGTACTTCTGGTTTTACCACAGCAAGGCTTGATCCCTCTCCATATTCTAACCAGGCTGGAGATACGCCAAGATAATCAGCGATTAGTTTTAACTTTTTCTCTCTAGGTTTTGCTACACCCATTACGTATCTACGCACCATTTCATAAGTGATTCCAAGTGCTTTACTGAGTTCTGGAATGCCTACGTCTTTTTCATCCATCACTGCTTTTAATCTTGTAGCAAGTGTATTTTCTGTACTCATTTTCGTATTCCCCCTTTTATGGTTTCTACCTAAGGTAGAATTTTAAAACGAAAATAAACTTGCAACAATGCTATTTTAAATAGTATAATACTACTTTAAGTAGAATAGACAAAGGAAAGATCTGTGCAACCAATAGAAAAAGTATTTGAACTCGTTGGCGGTCAGTCTGGATTAGCAAAGCATTTCGGTATTAGACCGTGGGCGGTTGCGAAATGGAGAAAATCAGGAGTTCCAGCAGAACGCTGTCCAGAAATCGAACGCATCACAGAAGGCAAGGTAACTTGCGAAGAGCTACGCCCTGATGTGAATTGGGGTGTGTTACGTAATTCAAAAGGGCAATAAAAGAAAACCCGTGCAGTAACACGGGTTCTATACAGGAATAAAATCTTTAATGAAAGTGACAGAATTATTACCGATTACAGAAAAAAATGCAAGCTTAACGATGAGTAGTCGTGAGATTGCGGAGTTATGCGAGAAAGAGCATAGAAATGTAATGGCAGACATTCGCAAGATGCTCGATGAGCTTGAAATTCAATCTGCTGAATTTTCAGCAGATTACATTGACAGTCGAGGACGGTCTTATCGCTGTTTCAATTTGCCAAAAGACTTAACCCTCACGACTTAATCGCTGGCTACAACGTGAAAACTACGTAAACGCATTATCGACCGACTGGCAAGAGTTAGAAGCAAAACAAGCGGTGCAATTACCGCAGACTTTTGCGGAAGCCTTGCGTTTGGCAGCAGATTTGGAAGAGCAAAAACAGGCGTTGTTGCTCGAGAACCAGCAGCAATCAACCCAGATTACCTCGATGGAAAGTTATTTCCGCAATGGCATCACTGCACCGCAATTTGCGAAAGGCTTGAATGGCGTGAATTCTCAGAAAATTAACGATCATTTGCAGCAGGTGAAATGGCTTTACAAAGATGGCAATAACGATTGGCGGGTGACTTCTTACGCACGTGATCGCTATATGACGGAAGAGCCTGTGCCTATTTCACCACATGGCAAAGAGCCGTTTTTTACTTATCGCCCTGTGTTGCTGCAAAAAGGGGCAGCCAAAATTTATAAGTGGTACACGCAACAGAAATTAACAATGAAATCCAATTGGAACGGTGAATTTACACAAGATAAGGCGGTGGGGCTATGAGTATGTTATTAACCGCTCAGGCAATGAAATTAAAAGTGGGCAATCCTACTCGTAAATTGGTGTTGCTGAAATTAGCGGACAATGCGAATGATAAAGGCGAATGCTTTCCAAGTTATCAGCATATTGCAGATCATTGCGAGGTAAGTCGTCGTTCTGTGATTTCACACATCGATGCACTCATCAAAATGGGATTAGTGGAGAAAAAATCACGCAAAAATCAGGATGGTTCAAGTTCGAATTTGTACATTTTGCACCTTGAAAAGGGTAGTGAAAATATTTCACCCCCTAGTGAACGAATTTCACCCCCTAGTGAACGAATTTCACCCCCTAGTGAAAATGGTTCACTACCCCCTAGTGAAAATATTTCACCCATAACCAATCACTCTATTAACCAGTCAATTAACCATATTGATTTATCGTTGCAGACGAAAACGCCTGCAACTTCGCCTGCCAAAAAATTCAGTTTTTCTGAAATTGATTTGGCGATGGCGAAAGAGATGTTTGCTCGCATTCAAAAACTCAACCCGAATCACAAGCAACCGAATTTTGAAGCGTGGGCGAATGATATCCGACTGCTAGGAGAGCGAGACGGCAAGAGCCATCCTGAAATCATTGAGTTGTTCGAGTGGGCAAATCAAGACCGTTTCTGGCAAGCAAACATTCTCAGCCCACGCAAGTTGCGAGAGAAATGGGATGTGCTGGTATTGCAACGCAACCGCCAAGCTAAACCTCGCGGGGATAACCTGAGCATGGAATGGAATACCGTTGAGGCGTGGGAGAACGTGCTATGAGCCAGTTGCAAACTATCACACAAAATCGACCGCTTGTGAACGAGACAGCTGAACGCTTGGTAAATCGGGTGTTCGAGCAGTTGCTGGCGAGTTGTCCGAGATTGTCGTATTACACCGCTGAGCAAGTGGCAACGGCTAAGCAACAATGGATTTTAGGCTTTGCAGAAAACGGGATTACAACCGTTGAGCAAGTTAAACAGGGTATGAAAACCTTGCGAGCGAAGGAAGATGATTTTGTACCAAGTGTGGGGAAGTTTATCGGTTGGTGCAAGGTGGTTGATTACACTCAGTTAGGTTTGCCAACGCTCGAAAAACTACTCAAGCGGTTAAATCACTTTGCCGCTTATGGATTTGAGGATGCCGATAAGTTCTCGTTCAAAAACGATGCGGAATACTGGTTGCTGACCGACCTCTACCAGCGAAATCGGCAATACGGCTGGAAAGAGGAAACGCTCCGCAACCAAGCGGAAAAGGCGTTACTTGCGATGGCAAAACGGATTCAATCGGGCGAAACCTTGCCTAAGCCACAGATAACCTTGCCCGAGAAATCAGAATGTTATATGCCACCTCCTGAAGTAATCGCGGCAAGATTTAAGGAATTAAGAGAGAAATTGGGAATAAGAAAATGACTGAACAACAATTTGACCGCGATACGTGGGAAACACCGAAATATTTATTCGACTGGCTAAATCAGCGTTTTTTCTGGTTTGATTTAGACGGTTGTGCAACAGTTAAGAACGCATTGACTAGTCGTTATATTGGCGAACCTGGCTCAGACGCTGACGATAATGTCTCGATTGCCCCCGATTTTTTGGCAGACGATATTTTTGATGTGTTGTTAGATGAAATTGTCGGCAGTTATCCGTTGCGAATCTTCGTCAATCCCCCTTACTCCGATGTTACGCCATTTTTGCAGCAGGCAAAACGCTTGCGTGATGCAGGGCATTTAGTGGTGATGTTACTTAACAACGACAAATCTACTCAGTGGTATCAGCAATGCGTTCACGGTGTGGCAAATGAGGTGATTGATCTTGTGGGTGGTCGTGTAGCGTTTATTAACCCTGTTACGGGCAAGGAAATCAAAGGCAACAGTAAAGGACAGATGATTGTGGTGTTCGACCCAACAATGGAAGATTTTGTGCAGCGGTCGGTAAGTTTGGATTTTGTGAAGAAGGTAGGTGGGTATGAGTAATAACAGCAACATTGAGCTAGTAAAGCAATTATTACAGAAAGTGGGCGTGGTCATTCACCCAAAATCGGAAGGGTTTATGGTTTATGCCAACCGAAATGGTAAGCAGTATGAAACCTTTGTTTGTAGCTGGTTGGGTTCTAATCTGACGGTGTCAATTTCAATCGATGGTAAGGCGAATTTGAAGAAAAGTACCAAAATTGTAAAGGGTATTTTCGGAAAGCAATTTGCGGTGCGTCATTTAGCGAATTGTCCACTTGATGGCAAGCAAGCGAACTATTTTAGCTGTGAGTTTTTGAATTAAAGCGAGAGTTTATGCAACTTGAAATGCTCAAAATGGCAGGCGGTATGCTTGCTCCGCTGGATGATATGCAAGCCGAAGCCTTGATGAAGTTCAAGACGGGGGAGCAGTACCAAGTGGAGATTAAACAGGTTCGCAATCCTGCTTTTCATCGCAAGGTATTCGCTTTCTTCAAGTTCTGTTTTGACCATTGGGCAGCGGATAAAACCGAATGGCGATATTTTGATGAACGTACGCAGTTCGACACCTTCCGCAAAAATCTGACGGTGCTAGCGGGCTACAAGGTGGCGAGTTATACGATTGACGGGCGAATGCGGGTGGAAGCTCAATCACTCTCTTACGGCAATATGGAACAAGACGAATTTGAGCGGTGTTATTCCGCGTTAATCAATGCGGCAATGCAAAATATTTTTAAAGGTTGCAATGATGAGCGGATTTTAGACCGCTTGTATGCGTTTTTTTATTGAGGATTTGAATATGTGTGAGAAAAGAAACAGCCTGTCTGATGAGGATAAACAAGGCATTAAACAGGCGATTTTGAAAGCGGTAGAGAATGGCAATACCGATCCTGAAAACTTGGTGTATCGTTTGATTTATTCGCTCGAGCGAGTAAATAACTTTGATGCAAGAAGAACAAGTGGTTTTGCAACCAATGAAATTCAGTCATTGCCATAAACTTTGCATCATTTCGTGATTAGCGTACCAAGTCGCCCAGCGATTGTTTGAGCAATCGAAGACGGCAATACCATCATCATAATCAATATGACTTTTTAGGATATTGATGCAATCGCTGGCTGAAAAATCGGTTTTAACATACCAAAGAGATTCAAGTACTCTTGATGCGAAGCCTAATAATTTAATCGTATCAATAAGTTTATCGTAATCACGTTGGTGGCGTAAATCATAAGAAATAATGATGTTATTCATAATGTTTTCCTCTTTATTTTGGTTGTAGCGAAAACATTATATTCCTCGAGGTTGTAGCAAACAAGAGAGGGCTTGAGCCTTGCAAGCATAAAGAAAGGCAAAGTTAAGGAGTAAGTAATGGATTTTTTCTGGATTGGTTTAGGTATGTGTTTGATTTTTATTGGTGCTGGCGTGAGTACACTTCTTTTTGCTTATGCGTTGGAGGTGTTAAGTGGTAAGAAATAAACCACCCAAACAGCACAAGTGCAAAGAATGCGGCGGTTACTATGTGAAGTCGCAATCCACTCAGCAGGTCTGTTCGATGAAGTGTGCGATTGCATACAGCAAGCGGAAAGCGGAAGAAAAACGCAAAAAACTTGAAAAAGCTGACCGCTTGGAAGCAGGGCGAAGAATGCGAGCGAGAAAAGAGGCGTTGAAAAGTCGCTCTGATTGGCTGAAGGAAGCTCAAAAGACGTTTAATGAGTTTATTCGGCTACGAGATAAAGATTTGCCGTGTATTTCATGTGGTCGCTATCACGAAGGGCAATATCACGCAGGGCATTACAGAAGCGTGGGAGCGTGTCCTGAATTGCGGTTTAATGAGGATAACGTCCACAAGCAATGCTCTGCCTGTAACTCGCATTTGAGCGGGAATATTTTGGAGTATCGGTTGGGATTGATTGAGAAAATCGGGCTGGAACGGGTGGAATTTTTAGAACGCAAAGACTACCCTCTGCTGAAGTTGTCGGTGGAGGAAATCAAGGATTTAATCAAGGCGTATAAGGCGAAGTGTAAGGAGTTGAAACATGGCGGATAAATTACTTGATGAGCATAAGCAGGCGTGGATTGAAGCTCGGTTGAGTGAGTGGGGGGCGTGGGTTTATAGTGGTTTAGATTTTGAGTGCCGTACAAATATGATTGCGAGACTGATGCTGTCGGTTGATCCAAATCAGGTTAAAGAGCCTGTGCGTGAGCAGTGCAATGATGATCTGGGTATGGTCATTAGTTCGGTGGTGGGCTATTGCATTAAGAAGCCTTGTCCGCAGGATTATAAATATCTGGAAGCAAAATATGTGTATGGTCGTTCGGTGTATGCGATTGCGAAGTATCAGCACGTAAAAGATAAATCTGTTTCATTCAATGCTTGGTATAGAAGAGTAACACAGAGTATTAAGGCTTCGGAATGGGTGGTAGCTAAGTGGCTCGATCTTGCTATTAAAAATCATAAAAATGCACCTAAATTGCAAAAATTTGCTTTTAACGTGTAAAAAGTGCTTGAAATCGGTGGAGGTTTCATATAGTATATCTGCAATGGTGGTCATCGTATAAGTGATGTTCACCGAATGAATTTTGCAGCCCTGATTGGTTCGCCAGTCGGGGCTTTTTTATAGGAATTTTTATGGTAGCGAAGAAAACAAAATCCGCTCGTGAGCGTGATTATAAAAAAGAATATCGTGACTACCACAGTAAACCTGAGCAGATTGCTAACCGCTCAAAACGCAACAAAGCTAGACGTGAGATGGAGCGTGAGAAGGGGAAATCTGCTTTAAAAGGCAAAGAGGTAGATCACGTTATTCCGTTGAGCAAGGGCGGAAGTAATCGCCGTGCGAACTTGCAGGTAATTTCTCGCACGGCAAACCGTAAGAAGGGTAATAAATAAATGCTAAACGTCTATTTTAAATTTAACAACAATGGCGATTGGGAAACTTTAGCAATTACGGCTGAAACCATTAAGGAAGCGAAAGAGAAAGCAAAATCTATTTCGGCTGAATTGGTGTTTGATGGCTACGATGAGATTGTGCCAGACCCATTCGAAGGGCAGCAGATTGCGTGGATTTGTGCGAAAGATGCTGATGAGCTTCCATTTCCATTTAAGCAGCTTAAAAAGGCTGCTTTATTTTTTGCTTATGGTACGAATTGTCAATGCTGCTTAGGTTATCGCATTATGGCAGGTTTAGTGCTTGGCGGTGTAATTGGTTATCTAGTCGGGTAAGAGAGTATGGCGAAGAAATCTTATGACTGGGTGGCGATTAAAATTCAGTTTATCAATTCTTCGCTAACAATCCCTGAGTTTTCTGCGAAATATGATATACCGCTTGGTACGTTAAAAAAGCAAGTGGCTCAAGGTTCTTGGATGAATGAGCGATCCCAAGTTGGTGCGGAAACGGTACGGAAAAGTGCTGAGGTATCTTCTGATATACGGGCGTACCAATTAACAGATCTGGAACATGAATGTGTTGATACAGCGAAGAAAGCATTAGGTAAGCTGAATATGATGCTTGACTCTGCGGATAAGCCTAATCAAGTTGCCGTTATTTCAAGTGCGTTAGTGAACTTGCAGAAAGTTTATCGTTTGGCATTAGGTGCAAGTACCGATAATCAAGCGGTGGGTTCTTCTGAAGATTTTGCGGAGTGGTTGAAAGACAGTGAGCGAAACAATTAAAAAGCTACGTTCTGAGTTCAAAACTGATTTTCAGCAGTTTGCCTACCGTTGTTTAAAAATCCGTACCAAAACAAATGGTGTTGTGCCATTTGAGTTAAATTCGGTGCAATTAGATTTGCTCGATAAGTTCGAAAATGCGATGCGATTTGATGGTCGTGCTCGTTTTATTGTGTTGAAAGCTCGTCAAATGGGTCTTTCCACTTTTATTGAGGCATTGATTTATTGGTGGACAATTTTTCACGCGGGAACGAAATCTCTTGTGCTTACGCATTTAGACAGTGCGACAAAAGAGCTGTTTGAGATGACTCGTCGCTATCACGATAATTGTCCTGAAGCATTTAAGCCGCCTGCTCATCGCGACAGTACCAATGAACTGGCATTCTCTTTGATTGATTGTGCGATTAAAACCGCAACGGCTGGGAATAAGAATGTCGGTCACGGCTCTACAATTCAATGCTTGCATTGGTCGGAAGTGTCACGCTCACGCAACCAAGCGGATATTACTGCTGGTGTAATGCAAACCGTTCCAACGGGCAACGGTACGATGATTTTCTTAGAAAGCACGGCGAATGGCGTAGGCGAATATTTTTATCAATGTTGGCAAGATGCGGTACGTGGGGAGAATGAATTTACCCCTGTGTTTTATCCGTGGACAGCAATGACGGAATATCGTCAATCAGCTGAGGGTGTGGAGTTTTCTGCAGAAGAGCGTGCTTATCAAGCCTTGCACGGAATTGATGATGAGCAGTTGGCGTGGCGACAAGCGAAGATGAAACAGTTTGAGGGTTCGCCTGAGCAAAAGCTGGCGTTATTCCGTGAGCAATACCCTATTACAGCAGAAGAAGCATTCCAATCTTCTGGTGAGAGCTTTATCAATGCGGATGATGTACGTCGTGCCAGAAAAGCGGAAGATGTTGAACCTGTGGGGGCGATCATTGCTGGTATTGACCCAGCTCGTAAAGGTCGAGATTACACGGGTGTTGTGATACGTCAAGGTCGTGCAACGTTGAAAGTAGCTCGTTTGAAGTCGGAAGATTTAATGCAAACGGCAGCTTGGTGTGCGAAAGCAATTGAAGAATACCGTGTGGATGCAATGTTTATCGATACCGTCGGCGTGGGAGCTGGCGTTTATGACCGCTTGAAAGAGCTAGGTTATGGCGATCGTGTATTTGAAGCGGTGGCAAGTAGCCGTGCAGATAAAGATAACACTTACGCTAATAAGCGTGCTGAGATGTGGGCAAGAATGTCGGAATGGCTAAGTGGTCGAGTGCGTATTCACGATTACAACCACCTTGAAAGTGATTTGTTAATGCTTGGGTATGAATATGATGCTCACGAGCGATTAAAATTGCAAAGCAAGAAAGAACTTACTCGTTCGCCTGATTTAGCCGATGCCTTAGCGATGACGTTTTATGTTGAACACGTTCGCCCACACGAGGAGCAACCTGAAGAATATGAGGGTATTCAACGCCGACCAACTAACGGAGGGAGTATGCTAAATGGCAGATTCTAAAGAACAGATTGAATTACCTGATGATGAAGAAGCAGTAGAAGAAATTCACGATGAATTAGCTGACCGCGTAATGGAAAATTTCCGTTTGGCGAAAAGCTATCGTTCTTCTCATTTAATAATGGGGCGAAGTGTAGACGAGTGGTTTAGACGACTACATAATGCCTTTCACAAAATTCACGAGATGGAAGAGCTAGAAGATCGCCCGAATATGTCTTCTTATTTTGGCTTAACCGCAATGAAAGTGAGTGCGACAACAAGTTATATGCGGTCAAAATTTATTAACCTCGCGAATCCGCCTTTTAACATTTCTCCAACGCCTATTGTTGAGCTACCGAAATATAAACAAGAGGAAGGGTTGGAGCGAGTTAAAGCTCAATTATTAAATAAGATGATTGAGAATGACTTGCCGCCTGAAGCCTTGCTTGGGCAAGATCAAATGTTTTTGGCTGAAGTGGCGAAATTTGTGGAAACCGAAGCGAAAAATGCGAAAGAGGCTTTGCAGAAAGAAGAGTATGAAATTGCTTTTGATGCTACACAAAAAATGGTAAAGCTGATTAAAGACCAGTTAGTTGAAGGCAATTTTGCAGGCAGTACAGGAGAGGTGATTTTCGATATTGCATTAAAACCTGTGGCCGTATGGAGCTTTGAGAATGAGGCGGTGATCGATCACGTTTGGAAGAAAAATAAATTTGTGAAAGAAACCATCATTCGCCCAACGTTCCGACGTGTACCACCTGAAAATGCCTACTTCGCCCCTGATTGTACAAATGCTCAAGATGGTGCTTTCTTTATTGAGCTTGCCAAGCGGTCGAAATCTCAACTTGCCAGTTTTATTGGGAATGAACAGTTAGGTTACCGTGATGAGCCGCTAAAATATATTTTAGAGCACGGCGATAGCAATTGGTTAGGCACGGAATTCGGTAATGATTTCCTTGAGGGAATGTTGCAAGAAGATGAAATCCACGTGCTACGTTGCCAAATGTTGGTTAGCGGTGCAGATCTAATCGAATATGGTGTGGCAATTAAAGAAAGCGAGCAGTTTGATTATTTCAATGTGGATATTGAGGTCTGCAATAAGCAGGTAATTCGTTGTAATATCGTGGCTCATCCGAAAGGCGAACGCACTTATTTCTCTGCGAGCTATAAACGCATTGCTGGCGAACCTTACGGTATTTCCGTTGGTATGATGGTGTATGATCGTCAACTTGCCATCAATCGAGTGCAGTATTCAATGTTGCTTAATGCAAGTTATTCTGCAGGCCCGATGCTTGAGGTTAATGCTAACGCATTTGACCAGCCGCAAGAAATCAATATGCAGCCGTTTTCACGTGTATTTTCTAACCCTCAAAGTGATGGAAATGTGCGTGGTATTGTGCAGCATCAAATCAATCCAACTTTCCCGATGTTATTCCAATTCCTTACTAATCAAATTCGGTTGGCAGATGATGAATGTGGCTTACCTTCATTCCTGAATGGTAATGCAGGGTTACAAGGTGCTGGGCAAACGTTAGGTGGTTTGGCGATGATGACGGACAACGCAGTACTTGGCTTGGAAGACTGTGCTTTTAATATTGATGAATATTTTATCCGCCCAGCAATTACGTTGATGTATGCACGCAATTTATTGGGTAAAGACGATAGTGTAAAAGCCGATGCCAAAATCATTGCAACAGGTTTGTTGGGCTTGAAAGCAGAGCTTGAAAAAGCGAAACAGCAAGCAGGCTTAATGCCGCAGATGGGGCAACTTGCCCAACAAGGAGCGATTCCTTCGCAAATGTATGCCGACTTTGCAATGGATTATCTCAAAACGCAAGGAGTAGATACTGAACGCTACGCAATGCCACAAGACAGTATGCTCACTCCAAATACGCAAATGCAGAACCCAACAGAGGGCTATGTCGATAGAAGGAGTTAATCGTGAAATGAAAATTGACTTAGATAACGTTGCTCAAGGCGATCAGGTCTGGCACGACCGTTACGGCTGGGGTAATGTAGTGCGAGTGCAATCAGGCACTTGTGATGTGAAATTCAATGAATCCACCCACGTACTCACCTTTACTGAAGGTGGTTATGCAGGTGGATTTAAAGTTTTATGGTGGCAGCCGCCGATGATTTTCACCCCACGCAAAGGCGTGGATTACAGTAAATTTCTTGCTGTGGTGGAAAGTGTGAGAAACGCCATTTATGGAGGTCAATAATGCAGTGTAATCCTAATGTACTTACCATTATTTCTCCTCACTTTACCGATGCAAAAGGGTTTAGCGTGGGCACGCAGCCTGTGTTGGTCACGGTAAACCATTTAAGTGGCGAAGAAACCATTACATTTAAACGGGTAGATTATTGCAGCAACCAAGCAAACTTTGAGCGTGCTGGTTGTGCGTTGATTTCGCCAACGGTTTCAGAAGTGGCTTCTGCAACGTATTACCAGCTAGGCGAATGCCAACCGAGCTTAACGCCTAAGCGTCGTTCGTTGGTGATTACGCAAAGTGGGCATTACATTCCCGTCCGTAACAATGAAAATACGCCTGATGTAGCAGTTACGGTTGAGCCGATTTCAGGCAACTCTTTTACGGATATAGAAAAAGGTATCGTGCCTTGCGGCTTTTGCCTAGATAAAACTTGGCAAACGACAGGGGCAGAACGTTGTAATCAACATTTTGTAGAGGTGGAAGAGGTTTCCAACTGTGGCAATGTTCGTTGGCGTAGAACCACAAAACGCTGTGGCTACTATGCCAGCGTGCCGCTTCCAATTACGTTAGATGAAGATTGCTGTGGCTCAACTTTTATGGGCTATCTGTTCCATCCAAATGAAACACGCGATCCTGATGCAACGGTAGCAATTACAGATTGCGATGGGAAACTATGGGGCTATGCCTACCCAACAGCAGGCGATGGGCATACGTTGCCTATCATTGAATGTGGTAAAGATACACCAACAGGCTATGCCGTAAACAACAGTGCAACCGCACCACAACAAGTAACGGGGTGTTAAATGTCGGTAAAACCAATTTATACAGAGAATTTGCGTGAAATGGCTTGCTGTGGCGAAAGTCATAGTGAACCGCTCACAGCAAAAGCACTGCTTGATGCAGTGAAAAATTCAGATGATGCAACCAAGCAGCAACTGAAAGAAGCCCTTGATATTAAAGAGAAAGAATACGAAGACGTATTCAGTATTGGCGATGGCAAGGTATTTCCAATCGAAAAATAAAAGGTAAATTAAAATGGTAAAAAAAGTCGTAACAGATGCAGATATTGGTGCTGGTCTTAAAATTGAAGCAGGTAAATTGTTAGTTGAAGTGGATAACTCAACCATCCAAATTGTGGGTAATCAACTGGTTGCAACCTCTAAGGTGGATTTACGTGTAACAGCGATCACACCAGAAGAAAGCAAATTGAAAATTACCGTTGCTGATGAAAATGGTGAGAATGCTCAAACCGTTGAAACCACGCTGGCTAAATTGATTGTACTTTCTCAAGCGGAAGGCAATTTAGCTGAAGCAAAAGATGATGGCATTTTTGTTGGTAAAGCAAAAGTGGTTGAAGTGGCAAAAGAAGCTGCAACCGAAGAAGTGCGTTCATTAGGTGGTGTTACACTTGGTTTTATGTTTCCACCAACATCACAACCTCAGTAAAACAGTAAACAAATCCGACCGCTCTTAATGGGCGGTTTTCTTTTACTAGGAGTTTAAATGGCAATTACGATTATTCAACAGCAAGACCTACACCAAGAGGATTTTGATGTAGTAAACGGCAATGTTCGAATTAAAGAAGAACGACTTAAGCAGCTGATACAAGAAAAAACTGCAGAGGTGCAAGATTATGTATTAGAAGTCGTCAATCCAAATGCCACTCAAATTATTGCTGATGCCAATACCGATACTCGCAAAATGGTGTCGATTAACGGAATGGGGCTAGGCATTATCTCGTTAGACTTTATTTGTCGGGTAAATAGTAATCGCACGGTGGCATTTCGTATGCCCGAAGGTGCACCACTTCCGACAAAAACGATTTCAACAAATGCAGGTTCAGGCTTGCTCTGGTGGAACAAAGGTTCGCGTGAAATTGTTTTCTCTCAAGTAAAAAGCAATGAGCGTGTGGTGTTAAATTTAGTAGGAATGTTTGTATGATTCAAATTATTACAAAAGACGACTTGGATGGTAAAACTATTCAAGTAAATAATGAAGGGAAGGTGTTTGCCGTATTACCTTCGGGCGAAACCGCAGAAGATGAGTTTGAGGTGGTCGAAAACTATGTGACACCTGAACCAGATGATGAATTTTATGTAAAAGATACGCCTGTTTATCTTAAACATAAAGAAACGGGCTTAGTCATTCAAGGTTCAACTGCTAAGAAATTTAAACGTGGTGAACCTCGTAATGAAGTTTTAACAGAGGTGCAAATTCGTCAGTCTGCTTATGGCAATACCATTGCATACGATTGCCATTATACATCAGGCATCGATCAAGCAGGACAAGATCCTGTATATGGATATAACATTAATCTCTTACCTTACGCTAATGCACTTGAGTTTAATAAAGCTAAACTTACCGTTCCTATTACAACTCAAGAACGCTTTAGTGAAGTTGAACCTCACGAAAAAATCTTATCGGTAACACAAGAATATCCTTTACCAGAAGAATCTTATCAGGAAGTTGCAGTACAATTATCCGGTGAGATCTCAAATCGTTCTATTCAATTATCCGCACATATTCCGTTTAATTACAAAAAAGAAGGACTATTTTCTGGCGAGGTTGTAATTGAAGTCGTGAGAGATACTATTGAACCAACCGAAGAGCAAACGGTATTTCATACACTTACATACGGAAGCAATAGTTTTTATATACACGTTGGTAACTTAATTATAAAACCTAATATTTTCCGAGAAAGTGAAGAAACACGTGATGTACCTAAAAATTACGCATCAAGTCTAGCACACTAAAACTCGCTACATTTAATGGCGTAGTGAACTTTACCGTCTAGGGGGCGATATGTCATTTGTAACCTGTAAACAATTTAAAGACTCGCAAGAAGAACAAAATAGCAAAGCGATTTCTGCTGACGATAATTTACTGGATAAATCAAACGGCGAAGGTGGTGGAAAAGTTACGGTTGAGAAAATCAAACAGGCAATCGCTGGCGATGTGTCTGTTGCCGTGAAACCTAATTCAGGCATTACGGGAAACGGTACGAAGAATCAACCGCTTGAGCTAAATGTAGGTAACGGTTTAAAACTAGGTGACGACGGAAAAGTCACTATTAACCCAACTGAAACAGCTGCCGCAATCGGTTCTCAAGATGCAGGTAAGGCTTTCTTACAAGCGTTAAAAAATAACGGATTGTTAGGTGATGGGCTTGATGTAGTGAATGGTAAGTTGATTGTAAAAACAGTTCGCTCAGTGGATGCAAGTGGAACGGTTTTATTGGGTCACTATGTTGATAAGGAATAAATAGAGGTATTTCTATATGGCTAAAAATACAAAAGGCGATGGGTCTTTAGAACAAAATGGTGTAATAGTGGTAACACCTGATAATATGGGTAAAGGTGTTTGGTTTAACCCTGCCACACAAAAGTACGAAGTTAAGGTTTCTGGTATTAGTGGTAACTTATTGTCTTTACGAGATGATGGGTTATATTATGGTACGAAAGCTAAACCTAACTTAGAAAACTTATATGTTGATGCGGTTAATGGTGTAGACCAAGACCCAAATGAAATACAAGGTGCTGGTACAAGAGCTAAACCACTGAAAACAGTTCACTATGCAATATCGCTAGGTGAGCAAGGTACAGTTAGGTATGTATATTTAAGATGTAACCAAGATCACTTAGTTCCTGCTGAAAATGGGCAGAATCTTAAATCAGGTACATTAGATATTCGAGCATATGGGGAAGAGTTTGATCGTATTCTTGCATCTAGTTCAGACGATTCAGTCGCAACTCACCGATTAGTAAATGAAGGTCTAGCACCTCGTTTAATATTCATAGGATTACGTACTTGGATAAATAACGATAAGACTAACGGCGGTTATCTTTATACTTGCTGGCACGCCAAAAGAACAACAGTAAATTTATTGGGATTAGAACTTATCAACGATTTAAGTATGGTACTTAACCCAATCGAAAACCTTAGAAGCGATAGATTAGGTATTAAACAAGCTGCGAGATTACAAGGTGATGAAGGATCTTCGTATTTCATTAATATATGTAAGATTAAATCAAGAGGTACAACGGTTAGTAATGCTGGTGATGGACTTATTTTGCACTCTAACGGCTTAAACAGATGTGGTTTATTCCACGGAAAAGATTGCTCATTCACATTATACTCAGTAAACAATAATATGTCGCAAGATTGTCAATGTTTTATTGTTGTAGAGCGTGGGTGGAACGCAGCTATATCGTCTAGTACAAGTTTAAACATTAGAACCTTATCAGAAGAAAATCAACGTTTTGTTGGTAAAGCAACGTATGATAAAGTATTCGATGATGTAGGCAATGGTAAATTGCTTCGTGTACCTAACGTGGATACAAAGACAGCATATTTCTTATAACGTGTTTACATAGGAGATCTATACGAACAACATCAAAACCCATAGCCATATTCGTACTGCACTTTCTCAACCCAACGAACCACGATTTACCCTCAACGAACTCTTTCCCACTTCAACCAATATCGAAGTCCGCAAACATCCGAAACGGGTGATTGTGTGGGGATTGAGTGCGGGTGAAAGTGTATCCGTGCATATCGCAAGAGTGCAGTCGTTAGGTAATCCCCACTGGGCGTTAACCGATGATTGTTGCCCTTGCGTGATTGAGCCAAGTGCGGTGGCGAATGTGCAACATATGCCGTATAAGAAGTGTAAGCAAGCGGTGGTATTAACGGCTGACGATCCAACCATTCATATTGATGATGCCGGTACTTACTACTTTGAATATCACGGCAATAATGAAGTCATTATTGATTACTACGACGACCCAGTAATGGCAAAAAACCGAATCTGCGACTGCGACATCTAGTTTCAGTCGCTTTTTTTATCTCAACAATAGAGGAGAAACACAATGGCAGGCTATAAACCCCTTGCTAATCAAAAAAATGTGGTTACCCCATCTAACGGCAATATGGGCGTACGCTTTAAAGATTCCACAGGTAAAGTAGCTGGTATCTTAAATGGTGGCGTGCGTCCTATGGCGTCAAAAGGGGCAAGCGGCTGTAAAAGCTGCGGTCGTTAATTGCTGAGGTATCAATGAAACTCGTTAAGCAACCTTTGTGGCAACAACTTTTTTCGCCCACCAGTTTAGATGAACTGACCGAATTACGTGTCACACTTTCGCATAATCCGCATTTTGCTGAACAGCTGGAAGCCTATTTGCACGCTCAAAGTTTAGTATTCAGTCAAAAGGCACGAGTCGAATTAAACCCAGCTCTCAAAAGCGAATACCAACACTCTGCTAATATTTTAGTGGATTTACTCGGGCAACTATTCCGCCCAGAAAAACTAATGACAACGGAAAGACAGCTCAAAGTGTAGCTGCTTTAACGCTCACCAAGCCATCGCATTGCGGTGGCTTTTTTTATGCCATCTCTTTTAAGGAAGACCAATGGAAGATAATCAAATTCAGTCAAACGACACCGTTGTTAAGTTAAGTGACAACACCCCTGAATACATCAAACGTAAACTTGCCACTGCAAAAGCTCAACAAGAGCCGCAACCAAGTGAGGAAGATGTACCGACTACACCTCCTGTAGAGCCTCCATCAGAGCCTACTCATACAGAGCCTCCATCAGAGCCTACTCATACAGAGCCGCCTCAAGAAGAAAATGAGGTCAAAGCGTGGAAAGGCAGACTTAACAAAGAACAAACCGCTCACCAAGAAACCAACCAACGCTTATTAGCGGAAGTTGCCGCACGTCAAAAAGCAGAACAAGAAAAACTTGCCCTTGAGCAACAATTAGCTGAACTGCAAAAACCAGCGACACCTGCTGTAGAAGAAACAGAAGAAGATGATTTCTCTGATGCAGATTGGGAAGATGTGCGATTTCAATTAGGTGAGAAATTTACTGAAAAACTTCGCAAGCGGTTAAAAACGTCAAAAACTTCGCCAATACCTGATGTGGAAAAGGTGGTCGATGAAAAACTGACTGCGGCACAACAACGCCAACAAGCTCAAACCCAAGCAGAGCTATTTGGCAAAACCCTGATTGAGAAAGTTCCACGTTTTCAGGCACTCGTCAATGATTCGGCATTCATTGAATTTACCAATGAAAAAGTGATTGACTTTGCAGGTAATACTGCATCAGCCTTGCTCAATTATGCTGGGCAATCGAAAGACCTCAACCTAATCCCTAAAATTGCGGAATTAGTCGCTGAATTTGAACAACGCAATCAACCACCTTCGCCTGTGGTTACTGCACCGCCGAGTAATAAAACGGCAAGTGTTTCAACGCAATCGAAGGCAAAACCAGAAATGACCGAGAAAGATCGCGCCAAAGCACGTGCGTTAGCTCACAATGGGAAAACCAAAGAGCTGCGTGCCTTTCTCAATAACTTTAAATAGGAAAATCTATGGCAAAAAATATTCGTGCCGCTGATTTAGGCGGTGCAACGCAAGGATTGTATATCCCAGAATACGCAACAGATATTGTGGTAAGTGAACTGCATAACTGTTCTTCTTTGATGCACTTAATCAATCCTGATTATGACATCACTAACTTAGGCTTAGACTGTGCCCCTGTGGCTCACTACACCATTTTGAAAGGTTTTGAATTAGGCGATTTCGGTAATTCAAACTTCAATGGCGAGTCAATGGATTTAGGCGATCCGTTCCGCAGCGGTGAAATTACCCTTTGCCAACAAATCCCAATCAAACATAAATTCTCACGCCAAGAAGCGATTGCATTATGTAAACGTTGGGAAATGGTGCAAGACGGCTATGAACAATCTATCGGTTTTGCATTACGCGATGCAACAGAACGCTACGGCTACCGCGTGTTGGTGGCAATGGCTCACGCTCAATTACAAGGTAACAAAGCAGGTGCATTAAGTGGCAATATCCGCTTAGGCGATACTGTAAATCCTGTGATTGTCGGTAAAGACGGCTTAGAAGCAACCGAAGTATTAGAGCGTATGGAGCAAGCCTTACAAGAAAGTGGCGTAACTTGCGGTGGCAATGCGTTAAAAGTTGCAGCAAGCCCTGCTTTCGTTTCTCGTATTCGCCGTGAACAATCTAAATTAGGTGCAGGCTGCTGCTTAAAAGAGAACCCAATTGTGACAGGCTTAGTGCATCCAACTTTAGGGATGGATGTGTTCTCATCATTACATATGCCTCGCTACAAATTACCTGATGGTCGTACGGTGGAATATGTGTTGATGGTCGATCCAAAACACATTGCTGCCCCAGTATCATTGGATTACCTAGAATGGCAAACCATTTTGAACGATATTTACCTTGTGGGTAACTACCGTTTTGATGTTGCTGCCCTTTCAAGTCAATCTATTGCAGTCGCTGCAATCATTATGGAGTAACAAAATGGCAAAATATAACTTAGCTCGAGGGGGCGTTGCCCCTGAGTTCGGTAAAGCGTGCAATACTTGCAATGTCGATGGCAACACGCAATTACCTGTATTCTTACAAGCAGATGTTCGAGTGGATGGTGGCTACGGCTTCCGTGAAAAAATCGAATGGAAACGCTTAATGGAAACCTTAGATTTACGTTATGGCAAATCGGTGTCTGATTTAGAAGTGGGTGATGAGCTTTACATCTTCTTACAACCGAATCATGCAGATGTTAAATCGCTGTTCATTGATTTCCGTGAACCTGTTGCAGGTTTCAAGTTTGAAATTAAATCGGTCAATGGAGCAGAGTATGCTACAGGTAAAACCAAACAAATTACCTATGCAGAAAATCTTGCAGTAGAAGCGGTAAGCGATGTTGATTTAGCCAGCTTTGATGCAGGTGCGGTTGAACCTCGCACCCAAATTTCGCATTTTGTGGAAAATGGTTACAACGCCAAAGTGGATGCGGTGGTGTTGAAAATTACCGCATTACCAAAAGGTGGCATTCCAAAAGATGTGAAAATGCTCTTTGCTCGTCGTTTTGAGCAAGAAGGCTATATGATGTAACCCAAGCGGTCGGATTCTGCAAATAAATCGCGTTTTCCGACCGCTTCTTTTTATAAGGAACAACCCAATGACCCCATTTCAAAGAACTTTTGCCTCTAATGTTAACGGTGCACGTTTTGATGTGGACGACCAACTTACTGCGTCATTACTGATGAAGTCTGAGAAAAAAGAATTTGTCCGTGTTGAACATCAGACCCAGAAAGCCGAAGGTAAGAAAGGCAAAAAATCTGAATTAGAACAGGAAATCCACTAATGCAAGCCAAAGATTTCATTGTACGCGTCCGCTACGATTACAATGATATTGATGCAGACCGCATTGAAGATCCGCTCATTATCAACTACCTCAACGAAGGTGTGGCGGAAATGTTCAAGCTCAACCCGAACAAGTTTCTGAAAACTGTTGTGGCAAAACTCGACGACAGCGATTTACAGCAGCCTTGTTGTTGCGATTTATTGCTTTCGGTGGATGCCATTACTGATGCTCACGGCAATTTCATTGCAGAAATGAAAGAAGTGGATAACGATGCTCAATCGGCATTTGGTAAGAAAAACTGCATCAGTCGCAAAACCGACAGCCGTAGTTACAGCAAAGTGGCAAATACCGACAACCAATTCACGGTAAAACCGCCTGTTAGCCCAAATGAAACTGTTTATGCTCGAATGACGTGTGCTGTTAAACCAAAACCCGTAACCCTTGAAGGAGAACTCGATGAATCCATTACCGAAAACTATGCGAACTTGGTAGATTATGTGTTGTATCGCTTATTTGGTGCGGAAACGGAAAGCACAACCTCACAGCAAAAAGCGGCGATGTACTACAAGCAGTTTTTAGACAGAACTTTGTTGCAAGAGCAGGTTCAAACCGCATTTACAAAGAAAGTGCTACTAAATACAAAGGGGGGTAAATAATGCCTTGCGGTTGCTTAAAACCCAAATGCGGTAGCCAAAGTGCGGTCAATTTTGTGTGTGAAAATGATGGGCGTGATGTGGAATTTATTTCCCTTGCTGAATTTTTGCCGCGTGTCACCCTGATCGCTAAAGGTGTACCCGATGACGTGGCGTTGGAATATTTACGCCAAGCCGCTCAAACTCTTGTACGCGATAGCTTATTACTCAAGCGTGAACTTCGCTTAGATGTTCAAGCAGGCGTGCGGGATTATTATTTAGACAATGGCGATGCAGAGCAGGTGCATTATGTCGATGACATTCACTTAGACAAACGCAAACCTTGCTCACGTTTCCATTATAAACCGATGCGATATTTCGCTTGCCGTGAATTTACCTTTGAGCCAAACGACAAAATCATTCTGCAAAAAGCCCCACGTGCTGATGCGGAAAATCAGCTTTACGTTCGTTACTTTGCCATTCCAACCCAAAATGCGTGCGAAGTGGATAAACTCTTGTTTGACCGCTATCACGATGTGGTGGTCAATGGTGCATTGGCACAACTGCTTTTAATGCGACAGTACGCCTTTGCCGATCCACAAATGGCAATGATGTACGACCGCAATTTCAAACAAGGCATTGCACAGGTGAAAATTGATGTAATGCGTGGTTTTGAAACAGGCGAACATACGCTTAACCACTGGGGGCGAATCTAATGTCAAAATGCAAAGTGATTGAAAAATGTAAAAAATGCCAATGCTGCAAAAAACAAGCGGTCGGATTAAGTGAACAACTTGCCAAACCACGCCCTGTTGAGCGTGTGATTGAACGACAAATTGTGGAGCTTGCGACACGTTGTGAAGACTGCGGTTGCAAAGGAGAAACCAATGCCAACCAAAGATCCTAATCTCTGGGCAATATTACTTGCCTTTTATCATCAACATACCAACGCCATTAACAGTTTTGTGATGGCGTTTTTTATTGCCCTTTTTCGTATTTGTTATGTAGGGAAAGAACGCAAAAAACTGCGTGTATTAGTGGAATCGACGCTCTGCGGCTTAATTGCCGTGGCAAGTGAAAGCGTGTTCGATTACCTACAAATGCCGATTAAACTTTCCGTTGCACTGGGTGCGATTGTGGCGTTATTTGGCATAGATAAAGTGCGTGAAATGGCATTACGTTACGCGTTAAAAAAACGCTAAGGAAACAGAATGTTTAAATTTAGCCAACGAAGTGAAGACAATCTCAACGGTGTTCACCCTGATTTAATCAAAGTAGTACGTCGTGCATTGCAATTAAGTACGGTGGATTTTACTGTGATTGAAGGTGTGCGAACTAAAGCACGCCAAAAGGAATTGTTTGCCAAGAAAGCAACCAAAACAATGAACAGCCGACACCTCACAGGGCACGCAGTCGATCTTGTTCCCTATCCGCTAGACTGGAACAACAAACATGCCTTTGAGCAAGTCGCCCAAGCAATGCTCAAAGCCGCAAAAGAACTCGGCATTACCATTCGCTGGGGTGGTGATTGGAATATGAATGATCGTTCTGATGATGAGAATTTCTACGACGGCCCGCATTTTGAATTGTTGAGAAGTGTTTATCCGTAAATCATTCAGTAAAAATAACCGCTTGATTTCCGAAACAAAGTAACTATACTTAGTACTAAATCAATTTAATGATGATATATTATGGGTAGAGCAGAAAAACTATTAGACAAACTGGCACAGTCTAAATCCACGTTTAGCTGGACGGAGTTGGTGACTTTACTCGCTCAACAAGGCTATGAAAAGCGGGAAATGGCAGGTTCTCGTGTGCGGTTTTATCATAGTGGGCTTGACCATACGATTTTATTGCATAAGCCACACCCTGAAAATTACATCAAAGGTGGGGCATTAAAATCGGTAAAAGAAGCATTAAAACAGGTGGGTATTTTATGACGTTACTAAACTATAAAGGCTACGTTGGCACCATTGAGCCTGATTTAGAAAATAACGTGTTATTCGGTAAATTAGCTTATATTCGTGACTTAGTCACTTATGAAGCAGAAACATTGCCTGAGCTTGAAAAAGAATTTCGCCAATCCGTCGATTTATATTTGCAGGATTGTGCGGAGTTAGGCAAAGAGCCGAATAAACCGTTTAAAGGCGTGTTCAATGTGCGAATTGGCGAAGAATTACATCGTCAAGCAACCATTACCGCAGGCGACCGCTCGTTAAATGCGTTTGTAATGGAAGCCATTCAAGAGAAAATTCATCGGGAAAGACCGAGTTTACGATAAATGGTTTATGAAAAAAGTTATTTTTATAATAATTCTATTACTATGTGGTTGGTATGGAGTTCATCTATATCAACAAAGAATAGAACAGCAGAAAAGAAATCAAGAGTGGTTAAATAGTCATTCTTTTGATGAGAAAGGTAATCTCATTTACACTAAAGAAGAAATAGAAGAAAAAAAGCGATGGCAACACGAAAGTGATCTAGAGTACGCTAAGTTTATTAGCGATCTTGCAAGAGATGTAGGGTATGATTATGCTTTATATGCAAGAACGTTTATTGATGATGGTGTTCGACATATGGAAGATGAGGGGTGTGAAATAACAGCAGAGATCTATGTTAAGAATAATAAAATAGATAAAGTTGAAGCAATGTATTGTAATGAGAAAGATGTCGTGATTAGAACGTTCAGTTTTGAAAATAATATTTTGAAAATTATTGATAATCGTGGTTCAATTCATTTTTTAAAGGTTATTAGATAGATTTATCAACAATTTAAAATCCAACCGCTTGCAGCAATGTAAGCGGTTTTTTATACCCCAAATTTGCAAGGAGCCCTATGCCCTCACTCAAACTCACTCAATTCGGAGGAATTGCTCCACGGCAACGCCCGAATAACTTACATCAAGCGATGGCACAAGTGGCAGAAGATGTGGATTTATCGCGTGGCACGTTACGCCCTTGGCGAACCGATAAAAAGGTCAGCGATAAAACAGGTAAATCTATTTTTGTTGATCACTGTTGCTATTTGACAAGTGATAACTGCAAAGCCTCGTTTTCTCGTATTGATACCGATTGCAGTTTTATCGTGGCAAGTGGCGTGAAAGAATATCCCGTGATTCAAAAACGCCAACAAGCCTGTAATGAAAGTTGGCAACGGTTAGGCTTTCCTGTGGAATTGGCTGCACCGCGCGCCCAATTTTTAGGCACGTTAAGCCAAGATTTCAACCAAGAATTACGCCAGTATATTTACACGTTGGTTGATAATTTCGGTTTTGAGTCAGCCCCCAGTTTACCGAGCAATCCAATTTACGCTCATAACGACCAATCTGTCGTTATCAGTGGATTACCCACTGCTTTCCCGACTTATTCCATCGAGAAAGTGCGGTTGTATTGTGCGGTCACGCAACTGGATTATGGCGAACAAGTCAAAAGACCAAAATGCGGAAGCTCATTTTTTGTTGGTTGATGAATTGGATTTTGGCACGGGCAGTTATGTACACCAACCGCATACCGTCTATGGCGAAGAGTGCTTAACGGAAGAATACGAACCACCGCACGAATGTATGACCGATCTACAATACTGCGGCAACGGACAATTAGGTGGCTTGGTAGGCACAGAGCTTTGGCTTTCTGAACCATTAAAACCGCACGCTTTCCCTGAAGCCTACCGCTATGGGCGATTTAACGGCAAGCCGATTCGCTTTTTGTGTAGCGAAAGAGCAGGGTATATCTTAACCGACGAATACCCAGCGGTAATCGAAATGGAAAGCCCTTGCCAATCGCAAGGTTGCCGTTCGATTTCTGTGTTAGAAGAGCCGTTACCGATTATTTCGTATCAATCGGCGTGCTTATATAATGGTGCGTGCTTTTATGCCAGTCTTGATGGCTTAGTGATGTTGGCAGGCAATCAAGCGAAAATTGTGACTGCATCGCTTTACACCCAAGACCAATGGCAAGCTCTCGCCCCTTGGCAAATGTTAGGCGTGGTGCATAATGGCTACTATTTTGGCTTTACCGAAAATCACGCTATCCGCTTTAAAATCCCTGATTCCATTCACGAGGAAACCCAAATTGAAACGCTCACAACTCTCTCTATTCGTCCAACAGCAGTGTATCGATCCGACCAAGACCAGCTCTATTTTGCAACCCGAGATGGTATCTACCAATGGAACGCAGGGCAGGCTTGGAAAACGTTTAGATGGATAGGCAGACTCAACGCTACGCCTTCTTATCACGCTTTTACCGCTTATAAAGTCGTGCAAGATTACGAACCTAATCATATTCGACACACCGCCTGCAAACGTCATCGGGGCGAAATGGTGCAAGAGCCTATCATCTTAGGCGACAAAACCGTAATCGACAGCCGACCGCACCGCCTAAAAGCAGGTTACTCAACCTTGTTCTTTGATGTAGAAATCACAGGCAAAGGCGAAGTGTGGGAATATCATATCGCAACATCGGTTGCGGAATTAGGAACTGAATAATGCAATACCAAACCGAACATCTTGAAAACTTATCTCAATCACAAACCTTACTTGCGGAACTGTTTAGCTACATTGGCGAACACTTTGAACAAACCGCACAGCTACGCACCGAATGGCAACACTTCTTTCAGATTTGGGCAGGGCAAATGCCTTACACCAAAATCAAAGTGTTCACCGCACGCGATGAAACAGGCAAGTTACAGGGCTGCGTAATGGCGTTGTTACTGGATAATCCCTTATTTATTACCAAGCCTTTTATCCACCGTTTTGTAGACTTAACGCAAGGCGACAACGCTTTTGATGAATATGTGGAAATCATTTTAAAAAGTTTATAAAATACCGCAACAGAGGGGAAATCAATGAACTTCCATCAACAGCTACGCACCCAATACCAACGCTTTAAACAATCGCAACAAACACTTTCACAAAAGTTGCAAGCTGAAGCGAAGATGTTGGAACGTTACTTACGCCAAGCCTTATCGCTTGATGGATGTTACCGTAAATCCATCAATGATGAAATGCCAACCGAACCTTATTTGCGTTTAAGCGATATGGCGATTTTATCGGAAAATGCCGAACTGCCTAGCTTACGCTTTAAGCTAATTGTCGTGCTTGATGAAGGAGAAGATGTTTATCCGAAAGAAGAAATCAACCAGCTTTTTGAATTGGGCTATCTTCAGCCAGATAGAATGGTGATGCGATTTCTCCCACCGACAGCTGCAAACTTCCCGTTTAATTTAGGCGATGATGCCAACAATAAATTTGAGCCTTTTGCGGTTGCCTTTCAACAATGTTTACTGCATAAATTACGAGAACGAAAATGAAAAAGCTCACTTTATTTTTAGCCGCACTTGGGTTAAGTGTGGGCGTGATGGCGAAAAATGTTGATCAGGATGGGCGAGAGTGGATAAGTGCGAGTGATGTTGATAAATCCCCGTTGTCTGATACTGAGTTAAAACGCATATTAAAAGCGTATGTTATTTTGGATAATGATATTCAAAAATGTTACTTCCCTGAAATATGGAAAGCAAAAAATAATGATGCGTTAGATAAACTTCGCCAGCAAGATGAAGGACGTTTTTCATTATATACACGCATTTATTATCGCTTACCTTATGCTAAATTACCCGAACAAATCTTACAAGGAATGGATAGCACGGATTTAAATGGTGTGTATGCAAACAGCCAACTTTCAGCAATGAAAGAAAAATACAAGCAAACCACTTCAATTAAGTCAAAAAAAGATTGTCAAAAAATAGGTAAATTTATTTTTGAAGAATTATTACCTAATCATTAGTCGTCAAGCCGTTGGATAACCAGCGGCTTTTTTATTGGAGAAAATATGGCAGATTATCGTATTAGCACGCAAGGTCTAGATGAGATTAAAAAATCTGAGGCATTGTCACTCAAAGCTTACCAAGATACTGGTGGCGTTTGGACTATTGGGTATGGACATACAGGAAAAGTAGGTGGTGTTCCTGTTGGATCAGGTATGACTATTACAAAAGATCAAGCTGAAAAGTTACTGCAAAATGATGTGAGCATTTTTGAAAATGCGATAAAAAAGGTGTAAAAGTACCACTTACTCAGAATCAGTATGATGCGTTAGTGAATTTCTCTTATAACATCGGTGATGGTGCATTTTTAAAAAGTACGCTTTTAAGACGGTTGAATCAAGGTGATTATCAAGCTGCTGCAGATCAAATGTTGAGATGGAACAAAGATAATGGAGAAGTCATTCAAGGTCTTACTAACCGCAGAGAACGCGAGCGTGCAATGTTCTTAGGACAAGACTACACACCAGGTCAACGTTCTAATGTTGTGATGCCAACTGATGTAGATGAGCTTATTGATGCTCCTATTATTAAACCTCAATCCATCGCCAATACACTTACCAGCAACTTTGCCCCAGCAGAAACAAGCGGTGGATTTACGGACGCATTTAACCAACTTAATAACACACTTAATCCGCTCGGTGCAGTTGAGCCTGAAACGCAACCGAATAAATCTCAGTATCAAAATCAACTGGCACAAGCCTTTGGTGTAAGTCCTGATACCAAAGCAGGCTTACCTGATTACATTGGTGATTTAGTGAAAAGCATTTACGACCCAGCGTAATCAATAGCAGAAAACACAAAGCCCCGAATAATTAGCCGCTATTCGGGGCTTTTTTCATTCCAACTTCCAAACAAGAAGGAACGAAATTCAAATGGATTTTAACATATTTGATGAGGTACGCAAAATGTTAGAAATAATTGACCGCTCAAAGAAAGCAAGACAATTCGCTTATTGCGTAGTGATTCTTGCATTTATTTTGGGAATGGTTTGGGCATTGCCTGAACTGATTAACGCAATCCGCTGGTGGTAACGTATGGCAATTTCAGATATTAACAAAGCAATGGGCTTATATGCCCAACCTTCAGAGTTCGACCAAAATGCGTGGAAAACCGCTTTTGATATGGCAGATCGATTTGCTCAAAGTAGTGAAAAGCATCGGGCGAACCGAGAGAATCTTGCGACATCGGATTGGCGTGTTGCACTACAAAATGCAACTAACCAAACAGGTATAGCGGAACAACAAAACAAACTCACGCAAGCGAATGCAATGCAACAAGGATGGGATTTCTTACAGCAAAATGCCATTGATGAAAATGGTCGAGCAAGAACAGCAGAAGAGTTATTTACGCTGGCTCAAAGTCAAAAGCTCAATCCAGCATTGTACGCACAGTTATTTGCTGCAAACCAAGACTATGCTCAAAATGCCGCACAAGAAATTGCCCCAATTAACCCTCAAATGGCATCGCAATTTCGGGCAATGGCAGGGCTTTCGCCTAATATTGTCGATAATCAGGGTAATGTAATTAACCTCAATTCAGGTGTAGTCGTCGGTACAACGCCAAACCCTTATACGTTAGCAAGTTTTGGGGCAGGTAAAGCGTGGCAAGGTTTTGAAAATATTTTCAAAGCTCAACAAGAAGCACAAAAAGCGGAGGCGATTGCTAAAGCTCGTTTACCTTATACCTTAGCTGAAATTGATGCACGTGGAGAAAATTCACGCGAACGACAAGAAAACTGGGCGAATATCAAACAAAATTCAGCTTTATCGAAAGAATTTGGCGAAGCTCTGACCAACTCAGCGAATTATGATGGCGTTCTTACGCAAGAATCCTTTGCTAAAGAGCTAGGAAAATTAGTGAATAAATACGGACACGATGCAAATGCGATGAATGAAATTAATGCGTGGGCGGATAGCGTGGTTCGCAATCAAGGCTGGCAACTTCCGCAAAAGTAAATGAAAAGCAACCCCAAAACTCGACCGCTTTAAGCGGTTTTTTACGCCTGAAATTTAAGGAGTCATAATGAGCGAATCTTTTGATGCAAGAGCTTGGTTAAAAGCCCAAGAGCAAAATACACAACCTGTTACCCCAACTTCAGCAGCACGTCCATTTGATGCAAAAGACTGGCTGAATGCTCAGCAATCTCGCACACAAAATGCAAGTGAACTTGGTCTTCAACAAGCGGCTGATTTTACTGCACAACTTGCAAAATATCCGACGGCTTCTCCCGTGCAACAGTATCAAGCCTTTGAAAAATACGGACAAGAATTCCAAGACCATTTAGCACAGCAAGGTTATTCTGGCGAACAAATTACCAACGCACTGGCATCATTTGGGCAACAAGCCGACCCACGTAATCAATCTTCAGGATGGGATACTGCGGCTGATTTAGGTAATAGTGTCCTAAAAGGCACAGGGCGATTGATGGTTGATGCGTTATCTGCTGTACCAGAAAGCACACCTTTAATTGGCGAGCTTGCAGAATACTTGCAAAAAGAAGGCGAAGGCAAACTCAGAACCATTGAGAAAGAATATAGTGCAGCTAAACAAATCAATGATTATCTAGGTAACCGTGAAGAACAAAAAGCCCTAGAAAATGGTGCAAATGAAGTAAGTGCATTGTTAGCAAACCTTAAAACCAACCCAATGCAACTTCCGCATTTATTGGCAGAGCAAGTACCTCAAGTGTTGTTAGGTGTTGCAACAGGTAGTGTTGGATTAGGTGCAGTCAATGCTGCAGGTGGCGTAGGGCGTGCAAGAAACGATATTGAGCAAGCCTATGAAGACACTTACAAAAACAACCCACAACAGCTTTTACAACTGCCTGAAATTCAAGAGCGAATGGCAAAAGGGATGAGCTTTGTGGATGCGGTCAATGATGCCAAAGCAGATGTAACCGACCACTGGAAAAGTCTTGCTGCCGCTGCCGTTATTGGTGCGAGTGAAGCCTTAACGCCAACAGGTAAATTAGGTCAAGGTGTAAATCGTGGTGTATTTAAAACGCTCGGTAAAGAGGCAGGGCAAGAGTTCCTACAAGAAGGTGCAGAGCAGCTTAATAGCAACCTTGCGGTCGGTCAGATTGATGGCAAAACGCAAGCGACGGATAACGTATTGCGTAATGCTACACTCGGTGCAATTGCAGGTTTAGGAATGGGTGTACCAGCCGCAACGGAAGCTTATATTAACGGACGCAATGCTCCACAAGCCGAAGAACCCGTAGCCAACCCTGAATCACCTACACAACCAGAGCAACCAACCACAACCCCAATCAACTCACAAGCCCTAGATGAAGCGTTAAAACCGTATCAAGACAGCGAAGAGTATGCCGAAATGCGTGCGGATTTAGAGCAAGATATTCAAGATGGCGTGATTGAAGAGCGTGCAAAAAGCAATTCGCAATATGGCAAGCTGGCACAGGCGTATTTAAACGCAACGGGGCAAGTAACAGCAGAGCCACAAGCGGAAAGTAATACGCAAGAGCAAGCTGAAATTGATGATGGCACAGATCCTGAAATGGAACGTGTCCTTAATTTGCGTGAGCGAATGACGGCTTGGAGAAATGGTAAAAAGCTCGGCAAAATTGGTGACTTGTTGCCAGCAATGATGACCTTTAAAAACGAAGATGCCAAACGTGATTTTGTGGTGCAACAAGCTTTTGGCGAGGTTCAATCGATTGCGAAAAAACACGGCATTGACCCTACTGACGGCAATGCAATGCGTAAATGGTTAGATGACTATGTGGCAAAACGTAAGGAAGTTCAAACAAAAGCAAAACAAACCAGAGAAGAAAGTTATCGTGCGTATGATGATTTTCTATCGAATGAACCCTTAGCAGTAGAACCTGAACAAGCGGTCGAAAATCCACAGAATGTTACAAATCTTCCTGATAATTTCATTACTCAAGCATCTAATGAAGCCTTTAAGAAATATGAAGGCGAATTAAATGCATTGGTGAGCGATGTTTATGAAGGGAAAATCACAGCAGAGGAATTTGAACAACGTAAAAATGCTTTCATTCACGCAGTGAGTAAAGAAGCTACGGAGAAACTTACGCAGCATCAAGATTTTGTGCCGTATATTAGAGAGAAAGTGCTGGCACACAATAAACTAACCCAAGCCGAAACAGAATTACAACAAACTGCAGAACCACAAAGAGTGGAAGAAAATGCAGAGTTAGAAGATACCCCACGCTTTAGCTTAAACGAAAGTAGCGATTCGCCTTTTGTGAAAGCGGTTGATACGGTTGCAAATGGAGGGCAGACAACAGGTAAATACATTGCAATGGGAACAACGCCAGATGTTCTTAAAATGTTAGGATTGCCCGATGCAAATATCCGAATTAGTGATGAAGTAATTCACAAAGTAATGTCTGAATATTTAGGTTTCCCAAAAGGAAATAGACCTAATATTCATAATTTATCGCCTGAAGTACTGAAACAATTACCAACTCAACTTAATAATCCTGTTGCAGTATTTAATTCTTCAACAAGAGAAAATGCTTATGTGGTTTTAACAGAATTATTTGAAACTAAAGTAAAGACAGGAAAAACTGAACCAGTTATTGCAGCATTACATATTAAGCCAACAAAAAATGGCGTTGAAGTATTAAATATTACGAGTGTTTACGGACGGGGAAAGGGGCAGTTAAAAACAGCCTTTAATAATGATTTACGTTATGTAAATAAAGAAAAAGCTCAACATATTCTGAATACCCAGAGCCTTCAATTAGGGTGGGATTTCACATCAGATGTTGAGCTTTCTACTCGCAATGTTAAGACTGAAACGGATTTAAGTCAATATCAAAATCCACAATCTGAGCAAAGCATTGAGCCTGAATCAGATGAACAACTTGCACCAGAAAGCTATTCACGCTCGCCAATTAAATCGGTAGAAGCCAACATCAAACGTGGTCGTGAAGCAATGAATACAGCTATTGCAGAGCGTAGAACCGTACATCGTGCGATGTTCAATCACAATTTAGATGGTTGGGTTGATTTTGAGTGGGGTGATGATGGTTTAACCAAACCATTTAACAAAAAAGGCGAGCCAGTAGGTAAAGGTATTTCTCACATCATTGAAGCTCGTATGCGTAAAGATGGTATGAGTCATGAGCAAGTGGTGCGAATGCTTACACAGGATATTGTTGAAACTATTGCTAGAGGTTCTATTGCTGGGCATTGGGTGCGTAATGAGGGAAAAAGTGAAAGTATTCAGATTGACTACAACGGACATCGAGCAGGGCTAATCCGTAATAAAGGAAGTAATGCTTGGTTATTGACTGCTTTTGAATTATATCCAACAGATGTTAATTCAGCAGGCAGCGTCGATACTGAAAGAACTACAAACACCAAGCCTACACTTACGCGTCAAGGTGAGGGAGCTGTTGAATTAAATTCAAACGGTGGACAAAGGGTAGGATTTGATACCACAGAGCCTACGCATTCCAAGCCTACACGTACGCGTCAAGGAATGGGAGCGTTTGATGGAAATAATGTACAACAATCTGAAGCTAAACGCAACCAACAAGACGCCGAACAAACCCATGCACGCACATTATTACGCCGTGCGTTAGGCGAACACGCAGATAAAATCGAATTCGTGCGTGATGAACAATTCGGAGAAAATGATGCACGTCGTGGGGCGGAGGGTTGGTATCACAACGGCAAACTTTACCTGAATCTTGATGGCATTACCGATGGCAACATTCTCAGCAAAGACGAACGCCTTGTGTGGGTAGCGTGGCACGAACTTGGTCATCACGGGGTAGAGGTGCAACTTTCTCACGCCTTGAGAAACCAGTTACACCAAGCACGCAAAAACGTGGTGGTAAACGGCATTGCCAAACGCATTTTTGCTGAACGTCAAGCTGAAGCAAAGCGTGAGAACAATCCAAACCTTGCCATTTCGCAAGATGTCGCAACGGAAGAAGCAATTGTGGAACTCTTTGCGGCAATGGAAACGGGCAACTGGGCGGAAATTGAAAGCCGCTACCGCGTGCATATTGTTCAAGAATGGCGACAACCGCAAAGCGATTTAGTCAAACGCCTATCACACGTGGCGAATTTCTTTAAACGCTTAGTGGCAAGAATTACAGGCAGAAACCTTGATACCGTGTCTAACCAAGAGGTACTAAACCTACTTGCAACGGTAAAACAAGGCATTGCAAAATCATCTGAAAATTCGACCGCTTCAGATGCTCGCTACAGCTTAAGCGAAGAATCCGATTCTGATTTTGCGAAAGCGGTTGATGAAGTCTTTAATTCTTCAGAAACACGTTTTGACAATAACCGCTGGATTAAGCTAGGTACAACACCTGAAGCATTGATTCAATCGGGTATTAGTGAAGAACCAATGTATATCAACTTTGCGAAGATTGGCAAAATCAAAAATGATCACCCTGAAATGACGGCTGATTTATTAAAACAGATTCCAAAAGAATTGAATAATCCAGTTGCAGTATTTAAAAATACGAAGGGTAAGGCAAACTCTTATGTGGTTTTAACGGAATTATCAGTTAAAGGAGGAAATGAAAGAGTCATTGCTGCATTACACGCAGATCAAGAAATGAATGGCTTAGTTTTTCATAAATTAGCAAGTGCTTATGGAAAAGACGGTACGCGAGCCTATTTGGAGAATATGATTGAAAAATCCGATGTGCGATTTGTAGATAAGCAAAAAGCAGGTCGTATCAACTCTAAGCTCCAATTGCTGGCAGATGATACGTTAGACCTGCTTTTTAATAAGGCTAGTGTAGTGAAAAATGAAAGCAGAGTCAATGCAGATAAAGAAAAAGGTTCGCAATTAGCGAACGTACACTGGCTCCAATTGCCACTTAAGCTACGTTCAGATGCGAACCTTTCTGCTAACGATACTAAAACCGAAACAGACCTAAGTCAATATCAATCTGAAAATTCTGAGGTTCGTTTCTCACGCAAAGCCCCAAAACAAGATACTCCATACCAACGTGATTTAATGGTAACGCACAACATCAGTGCGAAAGGCATTATGCACGCGAAGAAAATGGGTGGCTTGCCATTTGCATCAGTTGCGGTGGCAAAACAAAGCAATCCATTAACGGGTTTTGGTGAAGTCACTTTAATAGGCAATCGTGATTACATTGACCCAAAAGGGGCGAATAAAGCGAAAGTGTTTGGCGCGGACATTTACTCACCACGTCATAGCGGATTAGGCATTACTTATCGCATTAACGCAAAAGATGTGAATGCGTTAAATAAACAGTTTGAAGAAAGTGCGAAAGCGATTGGCGACAATAAATTTTCTTACGATTTTTCTTATCAAGGATTGGAAGATAAAGGTGTTGTAAATACGTTGGAAAACTCAACCGCTGTTAAATACCAGTTCTTAAAAGAAAATGGTGTTGCCGTTGAACCTGTTTATGATGCACCTGTTGAGGTTGCAAATAATCAAATGAATTACCCAAGTATTCAGCAAGCCAAAGCACAAGGTATTTCTCGTTCTGCTTTTGTGAACAATGATGAATTACTCACACGTTTTGTGGAAGATCATATTGCAGATTTATCTGAGCGTTTGGAAAAAGCCGAAAAAATGGGAAATTCATTAGTGCGTAATCACGCAAAACGTAATCTTTCTGTGGCACAAAAAATCTTAGAAAGTGGCATTGAAAGCATTCGTCATCATTATCGAATGAAGATTTTAGATTTGAAATATGATGAAGAAACTCAAGCTGCACCACGTTTGAACACAGGGAAAACGGCGACAAAAATCAATGAACTTGTGGAAGAACGAGCCAGCGATTTTGCAGATTATGTTGATAACATTGCCAGCAGCATTGATGTGGAGGAACGTATTGATGACGGAGAAGCACTCGATGGTACGCGTAAAACCATTCCACATAATCTTGAAAACGTAGTGAAAAAACTCAAGCAAAACATTCGTGGTGGGGAAAAATTTGGCATTGGGCAAGGCAATGTGAGAGCTAAAGTGACACCTCAATTTGATTCGATTGCAGATATTCAAGACAACAAACATCGTATTGTTTCTGCAGACGAATTTGAAACCGTGCGTAGTGAGCTTGAAGCAGAAGCTCAAGCCCTTGGAAATGAATTTAATACATCGGACATTTATGATTTACTTTGGAATGCAGCAGAAGAGGGAATTCCGCAAGCCTTCCATTATGCCGATGTGAAAAACACCGTTCGCAATCGTAAATTGGTGCAGGATTATTTAGATAAATTGGAAGCAATGCCGACAGAATACTTTGAAGGCAAAGCCAAAGATGTCACCCAATTTAGCGATTTTTCTGGTGCAGTCATTCCAAACAACTTGCCAAAAAATGCCTATGATGTGTTGCAACAAGCAGGGTTAAAAATCTATGAGTACGATCCTGATGTAGAAACTTCTCGTGCGGAAATCATTAAGCAAGCAACCAATGAGCTTGATGAGCAAAGCGGTGGGAGTATCTTGTTTTCACGCAAAGCACGCACTAATGATCTTGATGTTGATTTTGAAAATGCAACGCCAAAACGCACGGCAAATAGTTTCGAGGAAGCACGAGCAGCAGTGACTGAATTATTGGGCGAGCCTTTGGTTAACCGTGAATCAGGAATGATTGCGACAATTTCTAAGCGTTCGCTAGATAAATTGGTAAGTGGCAAGGCAGCAGATAAATCTAGCAGTCGTGAAGATCATTTAATTGCAGTGGCAAACATCGATCAGTTATTTGAAAATGCGATTGAAGGCTGGGCAGAACCTGCTAAATCTGAAGAAAATACTGCGTTAAAAAGCGTTCACAAAATGTTTGCACCAATCAACATTAACGGGGAAATGAAGCTTGCTAAGTTAACCGTTAAAGAGTTTAACGATAATTCAGGAAACCGTATCTATTCAGTGGAAACATTGGAGGTCGGAAATAAAAATAGCACTATGCCAGAATTGTCGGCTTCCGTTCAGTCTGAACGAACTCTCGACGGGCTTCATAGTGCTACGCTGAACAGTCTAATCCAACGCATTCAGGATTTCAATAGCCGTGATGAAAATTCCGATCCACTTTTCTCACGCAAACAAACCTCAATGGAAATTTTAACTGATGGCAAAGTGAAACACGAAACCTTTTGGGGAACGGTAAAAGCTGGGGAATTCAGCAAAATCTGGAATGAGGTGCAGCGAAAAACGGACTTTGCCTTAACCGATGAAACGCGCCCTGTGTTGGATTGGATCGGCGATTTAGACCTTGCTCAAGTGCAAGCGAATGAATTGAAGTCGGATTTTGAGTTAGCGGATGGTGTTCGTCATTCGTTAAACAGCCAGCTAATGCAACGTTTCTTAAAACCGTTGCATAAAAACATTGTGAACTTGGCGAAAAAACGTAAGAAAGATATTGAGTGGACGAAAAAAGCACTCGGTATTTGGGTATCTGCAAACTATTCGATTCAGAAAAACCAAGAACTATTGGCACGTGATGAGCAAGCAATGATTGAAGCAAAACAAGCCTTTGATGATGCAAAAGCCAACGGCACAGCAGCTGAAATCGACAAGGCAGAACGTGGCTACATTCGTGCGGAACGTCAATATCGCTATCGCAAGCACGATATCGAACTCAATAACTGGGAAGTCGATGAGAAAGGCGATTTTATTGTGCCACGTAAAGTGGGCGTGGCAGGTTTCTCCATTCCGCACGCCAAAGCCTTAATGGCAGAGGTGGAAAAACATTTCAGCCAAAAAGAGGTGCTAGAGGCAACTGAACCATTGCGTAAAGCGGTGAAATGGAACATTCACAAAAACCGTGAATTCAACCGTATTACGGAGGAGCAGTTCAAGGAATATATGCGTAACTTGGATTATGTGCCGCTCACAGGCGACCCTGATTCGTTATTGAAAGATGACGATGATTTTATCGGTGGAGCAAGCTCAAAAGGGGTAAACACTTCACGCGATAAAAATATGAAAGGACGTGTCAATTCCGAAGCCGAAGATGCGATTGATGCGGTATATCGAATGTTAGACAAAACGGTGGCAAATGCCGCGTGGCAGCCGTTTAAAAATGGCATTGATACCGTCTATGAGCAGAAACTGGCAGAAGCGAAAGCACAGGGTATGACGGAAGAGCAAGCGAAGGAACACGTTGCTGACACGGTGGGTATTCGTCGCCAAGTAATGCAAGGCACAACCCGCACCAACGATGAGGTGTTAATTCGTAAGTTTGGTAATGTTTACTATGAATACCGCTTGCCTGAAGATGTGATTAAAGCGATTAAGGGCGGACAGCGTAATGTTGATGAGTTTCAAATATGGCAGCATAAACTTTCCCCCATGCGTTATGTTCGTAAACTCACGGGGCTTAACGCACAAGGTGTAACGCAATTTAAATTGCCGTTTGCCCCGAAAAATATGATTCGTGATATTTGGGAAAAATCGGCTCTGATTACTACACGCGATATTTATGATGCCAACGGCAAGCCGTTAAGCCAAAAAGCGAAAAATCGAATTGGTAACCGCACTTTCTCTGCCCTTGCCAACCCTGCAGAGATGGCACGGGTATTGCGTGCGACCAGCCGTTTAGCAAAAGGTGATACGGAAAACTTAGATGTAAGCAACGAATATCAGCGTGATTTAAAAGAGTTGATTGAGTTAGGGGGGGTATCAAACTACAGCACTTACTTGGCACGCACCGATAAAGATTTGGTGGAAGAGATTAAAAAACTCGATAAGCCTCATCATCGAGCGGTTGAAGGTGCATTGCATTTGGTTGCAGTTTGGAATGGCACGTTTGATTATGCTTCTTCCCTTGCCGCTTATCGTGCTTTGAAAGAAGCAGGTGTCGATAAGAAACAAGCGGCGGATATTACACTCAATCTGACCAATTTCCGCAAGCAAGGTTGGGCAGCGAAACACTTTAAGCCGTTGTATATGTTCCTCAACCCAACACTACAAGGTGGTAAGAACTTGGTGCAGATGATGAAAACTCGTCGTGGTCAAGTCTATCTTGCTAGCCGAGTCGTAATGGCAATGGCGGTGTGGTCGTTCTTGATGGCGTTAGATGATGATGACGATCAGGGCGGTAAACGTATGTTGGCGAATGGCGATTTATCGCGTGAAATTTTAATCCCAACGGGAGAGAAAGATAAATATATCCGAATCCCTGTGGGCTACGGTGCACCGCAAATGGCGAATAACATTGCAACCAACCTCGTGCAGCTGATGAATAATCAAATCAGCGTGGGCGATGCGGTGGCAAATATCATCACGCATAATGTAAAAAGCGTGCTGCCGATTGCCCCGTCGGAGATCTCTGCGTCTAAAGACCCGTTAGCAAAACTTGCTGATACTTTAACCCCGAGCTTGTTTAAAGCACAAATGCAGTGGTTGATGGATCGCAATGCCTTTGGAGCAAGCATTAAGCCAAACAGCGTACAGCGTGAGGAATTGCTTTTCCAACAATCACGCCAAAACACAGCAGAGTTCTGGAAAGAGACGGCAGAAATGATGTATGAACAATTCGGTGTAGATATGCACCCTGAATTCTACAAACACATTTTTGACTCTTATCGCGGAATGATGGGATCGTTGGGAGATTATGTGAGTGCTAGCATTGAAAATCCGAACCGTGCCTTGCAGGGTAAATCGGAGGTCGTGCCAATCCTTAACGATTACTACGGGGTAAAAGGCGAAAACCGTATCGCAAGCTTATTCTATGAGTACAAAGGCGAAGCCGAGAAATTAGCGGCGGAGTACAAATACTACGAAGAAAAAGGCAGACTTGCCGAGTGGAAAACGCCAGAGAAAATGCAGATCGTGAATTGGAACAACAAAGTCAATAATGAGATGAAGGAGGTTACGCAGGCCAGAAGCAATCTCAAAAAAGACGAAGGGAAGATGAGCGAAGAGATGAAAGCCTCTCGTCTGCAAAACATCAACACCATCAACGACCGCATTCAACGTGAAGCGGTTTACGCGTGGCGTAAGCGTGAAGGGTTGGCAACGGCAAGATAAATTACCACCCTTCGGGGCGGTTTAATTTATTGCAGGATATTACGGATTGTAATATCATAAAGATAATTTTATATATCTAGTCGAACCTTATTTCACAGGGGTTTGAATTTATTTCCTTATATTACAATCGGAATATTTCAAATGAAAGTGTCTAGAAATACGCAATATCTTGCAAGTTTTATGATTGGCATTGGTTCAATTCTTAATATTGCTCCAGCGTTCGCTCAAGTTGGACAAGTTGGCAGCCTTAAAAATGACAGCGAGAATTTAAAAAAGGACTGGCAAACGGTCGGTTCTTATTTATATAACGCAATGGAACAGGTAAATAATGACAGAGCAAAACTTAGCAAAATCCGATAATACTGAGCAAGGGCAAGAAATTGTTGAGCAAATTGCCCAAAATCCTGAATTGTTGGAAAAAGTACTACAAACACCTCAAGTTTCAGGCGCAATTGCATTACTGGTTCAGCAGCAAATTAGTCATTCCGGTCCATTACCAATGGCTGAAGAAATGCGTAAATATAATGAGATCATACCTCAAGGTGCCGATCGCATTATGAAATTAGCGGAAAATGAACAACGTAATCGGTACGCTATTCCAAAATGGTCGCTTACTTTAAAAGGGCTAGGGCTTTTCTTTGGAATGGCAAGTGTAAGTCTTGTAGTGTGGTTCTGTTTTAAGCTAATAGAAAAAGAGCAATATGGTTTATCCGTTACGGTAATGTGTAGCGTACTTGTTGCATTAGCAGGTGTTTTTGCTATTGGAAAAATTCTTCCTAAAGGTAAAGATACTTCTGATGATGAGTAAAAAAATCATTTTATCAACCGCTTGTAGCGAAAGTTACAAGCGGTTTTTTTATACCCAAAATTTGCAAGGAGGGCTATGGCAAATCAATTTAAGCCCGTGATTGAAAAGCTACGGGACGAATCAGATAAAGAGACTAACAAGGAGCTGCTTTATCAGGAATACAAAAAATACACGCCACAACAACTCACGCCCTTGCGTGATGAGTTTGTGAAAGAGTTGATACATCAGTTTTTGGAATACAAAGAGAAAACGGATTATCTTTATTTACATCATTTTAATGAGGTTTAACGATGTCAGAGGGAGTACTTGCGGCCGCAGGCACGATTGCGGCAGGGGCGGCTATTTTATATGGCACAGGTGCATTTGAGAAAGATGATGATGCTTGTAAAGGTGTTCAGGAAAATCTAAAAGCGGCCCTCGAAAAAGCACAATCAAGCAATAAATTAACCGATGCCAGTGCAGCGGCAAGAGCGGCGGCAATGGCAGAATATGCTTGTAAGTATTACAGTGCGGTGAAAGTTAATGCACGGAATAATATGATTATCGCCCTGATTCAACAAGCAGCCAGTTTCTACTTTGCAGATAAGCAGCACGATGTCGCCAAACAAGCACAGAACCGTTTTGATGAAATCTGGGGCAACCAAAAAGATAAGTCGGATAAGTTTTTCAATCATTGGTACGACAATTCTCGCCCAATTGAATTGCGAATGTTAAATGACGCGTCAGAACGTGAAAAGCGTGGGTATCAGGTGGATTATGAAACCGCAAAAGATCGTGCTATTGCGACCGCAAGAAGCGAATTTTCCCGTGCCAGAGATAAAGTGCAGCGTGAGAGCCGTATTCATTGCGTGGGTGCAACACGCACCGCCTTACGCCAACTGCAAGTAGCAGAAGCAAAAGCGGTCGTTTTAGCCACGAATTCTGCAATTCGCTTTGAAGAAGAACGTAAACATCAACGTGAAAGCCAATACCGTGAGGAAATGTACAAATGGAATAGTATGTTTCAAGGGCGTATTGCAGACAGCCTTAATTCACTTCGCACCGCTCAACAAGCGGCAGCAGCGGCAAGTTCCATCAACCCGTATGAAGGTTGGTCGCAATCAGTGGCAGGCTTATCCAACATTGGCGGTCATCTTGGCACAATGAATATGGCAGGTTTCGGAGCATTAACTTCTGGAATGATACCAGCCTTTGCGAATAATTTGTGGACGTAATACAACAAAAAATAAGGAGCAACAATGCGACCAATACATATCAACAAAACTGTGGCAAAGACCACTTTTCAAATAGACAACTGCAGTAATGTAACACAAGCAGCCATTGAGATTACCCGCGTGGGTGGCAATCAAACGATTGTGTATCCAACCCTAGAAATCACGGCGGATACGGTTACTTTTATGTGGGACGATGCACTATACAACTCACGTTCAGGACGTTATCAAGGCATTATCCGCATTGAGGGTTGCAAACCTTTCTGCGTACCATTACATCTTGGTTGCAAATGCAATATGGGCAGCAGTGAAAACGGCTATTTTACTTCTTCAGAATGTTTGGGGTGCTAAATGAAATATCAATTTTTAAACGGCTTTAGTACAAGCCTAACCGAAAAACTTAACGCAACCGACGGCTTACTGCCTATCACGGAAGCACGTGCCTTAGCAGAAAAGCTGGGGGAAAATCACACTTACTTGGTCATCAACGACGGCACAGGAGCAGAAATTGTCAAAGCCTATGCTTTTGGTACACAAGTCAAAATCGAACGAGCCAAAGACGGCACAACGGCAAAAACATTCCCAGCAGGCTCGTGCGTAAAATGGGAATTTACTCAATCGGGGTTTAATGATTTGGGGTGTCCAACGGCAGAAAATAGTGAGGATTGTGGGTGTAAAGGTTAAATAGAAAAGTGAATAAATATGAGTGGTTAAAAAATGAGTTTCGGAAAAATGGGAGGGTTTCGGAAATAGTTAAAATTTAAATGTATAAGTGTTTGATTTTATAGGGAAATTCAGAGCCAATATAATTGTTCTTTATTTTTCTTAAAAAGTGAGAGTTTTTACACTCTTGCTTGCTATGAATCATTTATTATTTTTTCGGTCTAGCTTAAGTCCACAGGTGTGCTAAGACCTAGATATGTACATTTTCTAGCTCTCTCCTCCGATAGCGTCTAGCACTAGCCCCGTCTTCGATCTTTTCTGTTTTCTACATACTCACGAACACCATCCCCTTATCATCGACACCACCACTTGGCATAAAAAGCCCCACATAATAATTTATAATGGCAGGTAGTTTGGAGGTTATTTTTTACTAACCTTGATTAATGTCAATATATATCAACATAAAATCACAATAATTATAATTCGGTACACGCCTCCAAAAACTCTTCTAAAATTCATTAAGTATCATAAAAGTACAAAACTATATAAGATCAATAATGATCTAACCCCAAAAGTTAGACTTTTACTTAAAGGACTGCTTTTCGATATTGTATCGGACTCAGTCCTTTTAATTTTAATTGGATCCGTTCTTCATTATAGTACCGGACATAATCATTGATAACCTTTTCGAGACATACTTTGAGAAATCCTATTTTTCGCTAATAGGCGTTGATAGCTGGGCATTTGATAATGGATTCCTTGGTCTGAATGTAATATCAAATTCGCATTTCTCGGCAATTTTTCCAC
>CYGL01000091.1_pt1 | contig 44173 bp, 51 predicted proteins | sample 485531 | NCBI WGS metagenome assembly CYGL01 (sample SAMEA3497897, study PRJEB9818) | human gut metagenome | reverse complement strand
GGTCAGACCAGATTAAAACAATAAACACGATAATGCAAACTACGCGCCATCGTATCACATGGAAGGTTTACCAATGGCTCAGGCTGCCATTTTTAAAGAAATATTCGATCAAGTGCGTAAAGATTTAAACTGTGAATTATTTTATTCTGAGCTAAAACGTCACAATATCTCACTTTATATTTACTATTTAGCCACAGATAATATTCACATTGTGTTAGAAAACGACAACATAGTGTTAGTAAAAGGACTCAAAAAGGTTGTAAATGTTAAATTCTCCAGAAACAAACATCTTATAGAGACCTCCTATAATAAGTTGAAATCAAAAGAAATCACATTTCAACAATACAGGGAAAATCTTGCTAAAGCAGGAGTTTTCCGATGGGTTACAAATATCCAGGAACACCAAAGATATTACTATGCCTTTGATAACTCATTACTATTTACTGAAAGCATCCAGAAAACTACACAGATCTTACCACGCTAAACCATAACGTCCGGCTTCTCTCACTCCTGAGCCGGACTGCATTGGTTTAATAAAAACCATCAACAATTGTGATTTAGATATTCGGAACCATTCAAATATAACAAAACCCCGTAAAAACGAGGTTTATGGATAAATTTTATTATTGAATACATCAGATTAAATTAATCTTGACATCATAGCTTTCAAGACCCGTCATTTTTTCCCGTGCGGTAAACTGAATACTGGTAACTTCTTTCCCGGTCTTTTTCTTAAGTTCAATAATTTTTTTTGTTATATATTCAGAAATATCTGCTTCTGCTTTTGTTTTAAGTTTTCAATATTCATCATTTCCTCTTTTAGTCTGTTATGACTTTCCAGTTACACAGTAAGTCGATTATATGGTGCAAACGTGTAAAAGATAAGATGAAACATCGCAATAATCAACATACGATAGTCTAAATTTTACACAAACAGACAAAGAGAATTTTCCTGAATTATCAATACAATAGCATCAAATCAACTCAAGAGCCTTATTGCTGCTTCCAGAATTTCTTCTGAAGTAACATGTCGATCCGCGGCTACATAAATGACTTTATGATCTCCGGTCAGAGATGGAAACCCTGCGGCCATTACAGTAAGGTGTGTTTTTTCGCCATTTGGATATTCACGCATGATGGTGTTAACTCCAGTCATCGCTGGCACTACCACTGCTGGTTCAGAGTTAAAAAAAACTATGATTTTTTTCATGATGTTACCGTAGTATGTGAGTATCCATCGAATAGATACCAAGCAAAAAAGCTCCCGAAGGAGCCTTCATTTTCACTTTTTTAAATCCAACGACAGACGGCTGGCATTTAAGTATTGTGAAATATTATCAAATGTAATCATCATTGATTTACAAAAGATACATTTTGCCCCGAAAGGATTCATGTCAGAAACATCAAAAGATGATGTTCTATACTGGGAACCATGACAACACGGGCATCTAAAGTGAATATGGTTTGTAATATTGTCTACCTCAAAGCGCCACTACATGAACAGCGGCAGGACCTTTAGGTCCGTTCTCAATACCAAATTCAACTTCCTGATTCTCAGTTAATGTTTTGAAATCGTTGCTCTGAATTGCTGAGAAATGGACAAACACATCTTTGCTGCCATCTTTCGGCGTGATGAAACCAAAACCTTTTTCAGGGTTAAACCATTTCACTAAACCAGTCATTTTGTTAGACATAATTATTACCTTTTGAAGAAATTAGCCCTTGGGCAGAATGGTCCGAAAAAAAATATCAGAGAGAAAAACCAACAAGGAAATCTCAAGAGGTACAAATAATAAAATTATAACAATGACTGCTTCAGATAAATTTGTAACAAACCAGAACACCATTAACGCATGATTAACCACCCATAGCAAGGATTACTTTTGTAAAGAAAAACACAGCAATGAAAGAATAGCTTTATTTATTAATAATAACGTGTCATTCTGATTAAGACCTTTTATCTTACCCTTAAGATTTCAGGAATTTTGGCTCATGGAAGAGTCCTTTTTATTTAAATTTTACATTCCGCGATGTAAATGTTCCGATTTAATATTACCCTACATTTGATGCTTTTTATCTCTTAAAGATTCATAGATCTGTTGACAAGTCACTCCTGCGATGTAGCGTTCGTCAGCAATTTCAGCATAAAGCTGAGCTTCTGCTGCAATATCTCCGAGCATGTTGGTGAGCATTCCTTCGGCGGTTTTGGTTGTTTTGCCTCTGACGGCAGCGGCAAGATCTGCGGTATGCTTCGCTGCGTCAAGGCGTATGGCATATTTTTTTGCTTCGGCACGCAACTGGTTAACACTATCAGACAGATAAGCAGCCCTGGCAGAAATTTCAGCAGATTTCTGTTGTGCATCTTTAACAGCCTCATCACGGGCTATAGTTCGCCCCTGTTCAATTATTCGAGCAGCAAATTGAGCATTTACCTCTTGTGATAATGCGGCAGCATCACGTTCCGCCCATTTTTTTTGCCATCCTCTGTCGCTCCAGACATTTCCGACGATAAATCCTGACAACACGAGAAAAATCACCATGAATATCTGATTCACTGTTCTATCCCCCAGCAGGTTAATGCGCTCTCCTGGTCACGACGGGATACCTGACCGTAACAGTTATTTGAGCGAATACGGCAGTCTCTGCCACCGTCCTTAATCCACCAGCGAATCGCCTCACACGCTCCCCTGCGATCACCTGCATTAATTCGTTTATAAAACGTCGACGGAAAACACTTACCGGGGCCAATGTTGTACGGACAGAATGACGCGATCCCCGCTTTCTGGGGTTCACTCAATGGCACTCTGATGTTTTTCTCCACCCATGCCAGCGCCTTATCACGCTCAATGGCGTTAACCCGGTCGCATTTTTCCTTCGACAACTTCATGCCCGGAACGACAGGTTTGCCATCCACCAGGATGGCCACCGCGGCAGATGGTCCAGATACCCGCGCCATCACGGTATGCCGTGGTGTGGTTACCTTCCTTTTCATCCAGAAACTGGTCGAGGATTTCAGGTCGTCAGGCGCACCTGCGGCAATCAGCGCCTAGAACGGCAGCCGACAGGCCGTATCTGATTTTTGTGTTCATATATATTTATGATGAGGACGCTCGTGCTTATTGGCAGGATTTTCAATCTTAAAGGAGTACTGATGCTGCAGATAAGACTCAACTTTTTCTGACAATTTTTCTGCTACTTCCAGGAAGACTTGCCGGACGCTCCTTCTGGCTGCTGCCTCATAAAACTCCAGCGCAGCTCCTTCAACACGGTCCATGGCGACATCCAGGTCAAAAATTTCACCGTCAAAGCGTTCTTTGTCCTGTAAGGCTACAGTTACCGTAACTTTATTCTCAAAATTACGGACTCCTTTCACAACCAGTTCATAGTCTTGAGTCGTTGGATTACTCTCCTCTCGCAGCCTTACGCCTGTCTTCTTTAATCTTGAAATAAAGATTTGTCAGATACGTCAGCAGGCCAAAAACCAGGCTACCCAGCACACCGATTGCAGCCCACTGTGACGGAGTTACTTTATCGAGTAACTGCAATGCCCAGAAACCAGCATTACCCGCCGATGTGCCATAGGCAACACCTGTTGTTAACTTATCCATTGATTTCATATCCTCACCCCGATGTACACGGATGGTGCAATATGTTTGAAAAGATCGGAGTCTACGGGGTAGTTTTGACAGCACACGTTGTTCTCAACGGCGCTAAAAAAACATACACATTAAAAATGTGGGTAATTATTTTGAAAGAAAGTCATATATAAAATAATAATACGAGAAATGTTTTCATATTTAGTGTACTGTATACGGCCATTTATACAGGAAAAGCCTATGTCAGAACGTAAAAACTCAAAATCACGCCGTAATTATCTCGTTAAATGTTCCTGCCCAAACTGCACCCAAGAGTCAGAACACAGTTTTTCAAGAGTACAAAAAGGTGCCCTTTTGATCTGCCCTCATTGCAACAAAGTATTCCAGACAAATCTTAAAGCTGTAGCCTGATTGATTTTATTAGTAACAAGTATTTTTTATATTTTAATAATATATTTAAAGCAGATAATAAAAAACCCGCCTGAGCGGGTTTGAGATTGTGGTGCTTTTTGTGGGAGTCATCCACTTACGCACTTTGTTTTGCCATGCCAGCAGTTAGCTTCTGCTGTAAAACTATTCATGCAGCAAACCTGCACTTCACCACAATGGTTAGCATACTTTTCCTGATTAAGATTTTGCCAAATATGCTAGCCATTGTTTCATGTATTGGACCTCCTTACTTTTTATTAAAGAGATCCAATATTCACTACTCTGTCCGTATCTCTACTCAGGCATCAGCCTTCTTCGTTATCGTATACAGACGAGCGATGAATTTTAATCAGTAATGATGACATTTGCTGCTGCAGGACCTTTAGCACCACTCTCTATAGAGAAGGTAACCTTTTGACCTTCAAATAAGGTTCGATAATTATCATTCTGAATCGCAGAAAAATGCACAAACACATCTTTACTACCATCAACAGGAGAAATAAAGCCGAAACCTTTATCAGCGTTAAACCATTTTACTAAACCAGTCATTTTATTTGACATTCTACATTCCTTAACTTGAGCCTTTCGGCATAAATGGTTTGCATAACAGAAACGACTTCGTACTTAATTGGAGAGACTCAAAGAAGGAATAAGTGAATAACACCTGAAATGAGAACTGCTTTAGTAAACTACTTCGTATATCGTCTGTTCTTCAAACCGACGCAATCATTAACGCATAGTTGAACATATGAAGCAATGTTTATTTTAGACATCCAGCCATCTTCAACCCCATCAAAAAACTATAGCTTTCTTCAGGAACGTGTGTATAGTGCGCCAAGTTATCAGTATTAAGGAATTTTTTTGTCCCGTAAAATGACAGGAATTGTCAAAACCTTTGACGGCAAAAGCGGCAAGGGTCTTATCACCCCATCCGATGGTCGTATCGATGTCCAGCTTCATGTTTCAGCGCTCAATCTCCGCGATGCAGAAGAAATTACCACCGGATTACGCGTGGAATTTTGCCGGATAAATGGTCTGCGTGGCCCTTCAGCTGCCAATGTTTACCTTTCATGAGCTATATTAAAGCTTTAATTTCAGGCCCCATCGGATCACACATGGAGAGTTTTTATGAATAACCCCGTCTGTCTTGATGACTGGTTGATTGGCTTTAAAAGCTTATGCTGTACTTTGGCCGTAATAGCTCTGCTAATAATATAATAAGCAGACTCATTGTGTTTAGGGACATTGTACTGGAAGAAAATATTTTAAACATCAGGCAAATAACCAAGTCACCAGCTAAATAATAAGTTAACAGACATGAGTCCCGGGATGAGATTCAACATTACCATTGCCCCATTTAAAGCACAAAACCCGCTCATCAGCGGGTTTTCTACTTTTTCTTAACGTCGGGTATACAAAGCCCATCGTTGAAAAAATTTTATCCATATTTTTTGAAAAATGCAAACATCATGTCGCCATCTTCAGCAAAAATCATTTATCTCGTCACCTTCCTCAATTGCGCTTCCGCGTATGCTTCTTCCTGCCAGCACTTTGTTACCAGTTTATCAATGACGTCCGCATACCCCTTATACCACTGATAATCGGTCAGGTCTGGTACCAGCTTCTGGACATGACGTCGTGCCAGCGTGGTCGGTAAACGACTAAATCGGTTTCCATTACAACGCCCACAAATCTTATATACCGGTACGCCATGAAACCGGGTTCTTTTTTCATCCAGAACAATCCCTTTACCCTTACACCCTCTGCACGCTGTGCTGACTTCGCCCTTACCATGGCAATGCTGACATAGTTCCTTCACCCATTCTTCCTTGATTACAGATTCCCCGCGTCTGTAGTGTTTCACCACTTCGCGCAATACATTATAAAATCCCGTACCTGAACAATGCTCACAGCGAGCCTTACTTGCCGCAGACCTGGAGTAATCAGCAAAGGCAAAATTCACAAGGTAAGGAATAATCTGTAACCGGATTTCTTCACTCAATTTGTTCAATGTCGGGTTATCCAGTGCCATCGCGTAATTTAGCAGGCCTTCAATCGCAAACTGAGGGTCCTGAACACCAACTTTTGCCAGAAATAAGGCCAACCCAAGTGGTGCTTTCGACTGCACCATCCCCTGCGCTGCCATTACATCCGTAATTGTTAAACAACCGGTGCCTGTCGCTGGAGCGTCATCGCTCAATTTTGGAGATTTTGGGGAGTAATATTTTGGTAAGGCTTCAAGGTTCATGCTCGTTCTCCACTTACGCCAGTACGCCAGTTGCCAGCGCGCGATCGATAAAACGAAATATCAGCTCCAGTTGGGAGCCATACTTCTCTTCAAATGCCACTGTATCCGTATGCAGCTCGTTGTGATGCTTTCTGCACAAAGGCAACACAAAGAGATCATGTGCTTTTGTTCCCATTCCGCCCTGCCCGTGACCAATCAGATGATGCGGATCGTCGGCTGGCATACCGCAGCAAGCACACGGCTGTGTCTTAACCCAACGAGTGTATTTCTCCTTAACCCAGCGGCGACGTTTAGGCAGCTTCATGAAAGATTCCGGAGACTCTGGATCAACGGTGATGCTTACCACCGTCTTTTCCTGTGGTGGTTTTTGTTGCTGGTGGGCGTAAGGCAACGGTGCAAGATTTTCTGTGCGTTGTTTCAATATGCTGGTGGCGGTCTGCTCTCCCTGTACGATGTCGCTTTCGCGGTACACCGAGCAGATTTTTTCCGCTGGTAATCCCAGCGAACGACGCGATACAGCCTCAGGTAGTGCATCCACCACCTGATTGCAGACCGCCCACCAGGATAATTCAGCCAAAGATAATTCCCGCTCCTGCGTACCGCTTATTGCGTGACGGATGACGTCAATCACCCATGCTGTCAGATTTTGTTGAGCAAGCAGCTCCAGTGATTCCGATGTCTGGTCACGCAGTTGGTTGTCGCAGTGCCAGCACAACACCATTGCGCCGGTACCATAACGGTGAATGACTGTTTCAGTGTGATGGTAATCGCCATTAGGCCACTGGCAGGATGTAACATGACGTAATAGCCAGTCAGACAATGCGCCAACGCCGCCAGTAGCACGAATCACCCGTTCGTTACTAAAAAACGGCAGCAATGTTTTGTCTTCTGCCAGCGGCTGGCGAACGGCAGGAACGACTCCGGATGGCAGATTTCGCATGCTTTTTGGTTCCGGTTCCACCAGCACTCGAGGATTATGAAATATCTGTATGGATTCACGGCCCGGCTTAAGGACCACCAGCCCAAGCTCAGGCACCAGAACAGGTCTAAGTAATACCCGCACGTTACCTCCAGATCCGTTGCTGGAAAGTGCGGGACGCACGTGGTGGGCGTTCGGAATAAGGCAGCCTGACAGAGATTATCCAGTGCCGATAGTCGAGACTGAGAGCTTTCTTAACCTCGAACCCGCGCCTGCGGTAAGAATGAATCAGCCATTCGGCCTGTTCTGCAGTGCATGGAGGGTGCTGGAACCATTCAGACTTGAATGCGTGAGAATACCGCCCGTGCGTGCAGGCAAGAACGGGCGAATTATCAGAATTGTAATATTTTACGTTGCGTGCCATCGGTTTTCTCCGGTGGCACGGTGTTACTCAGCGGGAGTTCAGCCCCGCGCAAGATTGTAGATGAGTTTATTCTTCTGCAAAAGCAGAAAAGCCAGCTTTTATTCCGATCTCTTTCAATGCCTGTAATGAAGTGACAAACTCACCTTCGCGCAAGATAAATCCGTCCGTGACCCGAGCATCCACAAAATTAATTAACGCAGCCCCATTCTTTCGCAAACACATAATGCGGTAATGACTAACAAGATTTCCATTTTCAACGCACACAGCATAGAGGCCATCTTCACAAAAAATTTTACGCAGTTCTTCGATGTTCATCATCAGAATCCTTCCGGATAATTAGCTCTCCCCTTTAAGGGACCATCCCTCTTATCCCTGCGCGCTACTTAAGTATTTTTGATTCTATTCCGGCACCGTCCAGATCTTCAAACGCGTTGAAAATAAAAACAAAAACCCGCCGAAGCGGGTTAAGCGCGGGTGTCATTTGTAGGTATGCCTGACTCATCAGAGGTGGCGAGGGATTTCTCCCCCGCCAGGTCTCTTACTCCTCAGGTTCGTAAGCTGTGAAGACAGCGACCTCCGTCTGGCCGGTTCGGATTCGTACCTCGACAGAGGTCTTTCCTCGTTACCAGTGCCGTCACAATGACGGTTAAACAGATGACGATCAGGGCGATTAGCATCGCCTTTTGCTGCTTCATAGCCTGCTTCTCCTTGCCTTTTCGGTCGTCGTAAGAGGTCTAACCTAGATTTGCCGTTCATAGATTGAGCCTCAGATTAATGTTAAGCGTCTTGCAGGACGCGTAATGTTAACGTGGGGCTTTTCTCTATCTGCCTTTGGTGTTCATGCCCGAGGCAGATAGCCTCAAGCACCCGCAGCCATTCTACTTAACTACCGTTACCTCGCCAATATGAAATCAGTCAGAAAGGCGATCCATAAGAACAATAGCAAGACAATAAATCGCCATTACAGCCGTAATAGCCAGCGCACATTTGAGAACCAGCACCACAACCTCCTGTATTGGACGTAGACCAGTCCTGATGAATATGAGGCTGTCTCGTCAGTGATTCAATACAACTATTGGGTATAGTTTCTCTGATTTTTTCTGTGGAAATGGGGCACAACCACTAGTCACCACCAGCACTTCTTTTAATACGCAAAGTCCGACACAAGCTAACCTTCTAGTCCGCTTTGAGCGAAAAACAGCCATAATTTAGTGCCACGTATATAATGATAGAGCTATTCAAGCTAGCAATTCACATGTAAAAATTCAGAGGGTAGAAGCACATAGTTATAAATGTTGGCTCCATCGACAAATTGCGGTCTCAAGTACATTTATTAATGTTGCCCCCGCATTAACAAATCATCAAGGTGACGACATGGACGATATTAATATCAGCCTCGACGAACTTAACACTATTGATTTATCCCCCTTAATCCAGAGTAAGCTGCCAGTTACCTGCTTTGATATCACAAAGTATCTTTCTAGCCTAGGTGATGGAAGAGCGGAGATAAGACTGCTAACCCATATTTGCGGTTTTCACTTTCGTCCCGAAAATCCACAGGTACCATTTGGTCCGTGCTTTCAAAGCAGCCAAGGTAGATCTGCAATTCCGGATGACATTAACGGGTTGTCGCTGGAGGTACTTTCTCAATTTTGCCCGACGATAGAGCTACCCGAACTTCAAGCTCGTATTGCTGATACACTTTGGGTTCGTAAAATTGGTGGAATCCGTTTTCCTTTGCTGGCAGTCCGTGCTTATTATGCGTCCAGTATAGCTATTATGACATCGCAAGGGACGTGGGTTAGTGCTTTAGAACGCCTAGAGCGTGCGCTTAGGCTGTGTTGTTTTTTTCGAAAGAATACTGATTTCAGGGATGAATTTGATCAGCTTTCGGCACATCTACTAGCAGAGTATGAACGTACCAGAGAACAAGGCGATTCACCTTATCCGCTGCGACTCCTGCAACTCGATATCGACTGTAAAGTGAGTGAGCCATCTTTTATTGCCCAGGAACTCCTGTTTCTGACAAAAAACTATCTGGCTCAAAAATTATTTTCATTTGCCGTCGATGCCTGTAAAACCGCAATCACGATTGCGAATAGGTGCTGTGACAGAGATACACAGTTTGAATTCTGGCGGCTTCTTGCCGATACACATCTGGAAGAGTCAAAATTCCAAGATGGCGGTATGATTTCGGCAGCCTGCATGCAGAATGCTATTGAAGCACTGGCTAATATTCCAGGAACCCGAATAGAACGTCTTGCGCTGTATGAAGAAATGCGTGATTACCAAATCGAATCCCGTCACCAGATGTCTATCCTTCAGTCTCCCCCTCAAGATATTAGTGAGATTGTCCATCAAGCCAAGAGTCGGGTAGTCGGAAGAGATATGTTTGATATGGTTTTCAGACTTGCGATGCTGGTCTGTCGGCCAACCAGCATTGAGAGACTTAAGGCTCAAGCAATAGAACAAAAGGCCAACAGCATAGCTTGGATGTTTGGATCAACACATATTGATCATGAGGGAATGACACTTGCTCGCATACCCGCAGGATTGGGGATTGATGATGCAAATGGGGCAGTTATTTGGCCCATAATGATGACGAGAATGCGTATCGACCATGAGTTGGCAGTAGCTGGGCAAATTATTCCTGCTACAGATGAGATCACAATGAAATATCCAATCTCGGAGGCGTTTTTTCGCGATATGTTCATCAATCATCCCTTCATCCCGTTTGGGCATGAAGAGTTTTTCATCAAGGGTATGGTTTGCGGTTTCAATGGAGATTTTATGACGGCATGCCACGTGTTGATTCCCCAGATCGAAAATAGTCTGAGATATGTGGCTAAAATTAAAGGTGAGGAACCATCGCAGCTTCACGGGGACGGTTCGCAAGAGCGAAATGGACTCAAGGGATTACTAGATAATCCACTGATTATTGAAGCTTTCGGCGTAGACATAATTGGCAATCTTCAGGCCTTACTGGTAGATAAAATCTATGGTGATTTACGAAATCAACTAGCTCACGGATATGTGCCTGCCGGTTACTACAATCAACCTCCCTGCATTTTTGCATGGTGGCTTGTATTGCACATTCTAATGAACCCTACGGCGAGATACTGGCAAGCCACTTATGGCCAAGAGAGTGAGGCTCAGACTTAAAGTGAATAAGTTTACGAAGTTGGCACTTCCGGATGCATGTCCATATGAGTTGAGGCGATTTGGTTAATAAGGTTGAGTGCTGCTGAAATTATTCGATGTCCGCTTTTGGCACAAAGCGGACAACCACGCCAGATCTACCCTGTGCCATGAAAAATGAGAATGTCAATTCACTCCTGAACTAATGCTTTTTAATCTAGTAACGTCTAAAATACCTAACATTATCCCTGATAAAATGCCAGTATGCGCTGCATAACTTCACTCATCCGGCACTCGCGACAGATTATGTTTAGGCGACTGTCGTAGCGACGTATTTCTCCATCAGGTAACGACCAGATAAGGTCCGGATCAACCACAGCTGTTTTCTTCACCTTTGCCCTCGAGAGTTTTTTGCGGGCGTTTTGCCAGTCCTTACGCGCCTGTTCAGACGGGAATAACCCGTAGCCGGAGTTGTATACATCGCCACTGGCTACCAGCTCTCTGGCAAGAACGCTCATCAGATATCTAGTCGCACCTGTTTTAGCTTCCAGTTGCCGTAACGTCTCACGACCGCTCTGGCGCACGAGTTCCACCACCTGCCCTTTAATTTTTTCCCGCTCTTCTTGTGTAAAAACTTTTGCCACAAGTCCCCCTTAAAATTACCTCATGACCTGAAATCAAAACTTATCCTCTGAAACCAGGCGGAATTTCTGTATCCGGTTCAGAAATATGATTAACACAACGCTGTACAGGTGAACGCCCCAGGCGGATGACCAGTTCGTCCCATTTTTCGCGGAGCTTTGACGGGCTCATGATGTTTTTTACCCAGAATGGATCCCGCTGTACCCGACCAAACATTTCACAAATTTGTCTGTGGCTTCTGCCATCCAGCATCCGCATTGTGCGCACATCATTGGCCCAGACAGTCCAGTTAGGCTCTTTTGGTCGCATGATCTCGCCATCATCACTGGCGGCCTGTTCGTAGAGACCCACGATCCGCCCCCATATCCACTGCGCACACGCCAGATCCTCCTGGCTACCCCACTGGCGTTTTTTCGCACTAAACACAACTGCGCCAGGGTGCCGGATTAAAAAATCCTGTTCAGCCGTCTGCGGGTCCGGTTGCGAAGCTTCCGGACGAAAAGTGTTTTTATTCTCTGTAGTAATCTCTGTTGTATTCTCTGTAGGATCATCGGGCCATTTTGACCCGATGACATTGGGTCGTTTTGAACCAATGGAGCGTTTCATTTTGACCTCTTCCATCGTGTCATTTTGACCTGATGGAGCGGCGCATTTTGAACCGATGGATTCGCTCAATTTGCCATCATCTAAAAGCTCGCTTCCATAGTTAATCGTGTAGAAATTGGTCATATCGCGCTTTGATTTATTGAGCTTTTCACAACGCAAAAGCCCCAGCGTTTTCAGACTTGCAAACGCGCGCTTTAACGTTGACTCTGACCAGAATGGGAACTGTTCCAGCCATTGTTCCGTTGTGTTGTAAATCCAGCGAACACCATCACATTCCATGCCGGAATTGGTATCTCTCAACCAGTAATGCAACTGCTGCAACACAATGGCTTCATTTAAGCCAATCTTCATCGCAAGCTGTGTGTTTATAACCAGTGGGCGTTCAGCAAAAAGAAGGCTCATAATTCCATCCAGCTTTTTGTTGGTATTGCTGTCGATACGCAAGTTTGAAAGCAATTGCTTTTTCTATAAGTTCGTCAGTTTCACGATCCACTACGGCAGGATCAGCAAAAAGCAGTCCGGACTCCACCACATCGCCATATTCTTTGTTTAACCCGGCGATCATGTACGTGATGCTTTTTCCGTCACTAATTTCACGATACAACCTGAAATCATTAATCCGGATAGCCTCCATAATTGCAGGCACTAGCGCCGTGAACTTTTCACGCTTATCCCTGGTGTCGATAGCCTTCCAGCGTTCGAATATCTTCACTCGATTAACGCCAAGCGCTCGCTGATCAACCGCGCCACCTTCATCTGTGACACGCTGAACATCGATGTTCGGGCGCTCTTTCAAAGCCCAGAATGCTTCAGTGATTAATATCGTCGCCTGCTCCTGTGTCATTCCTGGTCGACATATCCAGGCATCCAGAGCCTCACGAGCCTGTTCAGGAGTGATTTTCATTGTTCAACCGCCCCGCCCGCTTCGTCTTACGATATTCGTCATAAACCTTGGGATCATACAGAAGCTCGCCGCCAGATGCCTCCTGTAGACGCATCGCGCGACCTTCAGGAACCAGCTCTTGCCATTGAGAAACAGCAGATGGGTCAACGCCAGCAGCTTTCGCTACTTTGGCTTTCGTACCGTAAAAATTAATTACGTCTGATTTAAACATCGCACCTCCAGTATTGAGTTTTCTCAATGCTAATAACTCAAGGAATCTCAAGTCAAGGGTTATTAAGATATCTAAATATGAACGAGAAAACTTTAGGTCAACGCATTAGAGAAAGACGTAAGCAGGTAGGTTTAAGTCAAAACGGTTTAAGCAAAGCTGCTGGCGTATCTGGCTCATCAATTTCATTATGGGAAAGTGACCATACAGCCCCGCGCGGGCAAAATTTGCATCGCCTCGCCGAGGTATTGCAATGTTCACCAACCTGGATACTGTTTGGCGACGAGGACAAAACACCAGCTCCCCCTGTTTCACTCGATAGTGCCTTAGACTTATCGGAAGATGAGTTAGAGATGCTGCGTTTGTATCGCGCACTTCCTAAATCAGAGCAACAAGCACAACTCAGCGAACTCCGCGCCCGCGTTGAGAATTTTAATCGCCTGTTCACCGAGCTATTAGAGGCTCGCAAACGCAACAAGCATCAATAATCATCCCTTCACAAAATTTTAAAGCCTTACATTTCAATGTATTGGCTTTATCTTGCGCCAATACTTGAGTTTTCTCATCAAAAAGCCTTGACGAAAAATAATGAGAAAACTAAATTACCTCCATCAACACACCGCACGGTGTTCTCAGCAAACAGTTCCGCTACCCCGGCGTTAAGGGGAAATGAGGTCAGCATGGATACTATCGATCTTGGCAACAACGAATCTCTGGTGTACGGCGTGTTTCCAAACCAGGACGGCACGTTCACCGCAATGACGTATACCAAAAGCAAAACGTTTAAAACCGAAAATGGTGCCCGTCGCTGGCTGGAAAGAAACTCAGGTGAGTGATATGGATTTCGACACAATCATGGAAAAGGCTTACGAAGAATACTTCGAAGGCCTTGCCGAAGGCGAAGAAGCTCTCAGCTTCAGTGAGTTTAAACAGGCACTCAGAATAAGAATGCGCTCTCACAATGACGCGGAGCACAAATATGAGAAGCAAAATCAGACCGCAGAAAATTTTGTTCTGGAACCCGGAGAAACGCTTTTCAAAATTCCCGTTACGTGCCCCATTTGCGGTTTTACATCAGAAGAACTTGACGACTCCTGTAACAATCAGGAAACAACCAAGTATGTCGAAGATGATACCGAGTGCGCACGAAGAACGATTATATCCACGAGTCCAAACTCCAGGACCAATAAATCTCACTTTGAGAGGGTGATTAATCCACTCCCCCAAACCAATAAAAAAGATGCCGGAGGACAAAAAAACCAATGGAACAACGGGATATCTGTCAAAAAAAGACGTTCCATTAAAGACAAACAACGCAGCGCCAACAACTGTAAGCGCTTTATACCAGTAATCAATTTTCATGTTCTTAAGCGGATTTATTGGTGGTTGCGACATTGCTTAATGAATCCTTAAAACTGTGGTGATTTTAAGGATACCACCTCGCCTGACGTGGTTAAAAGCAGGCACACAACACGAAAGCGCACGGCGAAGTTCGTCTCACTGTACGGTGTCGTCAAATTTAATTCGACCGTGCGCTTCCGGTTGTGGCAACCCGCGAAATGGCGCGGCGGTAAGTATGGCGGGGTTATTCCTTCCCCGTTGAGGACACCGAGTTGTCAGGTTGACCATACGCTTAAGCGACAACCCCGCTGCAACGCCCTCTGTTATCAATTTTCTGGTGACGTTTGGCGGTATCAGTTTTACTCCGTGACTGCTCTGCCGCCGTTTTTAAAGTGAATTTTTGTGATGCGGTGAATGCGGCTAAGCGCACGCGGAACAGTTAAAACCAAAAACAGTGTTATGGGTGGATTCTCTGTATCCGGCGTTAATTGTTAACTGGTTAACGTCACCTGGAGGCACCAGGCACTGCATCACAAAATTCATTGTTGAGGACGCGATAATGAAAACGTTATTACCAAACGTTAATACGTCTGAAAGGTTGTTTTGAAATTGGTGTCACTATCAGTAACCCTGTATTTACTGAAGATGCCATTAACAAGAGAAAACAAGAACGGGAGCTATTAAATAAAATATGCATTGTTTCAATGCTGGCTCGTTTACGTCTGATGCCAAAAGGATGTGCACAATGAATTCAGCATTTGCGCTTGTTCTGACAGTTTTTCTTGTTTCCGGAGAGCCAGTTGATATTGCAGTCAGTGTTCACAGGACAATGCAGGAGTGTATGACTGCAGCAACCGAACAGAAAATTCCCGGTAACTGTTACCCGGTCGATAAAGTTATTCACCAGTATAATATCGAAATCCCGGCAGGTCTTTAAAACAGTTCCGTAATAAATATCCGGTTTCATTCTTATATGCCAGCAATGGCAGGGATTTGTTCATCCTTAAATCTGTCATGAGGTTAAAACAAAATGAGTAAAGTCTTTATTTGCGCTGCTATTCCTGATGAACAGGCCATAAAAGAAGATAGCGCTGTTGCGGTGGCCACTGCCATTGAAGCTGGTGATGAGCGTCGCGCACGCGCAAAATTTCATTGGCAATTTCTGGAGCAATTCCCTGCAGCTCAGGACTGCGCTTATAAATTTATTGTCTGTGAGGATAAACCCGGCATACCCCGCCCTGCCCTCGATTCCTGGGATGCTGAATATATGCAGGAAAACCGCTGGGATGAGGAGTCTGCTTCCTTTGTCCCGGTTGAGACTGAATCAGATCCGATGAACGTCACTTTTGACAAGCTGGTCCCTGAAGTACAGAACGCTGTCATGGTTAAGTTCGACACATGTGAAAACATCACCGTTGATATGGTTATTAGCGCACAGGAATTGTTGCAGGAAGACATGGCAACATTCGACGGACATATCGTTGAAGCGTTGATGAAAATGCCAGAAGTTAACGCCATGTATCCGGAGCTTAAGCTGCATGCCATCGGGTGGGTTAAGCATAAATGTAAGCCTGGTGCCAAATGGCCCGAAATTCAGGCAGAGATGCGCATCTGGAAAAAACGTCGCGAAGGTGAACGCAAGGAAACCGGAAAATACACGTCTGTTGTTGATCTCGCCCGCGCCAGAGTCAATCAACAGAACACTGAAAACTCAGCAGGAAAAATCAACCCAGTCACTGCCGCCATTTGTCGCGAATACAAGCAGACATGGAAAACGCTGGATGAAGAACTGGCCTACGCTCTCTGGCCTGGCGATATTGATACCGGAAACATTGACGGCAGCATCCATCGCTGGGCAAAAAATGAAGTTATCGACAAAGATCGCGAAGACTGGAAGCGCATTTCCGCATCAATGCGCAAACAACCCGATGCCGTTCGCTACGACCGTCAGACTATTTTTGGCCTTGTCCGTGAGCGTCCGATCGACATTCAACAAAGATCCCGTAGCACTGAAACAAATACATCACTGAAATACCTGACTACCGAAGGGCGTTGTTTGAAGATGACGAAGGAACAAATCAGGGCACAGCTGGTACTCTCCCGTCACCAGTACCAAGAAACTGATGCAGTAGGAAACGGCAATGCCGGACAACGAAAAAACCGAATGCGAAGTGGAAGACGAACCATCTGTAGAGCGTGAGGGACCGTTCTACTTCCTTTTCACCGATAAGGACGGCGAAAAATACGGTCGCGCAAACAAACTTTCTGGTCTGGAAAAAGCACTAGCCTTGGGAGCTACGGAAATCACAAAAGAGGAATACTTCGCACGTAAAAACGGTACATACTCAGGTTCACAACAAAATACTGGTGCATCTGACACGACCGCACAACCAGAGCCGGTAAAAGTTACCGCTGACGAAGTAAACAAAATTATGCAGGCAGCCAATATCAGCCAGCCTGACGCCGATAAGTTGCTTGCTGCCTCTCGCGGAGAATTTGTTGCAGGGATTAGCGACCCGAATGATCCGAAATGGGTAAAGGGGATTGAAACCCGCGATTCTGTAAACCAGAACCAGCAAGAATCGGAACAGAACGACCAGAAAGCGGAACAAAACAGCCCAAATACGCAACAAAACGAGCCAGAAACGAAACAACCTGAGCCAGTAGCGCAACAGGAACCGGAAAAAGTCTGCACCGCCTGCGGTCAAAGCGGTGGCGGCAACTGCCCTGATTGTGGCGCGGTGATGGGTGACGCAACATACCAGGAAACATTCGATGAAGAGAATCAGGTTGAAGTTCAGGAAAATGATCCGAAGGAAATGGAAGGCGCTGAACATCCACACAAGGAGAATGCTGGTAGCGCTCAGGATCACGCCAGCGATAGTGAAACTGGCGAGACGGCAGATCCCTTAATTACGATGAACGGTCATCACGTTATCACATCCACCAGCAGGACGTGTGACCATCTAATGATCGACCTTGAAACCATGGGAAAAAATCCTGATGCCCCCGATTATCTCAATAGGTGCAATATTTTTCGATCCGCAAACCGGAGATATGGGACCGGAATTTAGTAAGACTATCGATCTGGAAACTGCTGGCGGAGTCATTGATCGTGACGTCATTAAAAGGTGGCTGAAGCAATCACGTGAAGCGCAGTCTGCCATTATGACCGATGAAATCCCGTTAGATGATGCACTGTTACAATTGCGGGAATTTATCGACGAAAACTCCGGTGAATTTTTTGTTCAGGTCTGGGGAAATGGAGCCAACTTCGACAACACGATTTTGCGCCGTTCATACGAACGGCAGGGGGATCCCCTGCCCGTGGCGTTACTACAACGATCGCGATGTACGCACAATCGTTGAGCTGGGGAAAGCCATAGACTTCGATGCCAGAACGGCTATTCCATTCGAAGGTGAGCGCCATAATGCACTTGATGACGCCCGTTACCAGGCAAAATACGTTTCAGTTATCTGGCAAAAACTGATCCCGAATCAGGCTGATTTTTAATGTTCAACTGTCGCCGGTTGTGACTGGTATTCTGCAACCGGCGCTCGTCTAATATAAGAGATAAAGAAATCGATGAGCGAAGTAATCATGATTGTCTCTCCCGGCAAATGGGTATCCGAAGAGCAGTTAATTGCGCTGAAAGGAATAAAAAAAGGTACGTTAAAAAAGGCCCGGGAAAAATCGTTTATGGAAGGAAGGGAATATAAGCATGTCGCTCATGACGGTATGCCATGGGATAACAGTCCATGCTTTTACAACCTGGAAGAAATTGATCGCTGGATTGAGCGCCAGGCATCAGCAAGACCAAGACGTCATCTTACTTGACTAAAAGCCACACTAACTAATGAGAGAAGTTGAAATGAAATATCCGACAGGCGTGGAAAACCATGGAGGGAAATTACGTATCTGGTTTGTTTATAAAGGCGTAAGAGTCAGGGAAAACCTGGGGGTTCCTGACACAGCAAAAAACAGGCGCGTTGCAGGTGAGCTACGCGCCTCTGTTTGTTACGCAATAAAAACTGGTGTTTTCGACTATGCAAAACAGTTTCCCTCCTCACGCAATCTGGAAAAATTTGGTGAGGCCCGACAAGATTTAACCATAAAAGAACTGGCTGAAAAATTTCTGGCACTGAAAGAAACTGAAGTCGCAAAAACATCACTCAACACATACCGTGCCGTCATCAAAAATATCCTGAGCATAATCGGTGAAAAAAATCTTGCCTCATCGATTAATAAAGAAAAATTACTGGAGGTTCGTAAAGAGCTACTGACTGGATACCAGATCCCCAAAAGTAACTATATTGTTACACAACCAGGGAGATCGGCTGTAACTGTAAATAATTACATGACAAATCTTAACGCCGTGTTCCAGTTTGGTGTTGATAACGGTTACCTGGTAGATAACCCGTTTAAGGGGATCTCGCCATTAAAGGAATCAAGAACCATTCCGGATCCTCTTTCGCGGGAGGAATTCATCCGTCTTATCGATGCGTGCAGAAATCAGCAAGCCAAAAATTTATGGTGTGTTTCTGTTTATACTGGCGTTCGCCCTGGTGAGCTGTGTGCACTTGGATGGGAGGACATAGATCTGAAAAATGGAACAATGATGATCAGGAGAAATTTAGCAAAAGACCGTTTCACGGTACCAAAAACACAGGCGGGAACCAATCGGGTCATTCATCTTATTAAGCCAGCAATCGACGCTCTCCGGAGTCAGATGACATTAACGAGACTGAGCAAAGAGCATATCATTGATGTTCACCTCAGAGAGTATGGCAGAACAGAAAAACAAAAATGCACCTTTGTTTTTCAACCTGAAGTGTCAGCGAGAGTAAAAAATTATGGTGACCATTTTACCGTTGACTCAATAAGGCAGATGTGGGACGCAGCGATAAAACGTGCCGGACTCCGCCATCGAAAATCATATCAGTCGAGACATACTTATGCCTGCTGGTCGCTGACAGCTGGTGCTAACCCGGCATTTATAGCAAACCAGATGGGCCATGCAGATGCGCAAATGGTATTTCAGGTATACGGAAAATGGATGTCTGAAAACAATAATGCACAGGTAGCTTTGTTAAATACACAGTTAAGCGAGTTTGCCCCAACCATGCCCCATAACGAAGCAATGAAAAATTAATTTAATATTTATCAAATAGTTAACACTCATGACTCTTGAAATCCATAATTCACAGATGTTTTTTCTCATTCTGTGGTTTCCTTGGCGCTTTCTAGGTTTTTTCAGATAGTTACATTTTTTCAAAAGCATCCTGAGTTCGATCTTACTATCTATCTGTGGCCTATTTCTGTCCCATATATGCCCCAAAAAACACCCCAACAGATAAGCAGTCTTTTCATGGTGTTACGCGTAAAAACAATAACGGCTTGAAATTATTCAATACACTCTCGAAAGTGCATCAGCCAACCGCAGAACGTTATTGCATACAACGTTTCTGCGGCATATCACGAAACGATTACTTAATGACTGGGACTTCAGACCACTCAATATCCGGTACAATTATGTATCAACGCAGTTTAACAACACCCTATATTTAATCCAGAGTGCGAGCAACGTTGTCCCTTTCTCTTTTGCACTCTTAAAATATACGATTACTTAAGTGAAGATGCTTGACGAATCGCCAAATAAAACATCTTCATCAGCATAAAAAATCCATATATGATTGATAATTTAGTCATTAATACCATTCATATCTGAATACTAACCTAATACGCTTACTAACCGTGAGAAATTCTTTTTTTTCGACTTTAATCACTCGAAATAAACTTTCACTCAATTGAAAACAATTAGCTACAATTATCATTGCAATATCAAATCAAACATAACAACTTGCATAAATTCTCATGGGATACAGCATCAGTTGTGCCAAACACATAAGGAATTGAAATGGACGGAGAAAGCTTTAACTTTGATGACAATGATATTGAATTTATTGCTTCAATGTATGCATCATGTAAATTATCAGGAAGTATCGCCCCCATAATGCATATAATGGTTAGCATTCCAAAAAATAAGAAAAAACAATTCTACGAACGAGTTGAGCATTATTGTAGTTTATATTCCAATAAAAACCCACCTTCTTAAATTCGCTGCATTCTAGTGAATTCCATTAAGAAAACAATGACATACATTCAAACACATCTTTTTTATCAACAGTGAATTTCAGTTCGGCCAGTTTTTACCAGCTATTATAAAAATAGCACCCATATAAAGTTTTTACCCCACAGGTACAGCTGGCCATTCGATAACCGCACTAAGGAAGTGCCAACACGACATCAGCAAGACCCGATATTTCTTCCATGCCGCCAGCAACGATGTTAAGGTTAAATTAATTATAAAAAACATATTATAATTCCATCTTCGCATTAAATTTTAACCTTTAATCTCCACACGGAACAAGTTGCATAGGTGACTATATTAAGAAAACTTATAACCACCAAAAACATTTGCTTTGCAAGCAAAAACAGTGACCATTGACTCTAAGAAAATTCCGATCTATTGTTAGGGTCATCAAAGTTACTTAACAGTATTCCGAAATGAAAATACAAAGCAAGCTAATTGTCTTATTAAACATTATCATTGCATTTATATTATTTGAGCTTTTAGCTCAAAAATTTGGTTTGAGTACATTATTTTAAAGCAAGATAAACAATATCGGGCACTCTAGTTTTTATAATTAACAATTAAACGTCCATAAAATGTTATTTACTTTTCTTCGCTATTGTCATATCTTAATATAGTGGCTTACGCCACTCTACTTTCATCACATTTTGTACGTTTATATACTCGCCATGAAGCTCTTTCATGGCGATTTTTTATTCTTAATCCAAGAACATACTCCCTACCTATAGCAAAATCACTTTTTGAACAAAAGAATAACGTATTTAGGTAATCATTACGAATTTACCCTATAGGTGCTACTGGCCATTCAATATCCGGTGCAGTTGTTGTATTAACACGGTTCAGCAACACCCGATACTTCTTCCAGGCTTCCAGCAACGAGATTTCTTCCTCCGTTGCGATTTCCAGATCTACAGCATCCTGAAGTGGCGCAATATGCTCACTGGCTACCTGCATCAGGCTGTTTTTTGTTTCTTCCGCCTCCCGGATCCGGAACAGTTTTTCTGCTTCCGTATCCTTCACCCAGGCTGTGCCGTTCCACTTCTGATATTCCCCTTCCGGCGATAACCAGGTGACATTTTCCGGTAACGAGCCAAGTTCAGAAATAAATAACGCGTCGCCGGAAGCCACGTCATAGACGGTTTTTCCCCGATGATCTTCAACGAGATGCCACGATGCCTCATCACTGTTGAAAACAGCCACAAAGCCAGCCGGAATATCTGGCGGTGCAATATCGGTACTGTTTGCTGGCAGACCTGTATGAGGCGGAATATATGCGTCACCTTCACCAATAAATTCATTAGTTCCGGCCAGCAGATTATAAATTTTTATGGTCCGTGGTTGTTCACTCATTCTGAATGCCATTATGCAAGCCTCACAATATAGTTAAATGCGATGTTTTTGACGGTGTTTTCCGCGTTACCAGCAGCGTTAACGGTGATGGTGTGTCCATGTGAACCAATCGCAACGGAGTGCGTGTGTGCACCAATACCGACAGTATGTGCGTGTGCACCTGCAGATGCTGCTGTGCCGGACAGTGAGTGGCTATGGTTACCATCTGTACTGGTATTAGCTAACGCCCCCGTAGACATACCTACTGAGCCTTGTACACCCCAGGTATTTTGACCTGAGCTTGTATAACCATATTGATAAGTATCTTTAAAAACACTGGGGTTAAATCGACGGCCATCTCTATGGCTGTGATTACCAGCTGCATTCGTGCTGCCACTTAAACTATGGGTATGCGCACCAGTGTTATTCGTGGATTTAGTGCCGTAATCAAACGACGATGTGGTTTTCGTCCCCAAATCAGTACTGGATGCGCTGGCGCTGTGGGTATGCGATTTTATGCCGTCCTGTTCCTGAGACAATACGGCACGACCACTGGCGGGCTTGCCCTTAATCGTCCAGCCACGCATATCAGGGATCACGCCTGACGGATAAGCGGCTGCAAGTTTCGGGTAGGCAGATTTGTCAAAAGTCTGCCCCTGCATCAGGGCATAACCAGACGGAACGGTATCTGATGGCCACGGGATTGGTGCGCCGACTGGGTAGCTTTCTGGTGGAAGATTTTTCGAGGTATAAACTTCTGCCCAGTCTTCCTCAAAACCATAACCGTCTCTTGAAGAACGGTAGAACAGACCACCATTTCTGTAATGCGCCTTCATCTGCAGGGTCCGGCAACTTCCGACTCCAGTATAGAAGTTAACCAGAATATAGCTGTCGCCAGAGCGGGTGACATTATAAGCGCCTGATTCGGCATTCCAGGGAACGCCACCATCCGCATCGGCATATGTATCCGTTGCCCTTCTGGCAAAAGCAGCCACATGCGCGGCGGTTAAAGTAATATCTTTGGAACCATCAAACTCAACACCAGAAACCCGTCTTGGCGTTTGCAGCTTTGTTGCTGTTAATGCATTACCGTTCAGACTTGCGGACAGTTTGGTTCCAATAACCAGTTCGCCGGTTGCGTTATCAATAGCAAACGGTCTTAATGTATTCCAGCCACCATAAACATCACCTTGATTGGTAAGCAGCAGGTAAGTTTTAGCGCCATCATTACGCCATAATGCCCCATACTCCCCACCTATCATTCGAATCTGATTACCACCACGCGCTACAATTTCGTCTGTGGCAAAAAGTTTTTTGCACGACAAGTTATCGTTAACGATTAACGAATGAGACTCATAAAAACCACGCCCACTCTTAAAATCAAGGATAACGTCCGCCGCGATACATTCAGTCGCTGGATTTGTTGCCCCAAACTTATAGGTCGTATCATTAACAACGAGATCAGCACCAGGTGCGGATATTGACAGGCCATCTTCGATAAACGCAAAAACAGGGAAAGCAGCGCCATCAACATAGAACACAGAGCGCAAATCATCGCCCTTATTACTCATCATTATTGAGTGGATGGCTCGTTCATTGTTTTGATATTGCCAGAACATTCCATAAGCATAACGCCCCCTGTCAGTCCAGCCACCAGGCATAACAAATCCGTTAAACTCGCAGTTATTCATCGGATCGCCTGCGGTTCGCGTTGCCGTGGTGATAATGACCCTTGATGCCAGTTCGCTTACTGAGCCAGCAGAACGCATAACAACAACAGGGTAATATTTTCCAGATGTTGCACCTGCAGGAGCGTTAACCCGCACATAACGCATACCACGCTTATCAGCAAAGTCTGTTTTACTGACCGCGTTAATGTTGTTCAGGAAGCGTCCCTTATCGGGTATATCAGCGCCGTTCTGGTCTTTCTGCAGACGTTTCTCTGCATTGTCATAGGCTGATTTTACTGCCTTTGGCGTTGCCGCCAGCGTTTCAGACGTGCTGTTGGTCGCGCTGCTTAGCTGGATTATCCCTTTCTGTGCTGTCGTTGCATCCTGTGCGGTGTATTTCCCGTTAGCCAGGTCATACGCGGCCTTAACGGCTTTTGGCGTTGCCGCCAGTGACTCGGAAGTGCTGTTGGTCGCACTGCTGAGCTGTACTATCCCCTTTTTCGTCGTGCTCGCATCCTCAAGCGCCACGGCGGATGCAATATCCTCTGCCCGTTTTGCCGCTGTCTCAGCGCGCGTTGCCGCGGATTCCGCCGTACTTTTGCTCTGAGCTGCCGCCGTCGCACTGCCAGCTGCCTCTGTCGCCTTCGTGGATGCCGTCGTGGCGCTGCCTTTCGCTGCTGATGCCTGTCTGCTCGCCTCATCTTTTGAAGCAGACGCAGATGATGCCGATGACGCCGCCGAACTGGCGGACGATGCAGCAGCCGTTTTTGAGGATTCTGCACGGGTTTCCGACGCTTTCGCGTTCGTTTCGGATGTCTTCGCTGCGGAAGCTGACCTCGCTGCTGCGCTGGCCTGCTCAGTGGCTTCGCCAGCCTTCGTTGTGGCTGTTGAAGCGGATGATGCGGCGCTTTCTGCCGATTTTCCGGCGGCGGTGGCACTGGCTGAGGCCTGCCCGGCACTTGTTGACGCGGCGCTGGCAGACGACGCAGCCGCTGTTTTTGAGCCTGCCGCAGCTGAGGCACTCTGTCCCGCTGCCGTTTCAGAAGACCTGGCGTTCGTCTCGGACGTTTTGGCCGCCTTCGCAGAATTTGCTGTCGCCGTTGCCGAGGAAGCTGCGCTACTGGCGCTCGAGGATGCGTTCGTTTCTGATGATTTTGCCGCCTCTTTTGAAGCCGCCGCATCCCGGGCTGAGGTGGCAGCTTCTGACGCTTTCGTGGTCGCGGTGGATGCAGAAGTGGCTGCTGATTGTTGTGACGCTGCAGCATTCGTTTCTGACGTTTTTCGCGGCACTGGCACTGGTAGCTGCCGCGCTTTTTTGAGGACTCTGCAGCAGCAGCACTTTTCGATGCTTCAGTGGCCTTTGTTGATGCCGTTCCTGCGCTGGAAGACGCTGACTGAGCCGACGAAGCGGCCTGTCCGGCTGACGTGCTGGCTGCGCGTGCTGAGCCTGCAGCATCAGTCGCATGGGTTGCCGGCCTCACGGGGCAGATGTGCCGGCATCGCCGGCTGACTTCTTCGCGGCTGCCGTGTTCTGTGCCACTGCCGGACGCGTTACGCGCCACCTCTTCCACCATCAGTTCAAAACGGCGCAGTGCCTCTGGCCGGACATCATCCTCCGTCATTGCACCGAGGAAATCATTCAGTGTGCCCGGCTTTGAGTCCTCATATACGGTGATAATCCCGGCGTGTGACGGCGGGAATCCCTCCACCAACAGACTGACGCTGTACTGACCATACTCGACGTCCATTGTGTAACGCCCGGCTTCATCCGGGGTTTTCTGAGGCCACTGTGTTCACCACCACCGTGGTGCTGTTGCGCCTGGCCTTTAGCTGAATGGTGCAGTTTTGTATCGGCTTACCTGCGCCATCTTTCAGTACACCTGAAATCCGTACTGCCATATTCCCCCCACAAAAAAGCCCGCCTGAACCGGCGGGCTGTCATAACACTGTGTTACCTGGCTAATCAGAATTTATAACCGACACCAACGATGAAACTGTTGGTACGCCAGTCACCGCTGCCGGAGCCTTCATAAGCGACGTCAACGGCCACGGATTCGGTCGGGTTAAACTGCACGCCAGCTCCCCACGCCAGAGACGTGTTGCTGTGGCGACCGTCATCACTTCCGGTCAGCACATCGTGCGTTTTCCCCTTGTTGTCAGTTACGCGGATATAATCCCCGGAGAAAGTCGACACACGGCTGTAAGCCATACCCGCCATCGCATACGCGCTGAACCATTCATTCACGCGCACAGACGGCCCCGCCATCACGCTGAACCAGCGATTACGCACGGAATCCTCATGCCAGCGGGTATCGGCTGTAATGCGTTTTTTGCTCATCTTCAGCGTTGGCATAACTGAATGACGTAATCACGCCCCAGCGTGTCCGTAAACTCATAACGGTATTTCACGTTAATCCCGTTCAGATTATCGCTGCCGGGAGCGTTCGTACGGGCATGAAGATACCCTGCGCTCAGTGTGGCCTGCTGCTCAGACGCCCATGCAGGCGCACCGGATACGGCCAGACAGATGGCTGCGGACAAAATGGCTGCACAAACTTTACGCATAATTACCTCTCGCTTTTCTGCAATAAAAAAGGCGCCATTTCTGGCGCCCGTATATGGGTTATAAAATTCAGCTGATACTGATGCCTGCGGTGGCTTTCTTCATCACCACAACCAGCAAATCGCTGATACTTGCTGTGGGATACCAGTCATTTACCAGCCATGCTGACACCGAAAACTCCAGCGTCATGTGGCCGTGACCAGCTGGCATATCAATAACACCACTGTAAATCAGCGTATTATCCAGCGCGGTACGGTTATAAATTTCAGCACCATTTTTCTTCACTATCAGGCGGCATGAGGAGTAAATATCAGTATGCTCTCTCTCATGTTTAGCACCGCTGAATGCCACCGCCGGAATAACAATCTGCCGGTCAAACGGCTGATCGTCATAAATCCTGACGGTAATGGTCCCTGATGGCCACCGCTCCGGTGCCCGGGAGTCCCGCGGGAAAGCCTTACCCACTGTTTTGACAATATCGCCTTCAATCTGGTTGGCTGACAGTTTCCCTTTAATCTGACAGTTCTCATTTATCGTAACGTTGTTGAGCGTCCCGGAGTTCGCATTCACACTGCCACTGATATCTGCATTTTTAGCGGTCAGCTTTCCGTCCGGTGTCAGGGAAAATGCAGGAGGATTACCGCCGCTGGTAATGGTGGGAGCCGTCAGATATTTCAGGAACACTTCATTCATGAATATCTGATCACCCTGACCAACAAACATCGGTTTTGTGTTGCCATTTGCAGGATTAATCATCGCAATCCTGTCTGCCGCCAGCAGCACCTGACTCTGCATGCCGTCGGGGGTGTTCTCAATACCGGCACCGATACCCGCGATATAAAGGCGTCCGTCCTGCATCTGCTGCAGCTTCACAGCCCACATGCTGTTCAGATTATTATTTGTATCAACCTGAACCTTCTGTATCTGCTGGATCGCTGCACTCTGGTCTTCCAGTTTCTTATTGACGGTCTGTGTGATTTCATTGCTGACATCCGTAATGGATGTCCTGATTTCAGCCAGGTCAGGCGCAAGCTGACCGTTATCAATCTGCGTCCACAGCTCCTGAGCCAGATGGGTTTTCCCTATCTCGCCTTTGAAAAAATCCAGATAGCCGGATGCGTCATCACTCGGCTGACCAACAGCCTCCACGAATGCCGATTTGCCAACGGTGTTCACACTGCGAACGTAAAAATAATAATTATGGCCCGGCCTGATATTGATACTGGCGGCTATCCAGTACAGCGCCGTGCCAAGATAGCATGCTGTGGTTTCAACCTGCCTGATATCCGCAATCCGCTTTTCCGAGAACCAGAACTCAAACTGTACCGTCGGATCATAAACCGCAAGATGCGGCGTGGCGGTTATCTGAAAATAGCCCGGCGTCAGCTCAATCCGCGACGGCGCTGCCGGTGCGGCAATCCGGAACGATACCGACGCCGGATCGCCCTGCTGCCCCCACGCATTTACTGCCCGGACTGTCAGCCTGTAGTTCCCCAGAGCCAGTTGTGTGAAGCGGTAAGTGGTTTCCGTCGTCCGGGCCGTGCTGACCAGCCGCTCACGGCCGTCATCCGCTGCCACGGTCAGGCGAAGCATGAAACTCACGCCCTTCACCACCTTCGGCGTGTCCCAGCGGGCCAGCACCTGGTATTCCCCGCTGTCTGCGGTGACTTCTGCGGTCAGGTGCTGCACCGCTGGCGGCGTGACACCATTTACCGTGCCGCTCTGGTCGCCGTCAAAGTGCGCCCCGTTATCCACGATGGCCTCTTTTTCCGGTACATGCTGCACGGCGGTGATGGCATACGTGCCGTCGTCGTTCTCACGGATACTCACGCAGCGGAACAGGCGCTGGCGCAACGTCGGCAGCTTCAGCCCCCATACGCTGTATTCAGCAACGCCGTCAGGAACACGGCTCACTTTCACCTTCACGCCGTCGGTGACGGACTGAACCTCCACGCTGACCGGACTCCCCTGCCCGTCAACCAGGCTTATCAGCGTGGTGCCGGAAGATGGCAGCGTGATTTCACGGTCGAGCGTCAGCGTCCGGGTCTGGCTGTTTACCGCCAGCACGCGCCCGCCGGTGCGGATACCGGCATAGTCATCATCGCAGATTTCAATGACATCGCCCGGTACATGGCGAAGCCCTTCGGCACCCACGCTGAAGTCCACGGTCTGCGTTTCCAGCAGTTCTGTTTTAATCAGCCACAGCCCGGCGCGGTGTGCCTGCCCCCGGCTGGTACAGCCAAAAGCATCCATCTTCGTGACGTTACGACCGTAACGGGCAATGGCCTGCGTGTCCTCCACAAGCTCTGTCGCCGTCTCCCAGCCGTTATTCGGGTCAATCCAGTTCACCTCAACGGCATTATGGCGGTCCTTCAGGGCGCTGAAGCTGTAGCGGAACGGCGCACCATCATCCGGCATCACCACATTACTGCGGTTATAGGTCCACACCTTATCCGACGGTCGGTCCTGCACGAACGTCAGCGTCTGCCCGTTCCATACCGGCATACAGCGCATCGCAGAGCAGAAATCACTGAGCACATCCCACGCCTTGCGCTGTGTGGTCAGCCAGGCATTACAGGTGATGCGCGGCTCCGTGCCGCCAAAACCGTCCGGCACCGACTGATCGCAATGCTGGCCGATGACATACAGCGCCCATTTGTCCACATCCGCCGCACCAAGACGTTTCCCCATGCCGTAGCGCGGATGGGTCAGCATATCCCACAGACACCAGGCCATGTTGTTGCTGTATGCTGGCTTAAACGTTCCGTCCCAGATACCGCTGTATTGCCGCGTCTGCGGGTTATAGTTCGACGGCACCTGCAGAATGCGCCCGCGCAGATGATAATTACGGCTCACCTGCTGGCTGCCGAACTGCTCCGAATCCACCTGCACGCCGACCAGTGTCGTGTTCGGGTAGCACTGTTTCACATCGATGATTTCGGTGTATGACGACCAGAGCGTTTTGTTCTGCAGCTGGTCTGTGGTGCTGTCCCGCGTCATCCTGCGCATCCGTACATTGAACGGGCGCGGCGGCAGGTTACCCACCACCACCGAGGCCAGATACTGCGAGGTGGTTTTGCCCTTAATGGTGATGTCTTTTTCCGTCACCCAGCCACCATTACGCTGGATCTGAACCAGCAGGCGGACTTCCGACGGATTCCGGTCCCCCTTTGAGGTGGTTTCCACCAGTGCCTGCACGCCGAAGGTAAAGCGCAGACGGTCGATGTTTGCAGACGTAATGGTGCGGGTGATCGGCGTGTCATATTTCACTTCCGTACCCAGCACCGTCTCGGAGCCGGAGGATTCAAACCCCTCCGGCGGTGTCTGCTCCTGCTCACCTGCCCGGAACACCACCGTGACACCGGAGATGTTGGTATTCCCCTCAGTGTCCAGCACCGGCGTACTGTTCAGCAGCACGCTTTTTAATCCATCCACCGGACCTTCAACCGGCCCTTCGCTGATGGCATCGATCACACTCAGCAGCTGCGTGGACTTCAGGTTGTCCTTCGCTTCGCGCGGGGTATGCCCCTTACTGCTGCCTTTACCCATTCCTCACGCTCCATAAATGACAAAACCGCCCGCAGGCGGTTTCACATAAAACATTTTGCATCAGCGACCAATCACCACAACCTGACCACCGTCCCCTTCGTCTGCCGTGCTGATCTCCTGAGAAACCACGCGAGACCCCACGCGCATTTCACCGTACAGAACAGGCAGAACATTGCCCTGGGCAACCATGTTATCCAGTGAGGAGAAATAGGTGTTCTGTTTGCCGTTATCTGTACTGGCTGCCGTGGGCGTCCTGGCTTTCGGTGCCAGCATCTGCGCCACTCCGCCCAGGATCATACTGGCCCCTGCCGCATACATGCCCGATACAGCCGCGGCCCCCAGCCAGCCCACAGGGTTCCACCATGCCACCGCAATCAGCGCCGCCCCAAGCACCACCTGAAACACACCGCCACTTTTAGCTCCCGCCAGACGCGGCACGATGTGGATCACGGCACCATTTGCCAGCGGCTCATTAAGACGGGCAGATAATTCATTTTCGCCTGCATCACGCCCGGCAATGCGCACCTGATACCAGCCCTCATTCAGTTTCTGACGAAACACCGGGAGCTGTGTGGCCAGTGCCCGGATGGCTTCAGCCCCCGTTTTCACACGAAGGTCGATACGGCGACCAAATCGCTGCAAATCCCCGTAAAGGCAGATGCGTGCCATGCCCGGTGACGCCAGAGGGAGTGTGTGCGTCGCTGCCATTTGTCGGTGTACCTCTCTCGTTTACTCAGTTGTTCAGGAATATGGTGCAGCAGCTCGCCGTCGCCACAGTAAATGGCGGCATGATTCGGCACCGATGAACCAAAACAGCACAGCAGCACGTCGCCAGGCTGCGCCTCTGTCAGTGGGACACGGTAAAAACCCGTTGCCTCCATATTGTCAAGATAGAGATTCTGGCCGTGACGCCACCAGTCATCCCCGCGATGCAAATCCGGCATCTCAATTCCCGCCAGATGGTAAGCATCCCGGAACAGCGTGTAACAGTCCGTCACCCCGTGCTCAAAGCGCCGCCCGGTGAGATGCGGCACACAGCGGAACTTATGAATCGTCCCCCGGCAGACCAGCCACCACGGCAAATCACTCTGCACCTGCAGCCGCCGGTCGGCCTCACTCAGCCAGGGCAGACCACCGGGGTGGCTGTGGACCAGCGCCACAATCTCTCCCTGCATTTCTGCACTCAGCCAGTCCTCCGGCGACATCCGGAAATAATCCTCCGGCTCACCGGAGATATTCACGCAGGGAAAATATCTTTCCCCCTCCGGCGTTCTCACCACGAAGCCGCACGACTCCGCTGGCGCACATCGCCGGGCGTGCGCCAGAATCGCTGATTCTGTCTCTGTCATGGGATTACTGCGAAAGTTTGTTAATGGAAAGGAAGCCGCCAAAGTTGCCGACGTTATTGCGAAACTTACAGCCGCTCAGGCATTTGCTGCATTTATCCTTCGTGATATCGGACGTCGGCTGGTCATATTCATCCGCGACTGCCGGACCGTGATAACCGCACTCATCACCGCGATAGGTCCAGGTGCAGGTGTTGGCCAGCATGATACGTCCCGGAAAAACAGCGCCATCCGTTTCCGTCGGCGTGGACAGTACAAAAGAAGCACTCACCGCGCTCAGTTCGCTGCACTGCTCGATGCGCCAGCGGCTGATCACCTCCTGCTCCGGATCGGCGTCACTGTTTCCGTTGACGAAGTTCACCGCATCCAGAAAACGGGCGTAAACCTTACGCCGGACCACCGTTCCGCCGACCAGACTCTGCAGGTCTTCCGCCATCCCGGTGACCATGCCGTGCAGGTTAGAAACCGTCAGTGTCGGACGGGCAGCACTGCCCTTGCCATTCAGTTCAAATCCCGTCCCCTGAATGGGGTATGCCTGATACTGCCGCCCCTGCCAGGTAACCGGCTCACCTTTTTCGTTCTGCTCATTACAGAAAAAATAACGTTCACCACCGACCTCTGTCAGATCGATTTCCCAGAGCACCACCTGGGCTGACTGAGTGAGGCGTGTCGTCTCATGATGTGTTTCCTGTGGAATATCCTGCATCAGAGCCTCCTATGCCACGACCTGTTCAAAATCTGCCGTTATGGTTATCCACAGCGCCCCCACGCTTGCCGACCATTTACGACAAACCACCCTGATCGGCTTCCAGTCATAAGGTGGCGTCCACTGAAATGCGCGGACGCCACCGTGCCGTTCCAGAAAGGCTTTTAAAGATGGGTGTTCACATTTACGAACACGTATCGTCACGCTGTAAATCGACAACTGGTTATTCAGTCCCGCCGCACGACGCTGTTCATAACCATCGCCCAGCTTCACTGTCACCACTTTCGGCTCTGATACCACATTCATATCCGGGCGCACTTTCCAGTGAAACGTCTCCATTACCGATATGCTCCACTTAACCGACCACCATCACGGGCCTGCTGTTGCATAAAGTCCGCTGCCGCTTTTTTCCCGAGGTCATAAACCACCTTCAGGGCAGCCGGACCTATCTGCCCGTTCGTGCCATCGTTATTGATCTCGATGTTGTACTGCGGGGCAAACATCGCCATACCTGAACCACCAATATCCGCCACAACCCCCAGCTTACCGTCAGCACCACGACGCAGTGGCAGAATGGCTTCAGGTCCCGCTTCCCCCATCACACCCGCGCCTTTTGCAAAAGCAAAAAACGTCGGACGGTTAACCACCGTGCCACTGTAACGACTCAAATCAGCAGACTGATAAATCCCCCCATTGGCATTCAGGGAAAGGCTGCTGAGATCAAATCCCAGTACACTGCCAATCCCTTTTATCGATTTCATCATGGTTGCCTGCGCCAGGATTTTCGCCATATCTGACAGCACAGAAGAGGTGAAGGATTTGAAATTGAGTTTGCCGGTAGTGACAAAAGTTGCCAGGCCATTTCCCATGTTGCTGAAGGCTGACGAGAACACCTGTTCTGCTGTTCCTGCCGTATTATCTGCATCCACGGTAAAATCCTGAAATGCACGCAGGACTCCGTTTTTCCAGTTACCCAGCACAACTTCAAGCTGTTGCCAGTAACGGCGATTCTCATTCAGTTGTCGGTTCAGGCTCTCCGTCAGCGCCTGCTCGGCCTTTCTGTAGTCATCCGTGTTATATGTTCCTTTCTGCTCACTATCCCGCCTCAACTGCTCCAGCTGTTGCTGGTATTTCTGGCGAAGACTCAGTTGTACCTGATATCGCTGCCGCTGCTGATCACCCATACCCACCGTGGCGATATCCAGGTCATGTTGCTGACGCTGAGCGCGCTCTTCTTCAGCCAGTTGACTGGTCAGCTGAATTGTTTTTTTCTTCAGCTCGTTGAGTGCCGTCTGTTTCTGAAGCTCCTGCTGTTTTACATCCAGCAGCGTCAGTGCCTGAATCAGTTCATCTTTACGGGCCAGCACACTCTTTTCATCTGCCGTCAGTTTTTTCCCGTCCAGGTCGCTGATGCGCTGCTGCAGAGCCAGAAGCTGTTTATGCGCTTCTGTCATCCTTTCCGTGGCAATGCCTGCTGACTGTCTGGCAGCAGCAATCTGTCCTTCCACCTGTGCCTGTTGCTGACTGTACTGCAGCAATAACCGGGTGGCCTCATCATTACGGGGTTCGCGTGTTTTTTTCTTACCGGATGCCAGGGCTTTCTCGTAACGTTCATTTTCACGTTGTATCGCCGCATCCCTGACAGCCTGATCGGCGTACTGCATGGAATTAATACGCGCAATTTCACGCTGATGTCGTGCTGCTTCCGTTTCATTCATCCGGTTCAGTGCAGCATTTTCAGCATTACGGCGTTTCTGTTGCTCCTGATAATTCCGCTCTGCCTGCTCTTTTGCATCCTGCAAATCCTTCTGGCGTTTTTTCTCCTGAAGCTCGTTAAGACGCTGCTGATCGTACTCAACCTGAGAAGATGATGCCGTCCAGGGGAGTCTTTTCGCCCGCGACACTTTCTCCTGTAAAGCGGAAATCTGTTCATCCAGCGAGTCTTCACGACCAATATTCATGGCCGCATCCCAGAAACGACTCCATAAATCAGACAGATACTTCAGCGTACTGCCCAGCGCATTGAGGTTATTATCAATATCCGCAGTACGCCGACCGGTTTCCTCTGCCAGTGCAGACATGGCTATCCGTGCCGCATCACTGGACCGCCCCTGTTCCCCAAGGACGCGTATCTGCTCAAGCTGAGTGGCAGTAAGAAAATGCAGCTCATTGTCCAGAGCCTTCGCGGCATTTACAGGATCATCCTTCAGCCGCTTAAACTGATTTATGGTATCGCTGACCGACTGGCCAACCGATCGCTCCATCTGTGCGGCAGCTCTCGCCACCATACCGATATCGTTTCCACGAAATGCACCACTCCCCACCACCTGAGCCAGCGCACCGGCTGCAGCATGTTGCGTAATACCATTCCCGGAAATAGCACGACTGAGCGTCCACAGCTGCCCGGCAGTGACTCCGGCATAATGCCCCGTCAGCGACAACTGGCGGTTAAATTCTTCCCCCTCCTTCTGACCATCATACCAGGCTTTACCCAGACCATAGACGGCCGGCGGCAATACCGCCAATAACCCCGCCCAGCATCATGCCTTTCGGTGACATCAGTGTGTCTATCCATCCGGCACGGTTAGCCAGCGTTATCCCGGATCCCCTCAGCGCACCTAAATTGCCGCGAGCCAGTTCACCTATCAGAACGCCTATCTCCTGGCGGGCCGCTGCACTTTTCAGACCCAGCGAATGCGTGGCTTTTCCTGCCTGCTCCATTTTGCGGATATACACTTCTGCAGCACTGCTTACCCCCAGCTGGGCAGCCTTAGCACGAAGCAACTCAGAAGAAGAAAGATTCTGGCGGGTTGCCTGCTCTTTAAGCTGACGGATAAACGCCACTTTCTGTCGGGTAGCCTCTGCCTCAGCCTGCGTAAGAACACCGGTTTTCGCCGTAACCTCAGAAATCAGCGCCAGATAATCCTGCTGACCAATCCCGCCACTGTTTCTGGCCTGTCGGATCTGCTGCTGAATACGCTGTAATTCCTGCAGTCCCGCACTGGCCTGTTTCACACTGTCAATCTGACGATAAAACGCGGCAGCCGCTTTATCCTGAGCCTCCGCCAGAGCCATGGCCTGCGCCTGTTCCTCGCGCATTTTCTGGCTCAGTGCCTCCATACGCTGGCGGGTTTGCTCCACCTCGCGGGCCATGCGTTCATGAGCCTGTGCGCTCTTCTCCACCGTCTGCGCATGGACGGATGCGGCTGTTGCAGCCGAAGAAGCCGCCTGCATTGTCTGCCGGGCGGCCTGAGTCTGACGCTCCATAAAACGCTGCATACGGGCAGAAGACCGTTCTGCATCGCTGGCTGCACCATTCAGAAGGTTTTTGATACGGGGAATTTCATTTTTAAACTCTGCCGCATCAATCCCCAAATCAATGACCAGGTTGGCTATCTGGTCCATAACGCACACCTCCGGAAATACCTTCCCCAAGATGCATCAGTTCTTCGTCCGTTCGCTCCGGTATCCCGTTCTCTTCCGGTAAAAGGCTGAAATCAGCCACCGCAGCATCACTGCTACCGGACACCATTCTCACGATCAATGCCTTCAGCGAGGCAAACTGCGCATCCATCCACACATCACTGAAGCTCTGCATCTGGAAATAATCGCCCCATTCACCAAGCTCAGTGGCCGACATTTCCGACAGCATCCGCCGCCAGTCTGCCCGCCGGAACTCCCGGGCAAGCCGCATGACAAACTGCATTTCCCGCGTCAGGACTTTTCCGGCGTCAGCACCTCATGCTCCAAATCCCCGGCATTCTCAATGGCTCCCATACCGCTCAGCGACAGAACCATCTCCGCCCCCGCTCCCAGGGCATCATACGACCATGTTGTAATAACGGATGCGCAAAGCGTCTCAACATCCTGAGACTGTTCCGCATTCCACAGTGAGCGGGAAACCAGCCAGGCATTGATATCCATCCCCATCCGCAGAAAAGCAATCTGTCGTTCAGCCTCCGGCAGTTCTCCCTCTTCGGCATCAAACTTTGCCGTTCGCTGCTGAACAAACGCCAGATATTCAATTCTCTGCAGCCCGGACAGCTCACTGAGCACCACGGACTGCTTTTCATAATTAAACGAGCCCTGTTTCAGAAACATCATGTTCTCCACCTGCAAAAAAGCCCCGGATAACCGGGGCAAATGATGAGTATCGTCCTGTTAACCTGCGGCGCTGACAGCCACCGCAGCCACAGCCACAAAATCGCCGTCAGAAGTCATGCCCACAATGCTGACACTGCCCTGCTTCACGCCTTTCACCGTGGCCACAAGCCCGTTCAGGGTCACCGTGGCAGTCTGTGGATCTGTCGAATGCACACTGATCGCTTTGTCACTGGCTCCGTCAGGTTTTACTGTAAAGGTCAGCGTGGTGGTTGCTCCCACTTTTACACTGGCAGATGCCGGTGCCACCGTCAGCCCGGTAACGCTCACTGTTTCAGTGCCTTCCTCTGCCAGATGCGGACGCCCCACACCGCTGATTTTCACTGTGCGGGTCATCACGTCTTTTGAGGCAATGGTTTTACCCAGTGAGCTCAGCCAGCCACGGAAAACATCAACAGTGCCGTTGGGATATTTGATACGAAACGCGCAGACTTCACCGGAGTCGAACAACTGAACCAGTTTTTTCTGCCCGCTGTCACCCGGACGCCAGGCCAGCGTCGCCGAAGTATCACCGACGGATTTCTGCCCCTGGGTTGTCGTTTTCCAGTCTGCATCTTCATCATCGAGATAAGTGTCATCTTCTGCATCAGCGGTCATTTCGCCAGGTTGCAGATCCTTCACCATCGCAAGACGCAGCCAGTCAGTGTCCGATAAAGGGTTCGCAAACGCATCGCCCTTGCCGGTGTACATCCAGAACGTCGTTCCCGCACCTTTCGTTTTTGCCAGTGGATTTGGTGTGGTCATTGCCACCTCCTTTAATTCGTGTACGTGATCTGGTACGTGATTTCCGCCATCGCCCAGGTGGCCATCTCATTATCACGTTGATAGTTAAAACCGAGAGGGATCAGGGTGTCGATGAGTCCGGAAAGTGCCGGTATATCATTCAGAGCCGGGAAAATGGTGCTCTCCATCCACATATCCAGCTCTGAATCCGGTGCCTGTGCCCGGATGAAGACAGCAATATGCAGAACAGCCTGCCAGTCATCTTCATCCGTCATTTTTCCGGTGTACTGAGCATCACTCAGCCACACCGCCACGGCAGGCAGTTCCTGCGCATCAATAAATGCCGGAAGCCCGTCAAAAAACGTGGCGCTGTCTCCACACTGTTCCCGAAGGCGTGCCAGTACGGCCTGGCGGATTTGTGTATGTCGGTTCATCGGGTCAGCCATAACCTCAGTTGTTGTTTCAGTGCATACCCCAGCTGTTTCGGCATTTCCGCAGCAATAATGCGGTCGCGGGCATCTTCAAATGCCTGTGTCAGCGGTCCGGACAGCGGGACTTTCACCACATCAATGGGGTAACGATTTTTGCCATCAATACGCCGCATCACATGCCAGCGACCATTCGCCAGTTGCTGAATAAACGCATCCCGGAAAAGATATTTACCCACCTTCAGCACACTGCCACGGTACTGCAGTTTTCCACCACGCCGGGCCAGTCTGACCCGGGCTGTCCCCAGCTTAATAGCGGGCAGATTGCCCCGGTTAACGCGGATCCTGGCCGTCATTTTTCCTGACGGACTGGCTTTAAACACCCGGACACGCTGACGTACCAGTTTCAGGGGGATCCCTTTCACCTGGTTATCTCCCGCAACGGTATTCCCGGCAACCTGCCGGGTGGCGACCGAGACCGCTTTCTGTGCCACGCGGTTTATCGCCCATGCGCTGGCCTGTGGCACCATACGGGTATCAAGGCTGTTCAGATTACGGATGGCATTCTCAAGCCCCTTCATCCCACACCTCTTTACTCAATAAAGATCATTGGCTTACCGTTAAAACGTTCATGCCGTGTGACCGTCCATTGTTGTCCGTCATAAACAACGCGATCCCCGCGCCGTGGGCGGTATCCCGAAGAAAACACCACCAGAGAGACCGCAGGTCCGGACAGAGCATTCAGCTCTGCCAGTGTTTCTCCCGGGATCACAGTCATATCGGCATCATTAATCGAGGCTGTCTTTCCCATCTTTCTGACCGTGATCGCATCCATATGCGCTGCCAGCCGGGAAAAGGGATCAGACATTGAGTTTTACCGACACTTCTTCTGCACTGGTTCCGGCATCTGCCCAGACAACCCCGACCAGCGGATCAGAGCCGCTGTTAGTCAGCTGAACTTTTCCGGACTTCAGATAAACCTTCTTACCCGTTTTCATGTCATCCGTTTTCAGCTTAGGCAGCATAAACACACCTTCGGTCATGCCGTCGCCTGTTTCACCCTGTGGAATATCGGTCAGCGCCACCGCAAAAACATCACCCACCTGCACCAGATCTCCGCTGCTGATGGCTGCACTGGCAACAATCGCCACCGTTTTTCCTTCTTCTACAAAATTCTTTGCCATAACTGTCTCCGCACAGCCCCGTTCAGGGGCTGATTTCAGGTACAAAAAAAGCCCTTACGGGCCATCAGAGTTGTTGTCTGCGACGTTTACGCCGTACATTTCACCAGACCGCGGTGATCAACTGGCGCGACACCGGCGTCAATACGCACTTTCGTTGTCACGCCATCCACACTGAAGCCCTCCATCTGATCAATATATGGCGTATCCACACCGTTGAGATAAGCCACTTCAATCGTATCGGAGCCTTTTGACGCAGCCAGGTAGAAGGTGGTCTGGCTGTTATCATCAAGACGAGGCTCTGCAATAACGGTCGCAAAATCTTTCACCGGGTTAATAATACCGGCGTTAATGTCAGCCCCCTTGACACTTGAGGAGCGAATGACCTGGTTAGCAACAGACTCCATCGCCGTCGGTACCAGTACGAACGCAGGACGAATATTCAGATGACGCTCCCCCTCTTTCTGAACGCGCATCAACTGGCGGGCTTTATCCAGCGATGCCACGTCCATTGCAGCGCTCTCCAGTACGTTTGCATGTTTCGCTTTATCGAACAGACTTACATTATCTGTGGAGATTTTCGGGTTAGACGTCAGAATGGCATAAACCAGATCGGCAATAGTGGATTTCGCCGCACGGCCCAGTTTCATCGGGACATCGGTCAGCATATTCAGATCATCATTGATAATGGCCTGACGGGTGATACTGAACAGCTCGCCATAGGTCGCCAGTGCAATAGTGGCCTGTTTATCTCCGGTGGTGACGTATTTATATTCCGCCCCTTCACGCACCTGACGCAGAGCACTGAAGCCCCCCATACCCACACGATGGGCAATTTTAAAATCAGACAACTGACCTTTCCGCGTCCACTGTTCATAGGTTTCAGGAGCATCTTCCCAGCCCTGCAGAATGGCTTTGTTCGCAACATCCAGCAGAATATTACCGAAGTCAGACGTACTGTGTGTGAACGCCGCACCGACCATCTGCATCGGGTTATAACTGGAAACCCCAATACCCCGTTCAGTCAGTGACATACGGGCATATTCACGCAGGGTCATCCCGTTGTAGACATTATCACGTTCGGTTTTTTCAAATCCGGCACGCGCCATCAGCGCCTGGCGGATCCCGTCCCCCACAAAATTACCGTTACCGGCATAAATATGAGCCGGTGTATTTTTATTGGATGGCGTGGACTCGCGCCCCATCTCGTTCAACAGCTTTTCGCGGGCCTGCTCCAGCGAACATTCAGGATCGGCAAGACACTGAGCCTGCAGCGTCTGATAACGCCCGCCAAACATGGCAAACAGATCATTAATACCGTTTACACGCGCTTTTTGCTCTGCCAGTACCTGCGCACGGATACTGTTTTCATCCACCACGGGTGCTGCTGCCTGCACTGGCGTCCGGGAGGCTGCAGGTTCATCATCCTGTACGCGTGGAGCACTGTTGCGTGGCGGAGTAATCATGTTTCGAATGGATTCCGGCATCTTTTTAAATTCCTCTGTACGTTTTGACTGAATACATGCCATTGCCTTAACGGCTGGCGTCACCTGATCAGCAAATCCATGTGCCAGACATTCGGCACCGGACATCCAGGTCTCATCCGCCAGCATGGCAGCAATTTCATCGGTGGTTTTCCCGGTTTTCTGTGCATAAGCGGGTAACAGAACCGCCTCAACCTTATCGAGCAGGTCGGCATAGGTGCGCATGTCCTCCGCATCACCGCCCGTAAAGCCAAATGGTTTATGAATCATCATGAAGGTGTTTTCCGGCATAATGACCGGGTTTCCCACCATCGCAATGACCGACGCCATTGACGCCGCCACACCGTCGACATAAACGGTAATGGACGCACCATGTGTTTTCAGTGCATTAAAAATGGCGATGCCTTCAAAGACATCGCCACCCGGTGAATTGATATGGAGATTAATGTGGGTGATATCGCCCAGTGCATTCAGATCACTGATAAACTGCTTCGCTGTAACACCCCAGAAACCAATCTCGTCATAAATATAAATATCCGCGTCACTCTGGTGACCAGCCTGCATCCTGAACCAGGAATTATTCTTCGGACTGGTCGTCGGTGTGCTGCGGCTCCTGTCGTTTCGTTGCGGCACTGCTGCCTCCTTTATCACTGGCCGGATCGGTATCAAATACCAGATCCAGCGTGCGGTTTTCATCAATTTCGGCCTTGCGCCGACGTTTGACATCATCCGGATTACGACCACCTGCACGTACCCAGTCTGATTCTGTCGCTGCTCCACCACGAATCTGAATTTTCCAGGCCTCAGCCTCCTTAACAGGGTCAATCCACGGCATCACCGGTCCGGAATACACCGCGGTATACAGTGAAGAACGGTCAAGATCGCGGGGTAGCCTGATAACACCGGATGCCACAGCCTGTTTCAGCCAGGCACGATACATCGGGCGGGTGACGGCACCAATAAACCAGTCCTGCAGGATCAGGTAGCCATCAGTGGATTCAACCAGCTCCTGACGCTGGGCGCTGTAAGTGCCGTTATAGTTGCGTGCCGTACTGGAAAAACTCAGACGACTGCCCGCCGCCACGGCACGCAACTGACCATTACGAAAAGTTTCAAGGTTAGGATTGGGACGATCCGACTTCACCATTCCGATTTCTTCGCCGGGTTTCAGATCGTCGTAAATAATGCCTGGCTGAATGGTAAGCTCGCGTTCCTTATCCTTGCTGCCATTACCATCCGGTTCATAGCTCTGCCCGTCGCCTTTCCGGATGTACATCCCCAGAGCAGCGGCGATCCTTGCTGCAGTCAGCTCAGAATCTTCATACTCTTTCAGGGCACTGAGGCGGATCAGCACACCGGACAACAAAGACGTCCCGCGCATCTGGTGCAGACGGCGAACAAATTTAAGATGCAGCATTCGCTCTGCATCCACTTCTTTGGTTTCCATCTGCCGTCCGGATACGGGACGACTTTTATACACCAGATATTTTTCGGGACGCCCCCAGTCATCAACAAACACGCCCTGATTCAGCCTGTTGCTCTCATCACTGGTCATGGGAATAAAGTCCGGCTCGAGTGCCTCCAGCCAGAAATGAACACCGGCAGAAGGCGTCAGGCTGTTTATGCGCCCGGAAACCATCTGGACAAACACCTCACCATCGCGCAGCCAGGTACGCAGCATCAGACGTTCCAGCATCGGACGGGTAAACTGCCCGGTGACTTCCGGGCTGACAGACCATTCACTCCATCGGGTGCGAATCTCCGCAGCCAGGTCACGGGCAATGGCCCCATTGCGTAATACCGGATGTGGCTCGACAATAATCCCGTTTTTCCCCACCACCCGTTCTTCCAGCTTGTCAAATACACCAATGACCAGATCGTGGTTGTTATCAAGGTAACGGGCCTGCTCACGTAACGACACGGCCCCGTACTGGCTTAACTGGTCGGCAGTTCGGTTTTCCCGCCGGGCTTTGTGTGTCCGCGTCGTTTTTACGGCCTCATAAGCCTGGATCACCGCACGGGAACGCAGCCTTGCCGCTTTCCATCCTGGTGAAAAAACGCCAATCACATCATCAAGAATTGCCATCAGAACCTCGCCAGCCGGTACCCGGGATGCCCCCGTCGTCGTGTAATCAGAGCCGCAAGGCGGCGCTCCCACTCCTGCCGCCCCTGCCGGATCTCAGATAAGTTTTCCATGGTCATCTGCTGACCATTAAAGGTGACGGATTTTCCGTCCAGCACCGCCATTTCAGCTTCCGTATAACGCTGAATCATGGCTTCGATATCATTCTGGTTCATAACCATCCTCCGGAAGTCAGCCAGGGGTTAACATCGTCAGTTACTGTTTTCTTCCGTTTTTGTTTTTTAACAGGCGTGGATACCGGTTCCGGTGTGGGTGACGGTTCGGTACTGTCCGGGACACACTCCAGCCAGGTTTCCCGGCTCGCCCACTCCGGTGCATCCGGCCAGCGGATCTTTTCGTATCCATGCAGAATGACCAGAGCCTCGGCATACACCATCAGGTCAAAAGCTTCGTTGGCACCGCGACCTGGCTTACTCCATTTCCCGTCACTGCTCCGCTCTTCATACGTCAGTTCGTCGTAAAACCAACTCCCCAGCCAGTCAGGGAAATGCACATAGCCGGGACCTGGCGAGTCACGCCATAACGCGTTATTCACCCGGTCTTTCAGTGCATCCGTCTGAAGAAGCCAGAGCGGCACATCACCTGCGGCCTGCGCCCGTCGGCCCGTTCGTCCGGTGTTATCAGGGAATGTACGGGTGATCAGTTTTGCGCGCCGGATGCTGTCGCCCTTAAACAGGTAAATACGTTTACCAAGGCCATCACGACGGCAACGACGCCAGAATTTATAGGCATTATCAGTGACCCCGTCTTCACCGCCGGAGTCCACCGCCATTGCCATCAGTCGCATTTGTTGAGAAGGATCGGAGGCCAGCGGCCAGCTTTTATGAAAAACATCCGTCAGCAGGACATCCCAGTCTTCCGGATAGCTGGCCGGATCAATTCGCTGGCTCTCCCCGTCGCTGTCACCGCGCAATGACTGCGTGATGTTGTAACGATCAATAATCCAGCGTTCGCCACGGCTGCCATAGCCCGTTACCTGAACCACAAAACGGCGATGACGTCCCGCCTGCACATCCACTGTCGCCACAAGGAAATTAACGCCATCCGGCACACTGCGGGAAGGAACTGGCTCTGCCCGCTGCTCAAGCAGTTCACTTTTTCGTTGCTCCATGCTGGCGCGGGGAAGATAAGGTAATCCCCAGTCGGTATTGATAACCGTCTTGAGTGTTTCTTCACTTCCGGTTGTCTCGTATTCCTGTTCTGCAGTAAGCAGTTTGTAAACGAGTTGCGAGAGTGTCTGGTAAGCAGCTGCCGGACCCTCCATCCAGAATGACGCAATACGTGAGCGTCGGGGATCACCATAACGACTGCCATCCGCATTGATGGATTCACCATCCCGCAACCAGACCCCACGTCCGTTCAGCTCACGTTTTTGTTCAGGCATAATCCGTCCTGAACAGGAAGGACACTGAATATAAGCCGCCTCACTTGCCAGCACGGGATCGGCAATATCACGGAAACCAGCAACCACATCGCCGCAGGGCTGAAAATACTCACCACAGTGTGGACAAGGCCAGTACCAGCGACGGCGATCGCCACGGTTATAGAGCGACAGTATCCCCGTGGTTGGTGGAGCCTCATGCGGTGAAGTCCGTCGCCATTTCACATCCTTCACATCCCTGCCGGGGGAACTCTCCACAAGCGTCATACCACTGGACATAAATGTTGTGGTACGTTTTGAGGCAAGAGAGAAAGCATCCCCCTCGCCATCAATATCTTCCGGAAAACGGTCATAATCCGTCAGCGCGACGCATTTATAATCTGATGAGGACATGATATTGACTGACGGCCAGCCGATTTTCAGGTAGTTACCAGCAAGGAATGTTCTGTCATAAACGTTGTTGTCATTTTTGTTCGGACTCAGGCGACTGACCACTTCCGGGCTGACGCGAAACGTTCTGGCGAGTCGTTTTTTGGAGTGTTCGCGGGCTTTTTCCTCCGTCATCTGTATGATCAGCATATCAGCAGGATCGCAAATCACGTTGTAAATCACCCAGCCGTCAATCAGGCCGATAGTCTTGCCGGTTCGTGCCGGGCCAACAAATATCACTGCGTCGTATTCACGCGAGGCCAGGCAGTTCATCGGCTCAATAACATACGGTGCCACCAGCGGATCCCACGGGACTGAGTTCCCTGCCCCCATGGGCACCCGCATATACTGAGCAACGGCATCAGCAACCCGCATTCGTCTCGGTGCGCGAAGGATATAACCTGAATCGGTTCGTGCTGCCTTTGCGGTTTCCTGATTCAGCATTACTCCTCCCGCTGTAATTCCTCCTC
>CYGL01000090.1_pt1 | contig 44284 bp, 57 predicted proteins | sample 485531 | NCBI WGS metagenome assembly CYGL01 (sample SAMEA3497897, study PRJEB9818) | human gut metagenome | reverse complement strand
CTCTTACTTTGCAGACCAAACCGTAAATGTATACCTATCCTTCATTTAATGTATACCTAAAATGTATATTTATACCCTTTATTTACTAGGGTTTTACCGGATATTCAGGATATTATCTGTATCTTTGTGTTGTCGATATTTTTATAGACGACATGTTGTAAGGACGACCTGACACGTGTTATCCTTCAGAAAGCCCCTGTTTATCGGGGGTAATCCTACACAATAACGGAAAATTAATATTATTATTGTACATAAATGGAAAATGGTATTGCTATAGACACATTGCACGCTCAGCTGCTTGACCTTTCGAGGCATGACGAGTACGGCTTCGAAGAGCTCCGTTGTCAGGACTGGGGTAAGGCAAACTCTGAGAAGTACAACAAACTGAAGTCTAATTTCATCAGGTCAATGAGACGTCTGGCGAAGAAGGCTCCGGTGAAGTACTACAACGGTGCTTACTACATGTTCAACGGCAAGATATACGAAGCTGTTCCGAAGATAGTCCTTGAGCAGGCTTACCAGCTGTTGCTCCTCGACCTGGCCATGGCTCCGATGCTCGGCATCAGCACGGTGATGAACAAGTCGTTCATGGAGGTGATAAGAGTGCTACAACATACTGAGACCTACCTTCGACATCGTTGCATTCGCCAACGGAGTTGTTGACTTCGGCAGCGGGCTGAAGTATCCGAACGTGATGCCGTTCTCTCCCGAGTACCATGTCACATACTACCACCCATACGACTACAATCCGAAGGCGAAGTGTGACAGGTGGATGAACTTCATCAAGGAGGTCCTTCCGGACAGGACGTCGAGGATGATCCTACAGATGTTCCTCGGCCTCGGTCTCATACAGAGAGGTACTGCATACAATCCGTACGAGGGGAAGGAATCATCGAAGATTGAGCTCTGTCTTCTCCTTATAGGTACGGGAGCCAACGGAAAGAGTGTCATCTTCGACGTTGCCTGCAACATATTCGGCAAGGACAGGATAAGCAAGATGGACTACGCTGACCTCACTGCCGACGGTGACGAAGGAATGAGGGAAGGTATCCCATCAGGAACGCCATCTTCAACTGGTCTTCCGATTCCGACCCGAAGAAGTTCGGAAGGAAGAACACCGGTATGTTCAAGAGACTCGTGAGCGGTGAGCCCGTCCCGATGAGAAAGCTCGGCAGGGATATCCTGGAGGGGAACTCAATCCCCTACCTCATCTTCAACCTCAATGAGCTTCCGTTCCCAGATGATGCGTCGCTCGGATTCATCAGACGCTTGCAGTACGTGAGCTTCGACGTTACCATTCCAAAGGAGAGGCAGGACCCGGAGCTAGCGAGCAAGATTATCCATGAGGAGCTGAGCGGAGTGTTCAACTGGATATTCCGTGGCGCGATGGAGCTGAGGAGCAGGAAGTACAGGTTCCCGGCAGCTGAGGGAAGCAGGAGGCAGCTGCTCATCTCTCTTCTAGGAAGCAATCCTATCTATGCCTGGATAAGGGCGTATGATATGAGGTGCAGTCGGGAGGCGAGGGGCGAGATTTCGGAATGCATGCTTGCCAAGGAGATGTACGAGAGGTTCGTCGAGTTCTGCAAGGCCAACGATGTCGAGGAGAAGGATATCCCTACGATTCAGAAGTTCGGGCGGGATATGAGCGACAAGTACGGCTTCTTCAAGAAGAGGTCACAGGGCGGAATGACATATCAGGTGTACGGCGCGCAGATGATTGACCTGAAGCAGGAGCTTCTCATCAATGACGTGAAGAATAAATTACGTGGTGAGGAGGACATCAAGCAGCCGGAGAGCTTCATTCAGCCTGATGATTAACGGTTATAAAACAGATTTCTATGATAGACAAGGAATATATCAAGGAGATTATCTCCCGTATCACGAAGAAGAAGGCTGATGGGAATATTGTTCCGGCCACCGCTTCGATGCAGGAGATTATGATTGCTGTCCGCGATGATGCCTTGGAGTGCATGAGGACCATGTGTAACGAGAGGGAGATCGCAGTGAACAGAACGTTGAACAGTGTTTCATTCAAATGCCTATGAGAAGACATCACAATCCGAACAAGGTTCCGCCGTTCAAGCCGGATCCTGAGCATTGGACAAAGAAGGTTCATTCATGGAAGGCGAAGGTCGCCTACGAGACTGAGGATGATGCTTGGGAGTTTCTGAATCAGATTCCGAGGTTGAAGGCACTTGGCTGGCATCCTTACTTATGTAAGGTTTGCTCAAAATGGCATATTGGTAGATTACATAATAAATAGTTGAGATATGGAAATTAGAGTTAGCGTTTTAGGAAAGGTCGCATACAAAGAAAGAGAAAGTAGGGAGGATGCAGAAAAAGCCGAACTATATCCATTTGGAGAAGGAGTGTATGCGGTAATGGATGGAGAAAATTTCGTTAAGTTAAGAGTCGTATCTGGCAAAAAACACAGCGATGAAAAAGGTGATTATTACGCATGCGTAGAGAATTACTGGGTGCATGGGAAAATCTCAAACTCTGCAACTATCATAGAGCATGAAGAAAGGTTGAAGGATTATATAGACAAGCGTTTCGATGAGTTGCAATCAGCTATCGAAAATACGATGAGTAGTGCAGATAGCATAAATGATGCAGTAGGTTCTATAAAGAGTTCCATTGACAAGATAGAGAAAGATGGTGTTGGTAGTGGAAATGGTATCAGCGAAAAGACATTATTGTCTGCCATCGAGATTGTGTCAAAACAAAAATAGTTGAGAATATGAAGAAGAAAGGATATTACGAATACGAAAACGGAATCTACCCTTTGAAACTTTGGGTACACATTGGTAAAGACCTGAAAGAGCTGATAGATTCCCTGTTTTGACGGGTGCAATGCTCCCGATAGAGATTACGGTGGCGTTACGTATTCCGATGCTGTACAGGAAGAGCGACAGAAAGGCGCGGCGTTCTTGTTTACGTTTCAGTGTCGGAAGAGTATGTCGATGAACTACTGCTGTCATGAGGCTTCTCACGTCTGCGATGCCATCGAGGATTATACTGGCATGGAGCACGGTGATGAGCCTTCTGCCTACTTGATGGGTTGGATTGCGTCTTGCATCAACAAGGCTCGTTTGGATATTGGAGATTTCGTTGAGCTAAAAGATAAGGAGGAATAGCTTATGAGGAATTACTGCTATAAGGTTGAGAAGGACAGATGGAGAAATACCGATAAGGTAGATACCATTACTCGTATTGAGGTAAACGAAATTGGCACATCAAAGAAAACCAAAGAATTATGTTCAAGGGGTGTTATGTGCTGTGTTTATAATACTTCTTCTTACTACGAGGAGTATGATTCATTTTTCTTTCAAGCTGATAATGCGGTTGAGGCTGCAAAGATAGGCTACGAGCATTACTTGAATAGAGATTTGGAGATACAAGGTCGTTATAATGTAAACCTCTTTTCTCTTGATAAAACAATATCATTTGATGATGCAATGGCTTTGAGTGAGGAAGATGCTTATAAAAGATGGCAAGAGTGTTTATGATTTAAAAATTGTTAGCTTATGATTAAGAAAGAAGATATTAAGGCTGGTCTGCGATTTTACATCACACGAAATGATTGTTTAAAATGCAATTTTGACCCGATAGGTATTCAAGACGGCAGCACCCCTATTCTGTTCAATGCCGAGAGAAAGGATGCTGATGTTTATATATGTACATCTGTTAGCACAGATTACAAGTATTTCGCTCATTTTCGCGAGGAAGATATTATGATGTTTGGTACAAAGTTCGATATAGTAGCAACAGTTGCCGATAATCATAAAATAGATATAAATTCCGACATTGAAATGCATGGAAATATTCTCAACAACTTGCATGATACATACATCAAGAAAAATCGTGATTATGGGAATGCTTTTTCCGAAATGTATGATGAGCTTGGTATCAACTACGGCTACGGAAAGATACGAGAGAAGGTGAATCGCATCAAGACGTTGAAGGACAATGAGGCGCAAGTTGCCAATGAGTCATTGGAAGATGCTCTTCTTGACTGCGCTAACTATTGTATCTTGACATTGATGGAATATCAAAAACGTAAGGAACATGGAGCAGACTGATTACACTTGCAAGGATTGCGTATTGTTTAATGAAGAAGATTTTGAGTTCCCATATTGCATGGGCAAAAACTTATATACATACGTAAATCCTGACGATGATGCTTGCGGAGACATTATTCCGCTGGTATATACTTGCAAGGATTGTTTCTTCTTCAAGAATGGAGTTTGTCATCACCCTACCGTGAATATGTTTACTTCGGAAGAAGATCCTTCTTGTGAGCATTTCGAGTATAAGGAAATAAAAGTTGAACTTTAAAATATTGTTATCATGGCATTACCATTTGGAAAGACTATCAAGACAAGACACTTCACCGTGCTGAAGTTCAGTAAGAGCTTGTCTAAGAAAGAAGTTGCTTCACTCAGAGAGGATATCCCCGATGATATCAAGAAGCATTTACAGAGAGGCTCGCTGCCTTTCATCAAGATTGCGAACATTGCCGGCACATGGGGAATCGAGTACTCTATCTGTACATCCATGTACGCTGCGCTCGATGAATGTGTTCCTGTTGCTGTAGGAGACCATTATGAGTTCTCCAAGGACGATGGAAACATCATCGAGGCATTTGCCCAGCTTATGTATGCGGATACATCGTTGCCTGGCGATGCGGAATACACGGCAGGTAAGTTGAAGCTTCGTGACGAATACCTTGCCCGTGAGTCTGCGAGACTGAACGCTGCTGCCGATGAGGGTAAGACAGAAGAGCAGCTTCGCAAGGAGAGCGATGAGGCTGTTCAGGAGGTCATCGACCGAGACAAGCACGCCGAGACTATTCTTGAGATGGCAGAGCAGATTAAGAAGGAAGGAGGCAAGGATGAGCGATAAATTGCTTGAGGTCGTTCAAGACCATACTTCCCTGGTACAGGCACTCCAGTTCATTTTGGAGGCCGCAGAGACTAAGAAACTGCCTCCATACGGTATTCTTCCTGTATTCAATGACGACCTTCTTAATGATAGGCTTAAGGGTATACTTGAGTTGGTTACCGGAGAGAAGTATCCTTAATTGACTTCAAAGTTTTCTTCTACTTATATATTTGTTTTAAAAAGCGAGGGGCAGTATCTGTGAAGACACTGCCCCTCTTAGTTAACCAAAATAATTTGAATTATGCTCAGCAGAAAGAATCTGTGAACATTAATTATTTGCAAAGGTACTTGGTTTTGCAGAAATTCTAGTAAAACAAAGTTACTTTAACACGAATTTAACTATTTTCCACCCTTACAGAGCCCATTTTTGAACAACAAGCAGTCATTCTTTCCGGTTGGATAATTTATTGGGAGGTAAAAATGACAAGTCGTATCTTCCGTCTGAAGCTCATCCTGCTTAATTTTAGCAAAGTCTCCAATCATCTTTGTGTAGTCAGCCCATTCTTTGGAAGATGTATTCTTAATTTTTGAGCGGGCGATAACGAGGTCTTTGAGAATCTGTTCCTTTGATGTAGCCTTTGCGAGCTGTTCCGGGGTTAAATCTTCACTATGCTCATTTTCAATCTTCTTACCCTGCACCTCTGCGATTCTCTTCTGAACAGACTCCTGGGCTTCGAGCTTGTTCATCTCTCCTTCAAGGAAGGATTTCTCCCAGTTGAGACCTTCTCCCTGAAAGGCGATAGCCCAACAGTCCCTCGTTGGCATACCTGAGCCGCGGAGACTGGCGTAGATGTAATAGCGAGGATCTTTCATCTTGAGAGCCTTCGCCTTCTTGTACGTATCGACGGATAACGTGTATCCTTTTGTTTCTTCAATCATAATCTTATTTCTTTTTATTATCCTTGAATGCAAATACTGTGTAGCAACAACACGAAACGTGAAATGGCGGATATGGGTCTTTGAAAGAATGGAGGCCGGCATCGGCTTCGCTTTGACAGATATCACAAGGATAACTGCTTCCTCTCTTGACATAGAATCCGATAGCCTTATTCTCCTGTCCATACTCCTGCTCTGCCTGTCCCCACGCCAAAGCAATCACTTGAGAAGCATTTCTTACGATATTCTGATAGGCGTTCTTGTAGTAGCCCTTTCCGTAAGAAGGAACATCGATATTAATGTCCTTTCTCTTCGCCTTGGTGATGACTGATGTGTGATATGGGTCTTTATAGCCTGTGCGGATGGAAGACAGGAGCTGCTGGTCTGAATATCCCATCAAGGTTCCTGCCTTGATCATCCTTACAATATCTTCAGCAAAGTTTCCGAGATAGACGGCGTTTCTTTCGGATGTCGTCTTTCCGTAGATGTCGCTGACGAGAAACGATTCTATGTTCTCGTTGTCAATCCCGAGAATCTTGCATGAAACCTTGGAGTAAGCAGAGATGTAACTGTTGATACTCTCCTCTGCATCAGCAGTAACGTTCTTGGCGTAAGAGAGCAGGGCTGACTCGTTTGTGAGCCTGCCCGCGCCTCTGTATCGCTTACTTGCGGTAATTATCTTCTGTGTTGATTTCCAGAGAATATCTGCAACATGGGACTCGCAGTTTCGGATTGCCTGCAAGCGCTTTCTGCTGTAATCGACAGAACGTTTTAACTCATCCATAGGCTATTAATGGGTTTGATTGTAGTGCTTCCAATTATTCTTGTCGTCCACGTCATTGTTGTGATTTTTGTCCCATTTCTTGCCACTGCGATTCGGCCTCCCTGCCTTGCGGCCACCACCGGTGTTTATGTCGTTACCACCCTGCTGTTTATTGATTCGCACAGTAGCCATCTCCTCCTCGATAGCATTCTCTGTCTCATTATCCGCACGCTGAATATCCATGAGAAGGTCCTGCTGATCCTCTTCCTTCTTTTCTCGCAAGATACGCTCCCATTCGGCATTCTTTGGGAAGTCAGGACAACGCTCCGATGCAGTCTGCTTCGATAGAAATCCGTTCTGAACGGCAGTTGCAAGATTTGTAAGAAGTTCCGTCTTGTTCTGATGTGTATAAGGCTCAATCCATGCATTGATATCGAGACCAACAATAGAAGCCGTCGCATTGTTTTCGTGGCCGATTCCAAACTTGGCAATTTCTACCAGCTTATCAAGGAATGGCTGCAACTTCTGAGAATCATTCATGGCTACCTCTAATGCAGGAGAATAAAGAAGCTTGATGGCTACACCAGGGAGGTCTCCTGACTTCAGCTCTGGAGGTTTTACAGTAAATGACAGCTCATAGATGAGGTCGTACGACTTGTTGAGCTGGGTGGCAAAAGCATCTGATGCATCGGTTCCATTGAGGAATCCAGCATCGTTATCCTTGCTGTTCATAGCGATAACCTTGGCGGCTCCAGTCATATCGTCGCCTGAAATGGTAATCTCATCACCATCACCCTTTACGTAGAATACAGGGAAAGCGTACGCCTTGTTGTTCTCGCAAAGATACGAGAATGCCTCCTCGTAATCTTCGATGTTCTTCTGAACATTGGACCAGCATGGTCCCTCATCATTTCTGATGTATGCAACAGGAATCGAATTGAAGTGATGTTCTTTCTTTTCGACAAGAGCATATCCGTTCATTCCGAACAATCCCTTAATGAGGTTCACTGCCTTCTTCGTTACGCTCTTGTTTCCGACATCGTTCCTGAATCTGTAATAATAGGTATCATCCCAGACCTCAACCCACTCTATCTGAGCGTTTCCATCTTCATCCAAGTCGTAATACTTACGGGCGAATACAGAGAGTCCTCCTGTTATTGAATCGTAATGCGGGTAGAGATAGTCTCCATTCTTGAATGACAGAACCTTAACTCCAAACTTTCCCTTGTCGATATAGCCGACTGCGGCGGTTTCTGCAACGATCATGTAAGAGCTTACCGCTTCAAAGAACGCAATCTCCATATTGTGCATAAGCCATCCCTTCTTGAAGACATTGAGGTTCTTCTGGGATTCCTCTTCCTCTTCAAGCTCATCTGTGCTGTCTGCAAGTTCGAACTGAATGTCGTTTCCGGTTAGGTGTAAGGTGTGTTTTGTTGCGATAACCTGTTGGAAAGCAAATGCGCATCTTGTAATAGGCTGCAAGTAATAATGATTGCCGGTAGAAGGATCTTCCGGGTCCCAATCAGGATTCTCCTTGAATTATATCCGGATACGCATTCTTGTCCCAGATTCTGTGTCCGCTTGTGAAGTACTCACGAAGGAAGTCGGACTGGGTTTTTACTCTCCATACACAAGGGTCGTAAGGCATATTCTGCATACTCCTATCACCAACCTTGTCGGAGAAAGTGCCGTGACTCATATATCCGTCAGGCTTAAGCTCGTAGAATGGTTTCTTTACGAGTATTTCTCTAAAATTTAAATTCTCCATAATCCTTTTACCTTTTTATGTTTCTTTTTTGTTAAACTGAATATCATTACGTAGAACCAAGATTCAAAGAAGTCAGGCGAGTGCCCAACATACTTCTTGGCAATCTTCTTAGGCAATAGCTTGAATCCCTTATCGTCGCTGTTCTCGTCGCGCCGAAGCATCTTTCGCTCCTTCTGAAGAATCTGTCTAAGAGGGACCTTGTCGAATCCGTTTCCAGAATACTTCCTTTCGAGCAGGGACGAGTCGATGGAAATCTGCTTCTCTTTTATCATCTTGTAGAATAACCATGCACACTGAGACTTCAAGTCTTTGTATAGGTATTTGATACCTGCTTCTTCTTGATGATTCTGAGGGATAGGTGCTGCCTGGTTGTTGAATGGGATGGCATCCTTGAAGAATCCCTTGAAATACTGACCTATACCCTGCATATCGTAAGTAAAGTTGCATTCCTGCACACCCCACTCTCTTAGCTTGGCCTCAACTACAGAAACGAGCGTCTTAGGGTCCAGCCTCAACACAACCAAGTCCTTACAATGCCATCCTTCCCAAAGCCACATCACGAAGTTATCGCCGCCGGTGAATGCGACATCGGCAGAAGCTCTTCGCTTTCCATCTCCTGTCTGTTCGGCGTTATCGAAAATTTCTTCAAGGTCTTCCATTTTGATCATGTCATCGCCGGCAGCTTTCCAGTTCCAGTTGGCTTCCAGGTCTCGCATACGCTGTTCTTCATCCTGCTGGGCAAGGTTGGCGAGATATGAAGCATCGGTAGAGATAAGCTTGATGTTCTCTGATACGTCGGCGCGAACGAATGTTGCCGACTTGATGAACATTTCGAGCTTTGTATAACCAAGTTCCTCATAGCTATCCTTCCAAAGGCTATCGATAATTCCCTTGCACTGCTCGTATACCTCTTCTCTTGTATCGCCCCAGTAGATTGAGTCCGGCGTATCACCATCCATGAAGCAGTAACGAATAACCCCATTCCTTTCCGGATCTATATATCCTTCGTCGGTAACCCACCAATCGATGAACTTTCGTACCCAGGATTCGGGGTCAGGATTACAGGTAATCCAGAAGCGGTTTCGGATGTGGGCTGCATTTCGGTTGTTGGTCAAGAGGTACTTGAACTTCTTATATGGGCATTGAGTACCCTCGTCGATGCAGACGTATGCATACTGTCGTCCCTGGAATCGTGTCTTGAAATCCTGATAGGCTCCTGCGTAGTAAGAGAATTTAAGCCATCCTCCGTTGTCGAAGTTCCAGGTCATGTCGTTCTGTGACTTATTGTAAGTTCCAAATTGGGAGAACAATTTATAAGAGTCTGTAACCAAGGACTGTAAGTCATCTTTTTCATTACGAAGTATGGTCGCATGGAAGTCTGGATTTTTGATATCTTTCAGAACTTCCATAAGAGAACTAAAGCTCTTACTACCACCGCGGCTGCCGCCGCAAATCTTTATATCGGCGTCGATTGAGAGCATATCCTCCTGACCGCCACGCTGAGCTATAATCTTCAGCTTGTCGGGATGCTTCTTGTCGGCGTCTCTTAACGATTGGATATACTCTTGAGTATAAATAGGCTCTCCGTTATCCAATTTTAATCCTGAAAATACTTCCTTTTGCATAAATATTCATTTAATACTGCAAAAATATACAATTTTTCTTGGATAATTGCATATTAATTCATATATTTGCAAAACAAAAGGTATATTTATACATTTTTTGAGGTGGAAGAACCGCTTCAGGATAACATTTTTAATCAAAAAACAACATGACAAGAGAAGAACTCTTAGCATTGGTCAACAAGGAACTCGGTAGTACCAAGTTGACAATTAGCGAGAAAACCATCAATGAAGAACTTGATGACGTACTCGAAGATTTTGGTGAAGACGAAGCTGCAAACGCCAAGTTGGTCACCAAGGTTACAAATCGCTTGAAACGCATGGACGGCAATCTCCATTCTGACGTTTCTCAGCAGGTTAAGGAATACAAGAAGAAGGCGAAAGAACGTCAGAAGGCAAAGGAAACTGAGCTTGACGAGGAAGAGCCGGAAAAAAACGAAATTCCTAACGAAGAGGATATGCCTGAGTGGGCAAAGAAGCTCATTGGTGAAGTCAAGAAGGAGCGTGAGGCGCGAGAGCAGAAGGAAGCAGCTGACGCAAAGAAGGCGTTGGTGAACTCCATTAAGGAAGGTCTTAAGGCTAAGTTTGAGAAAGCCAATATTCCTTTGAATTCGTTTTTCGTTAAGACAGCTTTGGATAAGCTTGAGATTCCTGATGGTGAAGCAGACATTAAGGATCTTGTCGGTAAGGCAGAGGTTCTTTACAATGCTGACCTCAAGGAAGCGGGTATCAATCCAGACACCAAGCCTCGAAGCGGAGGTGGCGGAGCCGGAGGAACCGGAACCGTAGATGAACACGAGTTCGATGATGTTGCAACTATCAGATCTCGACACAAGCCTAAGGACGAATAAAAATTAGTATTCAGGATAACAAATTTATTTATTGATTATGGGAACAGTTTCTCCTTATTACAGTGAAAGGATGAATGGTAACGGCTTCTTGCCAGGTCGTTCCCTCATCCAGGCTCGTGGCGAAATCGGCGGTATCCGCTATGTATTCGTCAAGTTGATTGGCGCCGCAAAGGATGCTTTCCGTACTCCTACAACTGGTGGTAAGTTGCTCAACCCTTTCAAGGGTCCTGCAAAGATTTACGCCGGTGACTTCCTGGAGTATGATCCTGGCATCTATGGCAACGCAGGCGCAACTGTTAAGATTCTTAAGTCTTATCAGTGCGCAAAGAAGACCGGTGCTACTGACACAACTCTCCTTATTGTACGTGATGGCTATAAGCATATTCCGTTCATTGGAGACAATATCATGGTGGCTCCTGACGCTCTCGATGGCACAGGCACAGCAGTTACGGTTACAGGTGTTGAGAAGACAACCGAGGCAGGCGCAGACGTATGGAAGCTTACTTTGTCAGCAACACTCGGTGTTGTAGCAAAGGATGCGGTACTCGTTGAGGCAGCAGCTGCCGGCGACGCCCAGAAGCCTATGGTAACCAACCCTAACGGTTATGCTCAGTGCGACTACGACTTCCTGTTCACTCCAGGTAACGATTTCGAGGATGGTGCTCGCTATATGCTTACCCCATTCCTTGCTAACGACGACACCGTTATGTACATCGACAGGATGTCTCCAATCCCTCCTGCAATCAAGGCTCTCAACAAGAGTCGCGTTAACGGATGGTTCCATCTCTAATTATTAACCTTAAAGATTGATTCAGGATTATGGCAAAATTTGATTTTAATAATTCGCGACTTGCCAAGTTCTTCGGTTCTCAGGAGAACACGGCATATTTGCAGAGTTTCCTTGATAAAAAGGAAATCTTCTTCACTAACTACGGTTGGTACAAGACACAGGGACACAACGCTTCGTTCCTGACAACTACCGACAACTATGGCTTGGCAACATTCAACGTAAAGGCTCGCAAGCTGAAGGCAGCTCCTATGGCTGACCTCCGTGCTCCTCTCGGCGATTCTAATCAGATGGACAAGAACGGACATAAGTGGTACACCGCTTCTATCCCTGACTTCATCACTCCTGGTTATGTTGAGACCGCAGTTGAGCGTTATGCACGCATCAAGCAGTTTGAGGAGTTCGGTAACGACGCCGATATCTTGGCAGACTGGAGTGACGAGGTTCAGACCCGTATCGACTCAGTTGATGCAACAATGAACTTTATGACCGCTCAGTTGATGTCTACCGGTAAGATCGATTACTCTGGTATTGGTCGTGGTATCTCTACCCCATTGCACAAGGCTATCGACCCTATCGAATACGGTGACAACTTCATCAATGGCGGTGCTAAGAAGTGGGCTGACCCTTCTGCTACCATCCTTACCTACATGAAGGAGAAGGAAGCCAAGTATCGCGAGACCCGCGGTGGTTTCGATGGCGCTTTGGTCTGGCAGATGACTCGCAATACATTCTATAATGTATTCTTGAAGAACGCAGAGGTCCGCGAACTCGTTACCAATTACCGTCAGCTGAACTACATTGCCTCTACCAAGACAATGCCTATCAGCAAAGAGCAGTTCATCCAGGCATTCGTTGACTTCGAGGGAGTATCTCCTATCGAGATTGTTACCGAGAAGGAACGTAACCTTACTCATACAACCGATGAGTACAAGCAGGGTTGGTCTGACAACATCGTTGTTCTCCGTCCTGCCGGTGATGCCTGTGAGTTCGAGCGCACAGACAGTCTCGATCGTAAGTTGATTGAGTATGCTGGTAACAAGGCTATCTCTACCATGTTCGGTACAACCAACGATGGTCTCGGTCTGCTCATGAACTCAGTAGTTCCTAACGGTAAGTACATGGAGTGGCATACAGACATCATGTTCTCTGCTTGCCCAGCTCTCATCGACTTCCCAGACCATTGCATTATGGACATTACCAAGACTGATTAATTTCGGTCTTGGAACTATTAACGTAACTAGATTGTATGACTATGGATTCGGAGATGAACATTTACACTGTGAACGACTACCTTATTAATAAGGTGAAGTTCGAGATGCCGATGAAGGCTCTGTTGGGCATCATGCACGACAGGGAGCTTGAAAATGGCATCGACCTCGAAGCCTGCGACAAGGACAAGGTGAGACTTGCCTATGCCGACATGCTGAAATGGTTTGTTCTTGGTCCGAGCAAGGTGAACAACACCTCCGATTCCGATAACGGATGGACTCATTCGGGAGGTGGATATGATATGTCGGACAACGACAGGAGCGAGATGAAGGCAGAGGCTAACGCTATCTATGCGGAGCTGGAGCCTGATTCGATGCTCAAGAAGAAGTCCACCTTCCGGGTGACCTCCCACGGAGTAAAGAGGGCGAATTATTCTCCTTGGGGAGAACCACTCCCTCACATCATCAAATAAGGCGTATGGAAAAGAAAAACATCAGAAACCCAAGATACCCTCACATCATCAAGATCGTGAGGAAGGTCGTCGGAAAAGCCGACCCTGATGACCCGTTTGCCGATGATGATGCTCCAGTTGGTGAGGACAAGGAAATCATTCTCTACTATGGCGAAGGCCGCAGCTACACCGATACTACTACAGAGGGAGACAAGAACGTCGACCAGAACAAGAGGAAGGCATCGATTCCGGTCAGATATGACGAATGGGATGCTGACAGATGTCCTCTTGACGGCGACACCATCTATTCTACTGTCGGAAACAACACTGAAGTAGGTATGGTTAAGGACTGCGAACCGGATAATAACAGGACTGTTGTGTATTGGAATTTGACAAGGGTTTAGATTATGACAAGTTTATCAGGTCAGTTTTTACAGGTCGAGAAGAAAATCCGTCAGATGGCTGTAGCAAAGATGCAGCAGAAGATGGAACATGCGGCTGAAATGACAATGAAAGCTGCTAGACAAGTCTCGAAACTATGATGAACGTAACCGGTAACTTGTACAAGTCAACCGCTATCGGTACATATTACAACGGCTCATTGCAGTCGATTCATTATGCTCCTGGTCCAGAGCCAACCCGAGTAACCCTTGCTGCTGGAGAGAGATACAACCTCGATAAGTATTACCGCAGTTCGTTCTCCTTCAAAGACAGCGGAAGGAGACCTTACAAGGGTGAATACGGAGAAGGTGGTGAATATGGTCCAAACGCGGCGTGGGATGAACTTGTTTCCAGGGAGCACAACAAAGGAAAGTACGATGCCACATGGCAGATGCTCCTTGTCGCCGGTGTGGATTACGCTAAGTTTGTCGAGGTGAAGAGAGGTCACGACGTGATTACCTCTCTCAGAGAATATTTGGTTAGATACTTTAGATCGATGTAAGATATGGTTAGTATTAAGACTCTATATTTCGATGTCGGTAATGCAATGAAGGGAATTTGCGACAAGCTCTACTCCCGGAGCCGACCAAAGGCAGTTGATACGAAAATCAACAGCTATATCGTGGTATACTTCCCATCTAGTATCTACAATAACGAGATGAACTCAAGTGGAGTTTACAACTATTTCACCACTACAGCTCAAATCGAATTGTATGTGCGCGATAAAGCTTCAGCAAGAAATCCAAACACATTTGATGTTTCTAGCGTTGACGAGAAAGTCCAGGAGATTATGGACAGATTCCCAATCTCTACAAAAAATCTCATTGTTTCCAATCCTCGTATAACACTACAGACAGACGATGGCGCCGGTTTTTCCGTAACGATCATACAGGGAAGGTTACGTACGAAATAAGTATTCAGAAATTCAGGTATAACAATTTAAAATATTTTAGATTATGGTGACTATTGATAAATTGAAGGAAGTGTTCTGCGGCCCTAAGTCGCTGCTCTACTCCGCTGCATTGGTTGACCTCTCTAAGAGCGACATTAAGCTTACCGTCGACATGGAGCTTCCTGTTGAGGTTGACTCTCTGAAGGCTACGATGGACGAGCCTACAATTAACCACTACAAGGTTATCGGCCTTTCTGGTGACTGGGCTACCACTGCTGAGCTTGGTGACTTCAACGTAGAATTCGTTGTTCCTTCCAAGGCTAAGGAGCTTCTTAAGGCTAATGTTCGGTGAAGACGCAGTTAACGAAATCACTGCCACTCTTACTGGTACTGGTGACAATACTCTTGACGTTCAGTATACCGGTGTTGCCGTAGAGCCTAAGCTCTATAAGATGCGCGGTACTATCGTTATCGTTGACGAGGAGAAGAAGAACCTCATGGTTGTGACCAACCTATCTATGTATGCGACAATGCAGTGGGATGATTCAAGTTCCAAGCCAGTTGCATTCAAGTTCTCTGGCTCTGTTGAGGGTGCGGGTACGAAGAGCGTTGCTTGGTTGACAAAGGGTGATGGCGTTATGAACCTTACTTACAAGACTGATGCGGCAACAACCCGTAAGACCGTTCCTGCGGCAAACCGCAGACAGGGACTCGTTATTACCTACAATACCGGCTCTGCAACCGTAAAGGAGAGGTATATGGATACCCGAGTAACCGATACCGAGTGGGTTAAGGACGACAACTGGGAAACTGTTGAATAAGGCTTCTTTAGGTAATTAGATTCAGGATAACAAACCGTTGGGCGGCAGGCTAATCAACAGCCGTGCCGCCCTTCTTCATTTAATAGCATACAATCATGGCAGAAGAAAAGAAAATAGAGCAGCCTTCAGTGGACTTGCAGGAGTTGCTTGACAGCGTGCTGCACGACGAGCCTACCGAGTTCGTGTTCGGAGGAAAGAAGCACAAGCTCGGTTGGCTTCGCAAGGGAACAATGAGCAAGTGTTCTCATATCAGGGCAAAGGAGAAGAACGAATGGAAGCGCAACGTCAAGATTTGTGTCTGCATTCTCCTCAACACATCTGGAAGATTCGATTCCTGTATTGGATCTACTGGCGCTGGCTCTACTACATCAAGGATGTGGACGTGGCCGAGGTTCTGAGGGTCCTCGATGTTTACTAAAAAAAAATTCCATCGAACGCATTCTCACTGGCTACCATATTAGCGACCGGGATGACGGACGTGATGATGACGATGACGAGGAGCGAAGCAAAAGCTATCCAAGCAGAACAAGCTGGGGAGCAGCCTTCTCATTAGCGGAGAAGTTCGGCTTTCTCTTTCAGCGCAAGTACTTCATTGCAGCCTACGACTACTGGTGGGGCTATTCATCGGCGCAGATTGACCTCATGGTTGCAGACCAGCCTCTTGTTGTCTATCCTAAGACCAAGAAGGAAGGTGGTTCAAAGAAGCACACCAAGAAGGAGATGGATGACCTCTACGACAGGTGGGTGGAGAAAAAGAAGAATGAGGGAAGCCTCGTTGGCAAGAAGATAAGTCTTGCTGATTACTTAAACAATAAACTCTAATTTTAAAATATTCAGGATATGGCAGGTGGAAATATGGGAGACCTCAGTTTCTCGCTCACTCTTAAATCGAGAATTGAAGAGGAAACCAAAAAGATTACCAAAGAATTAAACAAGATTGATGCTACTGGTAAACAGGCGCAGAATGCTTTGGAAGCAATATCCGAAGCAACGAAGGGCATTGGAGACAAGGGAGGTCAAGGTCTAAAAAAGTTAAACGACTTTGTTAAAGAATTACATCGTAACATTGGTGTGTATTCAAGCGAAGATTTCTTTAGTCCAAAAAAACTTCAACAGCTGGAATCTGTTCAGGACGGGTTGTACAAAATAGGCAGAATACTCGGAGAGGTGTCTAAGGAAGGTGCTGGATTCAACATATTTCCTAACAATGTTTCCACTGAGGCAAACAAGGCAGAGAGAGAACTTCATAAGTTATCTTCTATTATTGACGAAATCAACAAACGCCATGGTGAAGGAATACAGATGTTTGGCGTCGATTCAACGAACAACATACGTCAGTCGTTGTCAGAGCTGTCTAAATACAGAACTGAGTTAGAACAGATTAGGAATAACGGAGGTATTCATCCTATTACCGGACTCACAGCATCTGATGTCGTAAAGAGTGCCGGATATCTCAATGCTATAGATGAAGCAAATACTTATGCTAAAGTTGTAAAGAATGCTATCTTAGAAAGATACAAGACAGAACAAGATGCTGAGAAAAAGCGAAAGAAAGACGAGGCAGACGCAGCACGCGAGGCAAAAGCAAATGAGAAGCAGAGGCAGAACGAGTTAAAGAACACTGAACGTCGATACGATTCTCTTGGCAACAAGGTTCGTCAGCTTCGTTCGGAATACAGCAGGGGTATCTCTATCGGTGCAGATGTGAGCAAGGCAGAAGCCGAGATTAACAGACTTCTTTCATTAATGAGAGCCCTTATAAATATCAAGGGAAGACTTAATTCTGAAAACTGGAAGGATAGCCTCGGTATGCTTGGCAATATCGGTAGTGGCCACGATACTACATTAGCTTCGAGGGCTCTTCAAGACCAAAAGGCAATAAACCAAGAGGTTCAGAAGGGTATCGAACTTGAACAGAAACGTCAGCAGGAGATTGCGCAGTCGGCAGCAAAGGCACGAAACGATCTTGCAGCCGCCTTCGCTGGAGCAAACGCAGAAGCAAAGAAGATGCAGTCGATAGTCGGCGATATCAAGTCTCTGTTCTTGCAGGGAGGTATTGTCTTTGGCGCTCAGCAATTCTTTAATTCAATCGTACAGACCGGTGGCGAAATTGTTCAGCAGCATGTAGCGTTACGTTCCATCCTCGGTGATGTGCAGAAGGCTGACGAGCTGTTTGCTCAGACGCAGCAGCTTGCGTTGCAGTCTCCATTCAAGTTTGGAGAGCTGAACCGAGACGTTAAACAGTTGGCTGCATTCGGAGTCGAGGCAAACGATTTGTATGATACCACAAAGCGACTTGCGGATATCGCATCCGGTCTTGGTGTAGACTTCGGCCGATTGGGTTTGGCGTTCGGTCAGGTAAAGGCTCGTTCTTGGCTTGACGGCAAGGAGTTACGCCAGTTTGCTTACGCGGGTCTTCCACTCTTGCAGAAGATAACCGAACTCTATAACTCAGAAGGTAAGAATGGACGCAAGAACTATACCCAGGCAGACGTCAAGAAGATGATTTCCGGAAGGCAAGTCAGTTTCGAGGATGTCCAGAAGGTGCTTTGGAAGATGACAGACGAGGGCGGTCAGTTCTATAACATGCAGCTCGTATTATCTGAAACATTGCTTGGACGCTGGAATAAGCTTATCGACGCATGGGATATTATGCTCGGTAAATTTGCAGAAGGAAAGAATGTTATAGGTGGCACATTCTCGTTTATTATCAATCGAGTAACAGACTTAGTTCTGGCTTTGGACAAGCTGTCCCCTGCTATGCTTTCTTTCGGAGCTATATTCGCGGCGAGAAAGCTTGGATTAATGGCTTCCGGCAAACTTGGGTTAGGTTCACTCAATAGGAACTATGCCCAACAGATGAACGCTCAGCTGAAAATTTACGCTATCGAGCAGCAGCAACTTGTTACCGAAGGCAAGATTACTCAGCAGAAGGCGTTGCAGAATGTACAAGCAAGAGCATATCTGTTGTCTGACACCACTTCTAGAGCGAATGCTATGTCGCGTCTTGCGCTTGAAGGTAAGATGTCTGTGCTTCAGATGCAGAAGGCTGTCAAAGAAGGTCTCGTAACCAAGGAACTCATTAGGCAGCTTGCTGTGATGGGTCAGATTACAGCAAGGCAGGAGCAGATTATACTCGGAGGAACAAGGTTCGCCGCAGTAATGAATATGGGTATCGCCAAGATTGGAGGAGGCATCAAATCTCTGTTTACCATGCTTGGTGGATGGTGGGGCCTTGCCATCGGTCTTGCAGTACAGACATTCTCTAGCTATAGTAGCGATATGGATAGAATTTCCGAGAACGCAAAGGGACTCAGAGATTCGGCATATAACAAGAAGAAGGGATACGAAGACGAACTTGCGAACGAGAAACCTACAAACAGTGCCGACTTGCAGCAGCGAGTAAACTCGATGAAGGAACTCCTTCGAAATAGCGGAGATTATACCCAGACAATAGAAGATCAAATTGCAAGGGCAAAGAATCTTAACGAGCAGTATGATATTCTTAATAAGGGAATAGTTGCTGCACGCGACAACTCACAGCAGGAAGCAAACGACTCGGATGTAGTCGCTGGAGCGCTTGGAGCTTCAGGAGGTTGGGGTTCTGGTAATCCTTTTGCCGATACATTAGAGGATGCCGTCGAAAGCCTCAATGAGGCGGTTATCAAGTATCAGACACTTCTTTCTGGACTTGATGAAGAGACGAAATCGAGAATGGATAGCATTGCCAATCAGTTCCTAAAGCCAGAGGAAAGAACTATGTCTCTCGATGAGAAGATTCGTATTCTCGCAGAAAGAGGAGGTGCAAACTGGGATTCTTTCGTCTTAAAGTCAAGTAACGGAAGCAATGATATTGCAAATAGCATTTATAAAATAGGAATAAGGGCCAACAAGGTTAGTGATCAGATAAACGAAATCGCTAAGAAAAATATTCCTAGAATCATCAGCTTCCTTAAGAAGTCATTCAACCTGTTCGGTGTAGATTTCTCTAAGTGGTGCAACAAGAACTCTTCACGTTTTGCGAGCATGATAGAAAAAATGCTCGATGCATGCAAGGTAAATGTTCCTCAGATTCGAGAGTATCTGAAATCTATCTTCTACCAGGAGGCCGGTGCAAAGCAACCTAAGAAAGCTGGCGGCGGTAAGGTTGAAAAACCAAAGACACCTATGCAGCAGCGAGTTCGCCGAAATTTATCCAAGAAAGGAAAGAGTAGAGCAAAGGTAGAGGCACAGGCAACTATGCTTGACTCTTATCTCGACGAAACTTCCGACTATAATACGGATAATAATCTGCAAACAGAGTTGCAGAATAGGTATAACGAGTATAAGAACCGCGAGAATAAGTTCAAGCGTGGTAAGATATCTAAAGCACTTCGCGATGAGGCTTGGGAAAGCTACAATAGCTTGAATCAGGCGGCATGGGAAGGTCTCGGTTACAAATTCTACCCACAGGACAAAAAGTCCAATAAAGTCCCAAAAGGTAAGAATGGTCGTTCTGGTCGCCAAGAGGACGCAGAACTTAAGCGTTTACAAGAACGTCTCAGCAGCCTAAAGTCTGCAAGACAGATGTATCAGAAATACAAGAGCATCATGCCGGACGAAGAGGCTAAGAAGAAGACTTACAATCTCTTCCCTGAGGTTACCGGTCTTAATCTTGACGACTATCAGAAGGCAGTCCATTCTCTCCTTGAAGGATTCAGTATAAACACCACCGAGAGAAAGAAGTTCCAGACTTCCATCTATCGTGAGGTTGCAGAGTGGCTCTTCGACGAGAAGGACAAGAAGGAGTACGAGAGAAAGGCGGCTGACTTCAATGAGTCCATGAACAAGTTGTCAGAACGTTGGGATTTGTACAAGAGTCTTCTCGAAAAGACCGGCAGCAAGTTCTTTGCTGAATCTGCTTGGGTTGATGCGTTCCAGATGGACGACAAGGTTCAGTCTCTTATGGATGAGTATTACGCTCACTACCATGAGATATTCAATCTTCAGGATTCTCTCAACATGACGGATGGTGAAGCTAAGGAAAAACTTAAGCTTCCTAACCAGTACGAAGAGTGGAAGAAGATTACAGAACTTCTCCGTGGTAATTACGTTAAGTCTTTGCAGGATGCTGCCAACATCATCGAGAAGACGGAAGATTACGAGGATAAGATTCTTAAGATTCGACAGGATTACGACAAGCTTATCAGCAAGACGAATGATCCTGGTATTAAGGCAAGATACGAGATACAGAGAGACAAGGAGATTGGTCAGGTTAAGCTTGACAAGTTCAAGAACTCTTCTGATTATCTCAACTTCTACGGAGCCATCGTGTCTCTCGGTATGGATAAGGCTCAGACTATCGGAGCAAGAATCAGGCAGAATATCAATGAGGCTCTACAAAGCGGAGCCATTGATGCTAGAGAGTACGCCAAGGAAATCAAGCAGCTTGATGAGCAGTTATCGAAGCTGACGAGCCCAAAGAAGACTTTCCTCAATGGTGGCCTGAAGGGAATGGCTGAGCAGAAGATTTCTGATGCCAGCGAGCAGATGACCATCGCAGCAAGTAAAATTGCTGAAGGAAAGAAGGTTCGTGAACTTGGTCTCAAAATGGGAGACGAAAACTTCATCAAGCGTGGTGACAGCATGATTGACAGCGGAAAGGCTATGATGAAAGCTGCTGAGATTCTGTTTAAGGATGGAACAAAAGCAAAGGAGTCTCTTGATAAGTTTGCTAACGTAGTAAGTATTATCGACCAGAATGTTCAGGGAATGAGTGAAGCATTCAATGACATCAAAGAGACTGCTTCCCTTCTCGGAGCTGACACTGAGTCTGATGGATGGCAGGACGCTTCTGCGTTCTTCGAGACATTCTCCGGCATGTCAAGTTCACTGTCAAAGGTGGTAACAAGCGCGGAGTCCGGCAACGTTGGTGGAATCCTTGCCGGTGTCACTGGCATATTTACCTCTCCTATTAAGGCGTTTGCAAAGGCTCATGATGCCAAGCTCGACAGACAGATAAAGCTTGCAGAGAGACAGCTGAATGAATTGAAGAACCTATCTAGCAATATCAGTTCCGTTATTGAAAAGACACTCGGTGGAATCTATTCTTACAATAGGTCTTCCGATGCGAATAAAAAGCTCAACGATGTCAAGAATGACTATAAGGCTTGGGATGCTTTTTCTAAGACCGATATTGGAAAGAATTTCTTTGGAGGTCACAACTTCAGTCACTACAGCAAGGAGACTTATGACGCTGTAATGAAGACAGAGACGAATCCTTCCGCATACGCAGATCAGCTCGCCCTACTCCACGCTCAGGAAGACGAGTTGAAAAAGCAGAGACAAGCTGAGGAGGATAAGAAAAAGACGGACAAGGATAAGCTCGCCGACTACGACCAGCAAATCAAGGAGATGCAGTTGCAGATCAAGACGTTCGCACAGGATTTCCTGAAAGACGTTTACTCTATCGACATGAAGAGCTGGGCAAGTACACTCACAGACACCATTGTAAGTGCATGGGCTAAAGGTGAAGATGCGGTTGATGCCTACAGGGAGAAGGTGAAGGACATGGTTCGCGACGTTACGAAGAATATCGTATCCCAGAAAATCATGGAGAAGGCACTTGAAAAACCTCTTGAATGGCTTACAGGCATCCTTGACGAAAAGGGTAAACTTGACGAGACCGACATGGACGATTTTGCAGACAAGCTCTACGAAGTTGGTGAAAATGTAGTTCCTCAGTTAACCGGTATCTTCGATGCTCTGAAGAACAAGGGGCTTGATTTAAGGGAGAATGGAAGTTCGTCTACAACCAACTCGATTAAGGGAATTACCGAGGAGACAGCTGACCTTCTTGCATCCTATCTCAATGCGGTCCGGCTTGATGTTTCTGTGATTAGGGAGATGCAGGGTAAATTCCTTCCAGAGATGAGTGAAATTGCAAAATCTCAGCTCACGCAGCTTAACCTTATTGCTCGGAATACCTTGCGTAATGCAGATGCAGCAGAGAGAATTGAGAAAATATTCATTGAGTATAACGATAACTTCAACAGAGTTATCAATGGTACGAAATCTTTAAAGATGAAATAATTATGTTTGAAAAAAGAAATTTATCAGACAGAATGAAGAACGAGGCGGTTTCACTGGGTCTTTGCGCTCAGTGGACCGCTGAGTGGCATGACAACTCATCCAAGCATGAGATGGTCGAGAAGTTTGTTAAGGGTATCGACTTCTGTATCGGAAGAAACTGGCCTTCAACCAAGGATATGAAGAAGTACTTTGGTGATGTCATTCACGATCATGGTGTGTATGTTGACGAGAACGTTGACCTGCAAAACCCAAAGATTGTCATCCTCAATGGAGAGTGTGTAGCAAACATCAACTATGACTGGATGGACAGTGGTGAGATATATGTAAGGCACAACTCTTCACTTTACCTGAAGGTTAAGGGATTCTCCAGGGTGTTTGTCAATCTGTTAGATGGTGCAGAGCTTCATGTTGAATGCGAAGATACCGCAAAGTGCTTCGTCTACCAATACGGAGGAACAGTCGTGAAAGCTACCGGAACAGTCAATATCAGGGATAGACACGATTTTAAGTTCAATTAACGCATATTTATGCGTATATTCTTGCATATTTATGCATTATTTTGTATATTTGCAATTATAAAAAGTTGATTTAAGGTATGAAAGAATATTTCAGGATATACATGCAGAAGGAGGGCGATGGGAACGAGGTGAAGGACTCCATCGCCGACTTCGGTATGTATGTTAGCGAGAATCCGTTCAAGCCATGCGATTCTGTCAAGGAACCTGCAAAAAGGGAGTGGCACGACGAGCATGGTGACGACGAGTATATCGGAAAGGATGGTCTCTATATGGCGGCCTACGAGAATAAGGTTAAATTTATGTTCCACGGCGAGGCTTTCGGCGCTAACGAGAAATGTAAGGCTTTTATTGATTACATCCGCAAGTCAGGCATGATGAAGATGTATTGCGACTTCAATAGAATCGGAAGACAGCATGTAAGACTTAAGGATATTGATCCAAACCTATATAGAGATCCGGATAACGAGGACTTGCTAGTTCTCTCTATCACTTTCAAGTTTAACGACCCTGTTACTGACATAAAGCCAATCATGGACGCACAGGGCAGTATTTCAAATTTAGGATAAAGACACATGAGTACTTGGAATATTTATCATAAGGATGGCTCGAAGCTGACAGACGTTAACGAAGAGCAGATAACCGTTCATGGATTGGAATACTCCGATTCTTGGATGGGTGAGTGCTTCGTGACTATCAATTTCAAGCATGAAGTGCCTATCAACTTTCAGATAGGCGACTATATTGTCTATCGTGGCGAGCGGTTTGAGCTCAACTACGAGCCGGGCAAGGATAAGCAGGCCAGACCCGACACATATGGAGAGGGCTTCGTATATGACAGCGTAAAGTTCAATGCATTGCAAGATGAGCTTTCTAGGGCTGAGTTCCTCGACGTGGTATTAAATGATAATGAGCTCCACTACACTACCCTACCGAAATTTCCATTCTACGTACAGACTCTGGATGATTTGCTCGACAGGATCCAGGCGAACCTTGACGATCAGATTGGTACAGGTCTTTGGAAGATTTACTCCAGAAGCAAGGAGCGTTCCGTGCAGCGTGGATGCCTCGTTAGCGACTGGCAGTCAATGTATGGCGAAGGGACAAACGATAACGTCATTGAATCAATGTCCATTACAGTGGATTCGCAGACCTGTTGGCAGGCCCTTGCGCTTGTGAACGAGAAGTGGGACATAAACTTCATCGTCAGAGGAAGAAACATATATGTCGGTACTACCGGAATACAGGCAAACCATATCTTCAAGTATGGTCTCGGCAATGGACTCTATGAGATTGTTCAGAACGCTGATTCCGATCAGAGTGTCGTTACAAGACTAAGAGCATATGGTTCCGAGAAGAATCTTCCTTCCCACTACTATGCTGACCTCGGTGTCAAGTACGTGGCGAACATCACGAAAGTCGTCGGAGCCAGCACGAATGTTGAACTTGAACTGGACCTCGATTATATAGAGACATATTTCAAGAATCCGAGAAAGTATATTGTTTCTGGAGAAACTGGCGAGCAGTCTTCCGGTTGGGTACTTAAGGTTACATTTGATTTCAAGACTGAAATTACCGGTTATGTAACACAGGCATACAATTCTAAAAAATGTAGATTCTATTCTGAGCTGAAGGGAACACAGACAGACACCGGAGATGAGGAATCAAAGGAAAAACTTGATGCATTTATTGCGCAGGTCAAGGCAGGAAACACGAAGATGTATATCACATCGGGCCTCAACAAGAAAAACATTCCTTCGTCCATGAAGGAATATGCAGAGAATCTCCCGAACAATATGTCAATCAACAGGCTTATGCTGCCTGGATTTCCCCATGTATCGCTGAGTGATTTCTATAACACACTCACGGATGAAGAGAAGAAGTACGTGAATCCTACCGGGAGACAGCATAAATTCTCCACAGATCCACACAGGCCATACATCGATTCAGTAAACATCGATCAGATTGGTCTCCGTTCTGCATCGCAGTTCTTTGAGACTGATGATAAGACAAATGGAATTATTGAAATCTACCCTACTATCGAGGAAATGGAAATCGGTGGAGTGCGTGTGGATGAGATTGATGAGGGTGTTGCTCCTGATGATGACGGCCGATATGATGGCGACCCTGGTCCGAATAATGTTGATATTTATCTCAGAAAAGCTGTTGATTTCGATATAAAAGATTTAGCGGACGACGATTTCTCAATCTCTATGAAGGATGGTATGTGCGGCGGACGAACATTCAAAGTGGCATCCTCAACCAAGGTTGATGGTAGATGGAGACTTACTATTGAGAGAGTCAAGGATGATGCTCTTGAGCTGTGGTTCCCATACAAGGATTACCCTATCAAGAAAGGCGACCATTTCGTCCTTACCGGCATCATTCTTCCTGATTCGTATGTTAATGCTGCATCACTGAAGCTTCTAAAATACGCCATAGCGCTCCTTGATAAGAATGACTATACAAGGTATGTATATCAGCCTAAGGTAGATGAGATTTTCATGGCAAGGCAGCACGACCAAGCGGAGGCAGACGATACCGGAGTTATCAAGAGCCTCCACGATACGCTTAAGGCCGGCGACCTGATGAACTTCAATGATACAGACCTCAATATCGAAGGAATCATCTCTATCGACCAGCTCACGATCAAGGAAGAAGATGGAAAGATACCGACATACGACATAACTCTTCGTGAGGATAAAGAGGTTGGTGCTATCCAGAAGATTCAGCAGCAGATTTCGTCGCTCCAAAGCGGAAATGGAGGAACTGGTGCAGGCTTGACAACTACACAAGTCAAGGGCCAGATTGCAACAGAAGGAAGTAAGCACTTTGTCTCAAAGATAACCGATGATATCGCAAAAGGTACAGTTACCTGGGAAAAGGTACAGAAGTTCTTGCAGGGCTTCTTCCTCGGTCACTCAAATGAGTTTAGCATAGACGGAAGTGGTAACGCTATCCTCTCTAGTGTCTTGGTGAATCTCTTGAAGTCTCTCGACTTTAACGAAGCAGAGCAGAGCGGTTTTGCTATTAAGCAACGAAGCGATGGTAAGTTTCAAATGTTGCTTACGGATTTGATAGTATGGGGTAAGGCAATTTTCAACACCCTCTTGATACGTGAACTCAGCTACGTTGGAGGTAACATCGTCCTCTCCCCTTCTGCTGGTAAGATAAGCTACATCAAGGAAGTATATAGCGAGACAACGAATGAAATGATTGGATGGAAGTGCTACCTCCTCGCTGATGATGGAACGACCGCCACTATCAACTCATTCAAGGTGGAAGACCAAGTTAGATGTAAGACGTTCAACATAGCACCTGGTGTCTATGAGAACGTCAGCAACAGGGACTACTGGAGACTTGTCACAAAGGTATCAACCGAGAACGAGGCAATCACCGATGATGAAGGTCATGCGCTCTATGACGGAAAGAAGTTCGCATGGATTCAGATTGCGAAGGACAATTGCATGGAAGGTTCGGACACCCCTGCCATAGGTGACACCATCGTCCTCATGGGTAACAGAAGCGACAAGAGCCGACAACACCTTCTAATGATGGAGACAGAGGGAGATTCCGCACCTACGTTCACCATGTACCGAGGTATCAACTCCTACTCCCTCAAAGGTAAATCCATCTTCGATGTAGGATTCAACGGCATCAACATCGTGTCAAAGTACTACCACATAACCACCGTTGATGGAGAGAAGATTTGGACTCCCATATATCTCGGCGATTGGAAGGAAGGCACGGAATACAGCTACTATGATGAGGTTACATGGCTTGGCACAAGATGGCTCTGTATCTCTCCAGAAGGACAGACCACAACAGATGAACCATCTGAGGATTCGCCTTATTGGAAGGCTACCACCAACGTGTATACACCAAAGCTATACCTCTATACGGATATAGTCAATAGCGGAATTGCTATAGGCGAGACACACAACGTTACTTGCAAGCTTATGCTTGGTGATAAAGATGTATCAAACGGAGTAGCTTCATGGAAGGTGACACGCAAAACCAATGATTCCTTAGATGATGCTGCATGGGCGACTAAAGATAAGGTTAAGAACTTCAATGGCTCAATAGATATTGTCTGGTCTAATGATGGAACAGAAGACGATATAGGCAAGGGTGATACTGCAAAATTTGTATTCACCGCAACCACCACAACAGGCAAAATACATCAAGAATATATTAAAGTTTAAAAAATAGGAGATTAAAAATATGGGAAAAGAAATTCATCTTTCGGCAACCGCAGCAGTCAGACGAACATTGAAGGGTGATACATTATCCCTCAGTTTACGAACCAATGGTGTACCGCTCTTCCAGGGTTTGAACCCTGATACGTTTACCGTGTCACCTAATTGGAGCGAAAGCGGAACGCATCCTATCATTACTCCATCTGTTGGCTCTGCACGTAAAAACAACGCGACACTAACAAATCATGTGTGGGCTTACAACGGCAAGGATTTAGGATTCAGTTCTAGCGGTACTGGATGGGAGACATCGACTGTTGATAATAGATTCAAACTAAATCATGCTGATGGTTCTCTCTCTATTATCGGAGACCTCGCTTCTAAGGTTAACCAAGATTCCGATACTATTACATATTCGGGTGATGCCGTTTTGGGAGCTAGCATATACCCAATGGAGAAAAGCATTGATATATTGGTATCTATGTTGGGTGGCTCGTCTTATTTCGGAGGTGTGTCTGCTGATACCACGGTATTAAGCAAGGGACAGACGCAAGCTATCCTCAGACCTTGGCTGTTCAATTCCGCAGGTGGAGAGGTTTCTACCTATTCTATTAATCTGTATCGTGGCAGCGGAGCAGACCTTGCAGGAACTTACAATAATCCAGCAAGCGGAATAACGATTCACAGAGATAAGACGGGAGACACTGATAAGCTCTATGTGGACAGTCATCAGCTCTTCGTCCTAGAGTTTGTTGTAGATGGTGCTGCCGTGTATAGAACGGGTATCAGTATTGATGATATTTCTGATATTTATCAGCTTGCTCTTAATTCGGTAGGACAGGTTGATGAAGATAGTAATCAGACGTTTCGCTGTATCGTTACTAACTGCGAGACAGGACTAGTGCCAAAGAGTATAACTGGCAATGTCACCTTCGTCATCTATACTGATAGCAATGGTAACATCGAGAATAAACGCTCGGAGACAATGACTTGGGCAAAGAACGTCAGTGATGGATTCGTTGTGATGGATGCTGATACGATTGACGAAAACAAAAATATCATCGGTGTATCGGTGTCAGCAGATGCTTATTTAACAGTTGAAGATTAGGAGGAACGCTTATGCCAATAGTAAGTAATAAGGCTAATAGAAAATACGCACCTCTGGATGTCTCTGTATCGGTAGTATGCGAATCGCCTAAGTCTCCATTCATGCAGACTATGGCTGGCGATAAATTCTTCCCAGACAGAACACAGAGCGGCTTCGAATGCGTTGCCTATCCACAAGTCAATGCTACGGCAAAGGATGATTCATGGGATAGCAAGCAGTCTAATATATCTCTTGCTAATATGGTGTGGAATGTTTCTACTGGCACGGAATGGAAGGACATCTCTAAGATTGATGCTTGGAGCGGTAAGTATAGTATTGATACGAGCAATACCACTAATCGTGGTAAACTCACTATCAAGAGGAATCTTCTAAGTAACGATAAGCAGCAGTTGCAATTCGAAGCTGACCTATATGATTACAGAACGAACTCTATATTGCATATCACCGCTGACCCTATCACTCTGTATACGGCAGATAAGGGCGCAGATACCTATGGTATGGGTATTCGGGAAGATACAGATATATCCTATAACCCATTCCTTGACAAGCTGGCTCTCTACGAGTATAAGGTTGCTAATAACATCATATCGGCATCTACAGAAGCAAGAAACGCTTGCTTTGACGGCAATCAGTATGAATGTCACATTCCGATTGATGTATATAAGTCTAAGGATAGAATTACAAGCGGATTCTCTATTGAGCTGTATAGAGGAACGACTAAGATGTCTGCTTCGTCTGCTGCAAGCCCTAACGAGATTATATCTATCTCTGCATCAGAGATTGTACTTGACCTTAGACTTGTAGAGAAGAATAATTATACCATCAAGGCGGTAATAAACGGCAAGGCTGTTGCTCAGTTCCAATTTTCCGCTTCTAGGTTCTATCCTTCTTTCAATCAGCCTAAGTTCATGGTATGCAATGATATTGAATGGGGTAAGATATACAGAAGCAACAAGGCTATATTGGAGTACAACGGAAGGGTTGTTGAATATCCTAACCGCATCGTAGAATTGCAATGGCATACAGAAGCAACTAATGGCAATATCGTTACAAATAAGTCGTGGCAAGAGGGAGATTCATGCCACTTCTCAATCAAGGAGTCTGGTCTTGGCGATGTTGAGAGCGATTATCTTGAAGAACAGATAGAATACGGGCAGAGACCTGCCAACGACTATCTTATTGATGAAGATAGCAATTACCTGCTTGATGAGGATGGTAATCCTTTAATTGATTAATATGTATAATTAAAAAATATAAGATATGGGTGTTAAATTAACAGAAAAGAAGCTTGTGACGGCAATGAATCCCGACCAAACTTTCTTAATTGTAGTAGATGGTGCTCTTCGTAGATTAAGTCTCGGTGACCTTCAGAAGATGATGGGTAATAATATTTTCTACCCGTCAATTACATTGGAGCAGTCTTCTAACCCTAAATTTGCTCTACCAACGCCATTCATGGCTGATATGTATCAGAGAGCAATGGGTGGATATATGATGAAGGTTGTGAATGGTAAAGTTTTTGCCGCCAAACTCGATGCAAGCACATGGGAGTTCTTCGCTGACGGAACAAAGGTGGATGATGCGTCTAAGTATGAGACGATGGTTCATGTTCCTGACTGTCACTTCAAGGCAGAAGGTAAAACTATGCAATTCGGAGGATTATTCCCTATTTCGGGCGGCAAGACATTCGATTCGCCTAATTGGGTAGGTGCTTATGAAATGTATGTAGATGGAAATGGTGTAGGACATTCCAGACCTAATGTTGCTCCTTCGCATTCCAGAACGATGAGCGCATTTTGGGATTGCGCACAGAAGCTTGGTTCAAACTTTGGTCTTGCAAACTATGGATTTCAATGCCTCATAGAAGCATTGGAACAAGTAAGTTTCGGTGACCTTAATACACAATCTGTAATTGGTCCTGGATTCCAAAATGAAAATTGGACAGCATGTCGTAATATTCCTATGGGCAAGTGTATCTCGCTCGGTGACGGGAGCGGTAAGGTGCTCTATAACGATGCCACACTCGGTAATCAATATCCAGTTAAGCTGTTTAGCTTCGAAGATTTATGGGGCAAGTTATGGGAGTTCCGCCCAAATATTCGTTTCTATATGGATGGCAATACACGATACGCTGTTGTCTATAGCGGCAACCGAGTAAGCAATACTGCTGATGGCAGAAAGTTTACCGTACCATCATCCGCAAATGGAGAATATATCACAAAGAAGACACTAGGTGCATATTGGGATGCGTTTCCACAAGCCGTAGGAGGCGGTGATAGTACGTACTACTGCGATGGACTCTGGGCTTCGACAGGTGGCGAGCTGCTGGGCGTTGGGGGTGATGCCAGCAACAGGTCGCCTTGCGGTCTTTCGTCTTCGTTCTCGAACTCCGGTTTCTCGGTCTCGTGGGCGAGCTTCGGCGCTCGCTTGGCTTTCTACGGAAACCCGACAATCGTAAGCGGTTCGGAGCTCATGGCGATGTGAGACAACGCCTAGCGTTGGCTGCACATCTGCTAGTGAGCTAGACAGAAATAGAGAATTAATAAAAATAATATAAAACGCAAGATTAAAACTGCAAAGTTGAAATCTCCTTTTAATAGGATTCGCAGAAGCACAAAATATAAACAACCCAATTCCGTGCGATAAGATTATCTACAACCATGGAGTGGGTGAAGAAAAGGTGATACATCATGGAGCTGCTGAACGTTGGGGGTAATGCCAACAACAGGTCGCAATGCGGTCTTTCGTCTACGAACTCGAACAACGGTTTCTCGAACTCGAGGACGAACATCGGCGCTCGCTTGAATTACTACACAAGATTTCTATTTTTAGAATGATGATATAATTTACACTGTTCCTCGCAAGTCGTAAAGCTACGGGATAGCTTTTGGACGAGAGAGCACATGATTGAACCTGTCTCGATGGAGGGATATTTATTCCGAAAGAGCGAAGATTAAAGGCGTTGGGTATGAGTAGTTGGGTATGTCCTACTGCAACAGAGCCCCCTCTCGCAAGTAAGTGATACATTTGTACGTATGTGCCGAAAGCCAGTGAGCCGAGAGTGTAGAAAGCCTATTAATAAGAAAAGCGATTTTTGAAATATTGGTTGAAGTATAAAAATGACGGACGCACAAGAGCTGGCGTATAAGCGCAAGGCTAAACTTCGCAAGAAGCACAGAAAGGTCAGGGCAGAACTTGTTAGTGATATGACCAACCTTAACATTGCGGTAAGGAAATCACGCAAGGGTAAGGAAGGCAAGAAGGGAGTTGTGATATTCGATAAAGACTATAATGGTAATCTTTTAAGATTACAGAGAAGTCTTATAGATGGAACTTATAAGACTAGCAAAGGGCACGATTGTATGAGACGATGTCCTTGCGGCAAGGTAAGAAAACTTCATAAGCTTCCGTACTACCCAGACCACGTTGAGCAGCATGCCTTGATGCAAGTTCTGATGCCATACCTTATAAGAGCTCTCTATATAGAGAGTGGTGCAAGTGTAAAAGGCAGAGGGATGATTTATGCGAAGCGCAGAACAGAACGATGGATAGACGAGAACAAGTCATATGGAAGATTGTATTACTGCAAGCTTGATTTTATCAAGTTCTATGAGAATATTGACCAGCATGAGATATACAAATCGCTGTGTGATTTCTTTACCGATAAAGGCGTTAGAAGACTTTTATATGAAGTTATCTTTGCTCTACCGAAAGGTTTAGGCATTGGTCTATATCCTATTCAGACTCTTACCAACTTCTATATGAGTATCTTATGTAGATTGATATGTAGAAAGTTCGATGTCAAGGTAGAGATATATTGTGATGATATGGTTATTCTCGGCAAGAATAAGAAGGAAGTATGGAAAGCCATCAACTTCATATTGGAATATGCTGATGAAGTAATGCACCAGCAGTTGCACGATAATATCGGAATGCAGATAATTGATGATACGCATTTCCTTGATTTCGTAGGATACCGTTTCTACTTCAACCATACAATGTTAAGAAAGCGCATGAAGGAGAAATTCAAAAAGAAGATGCACAACCTTAAAAATCCTATGAGGAGATACCAAGTAGCTATGAGCTACAAGGGTTGGTTGATGCACTGCGATGGTTTTAATCTTTGGAGAATGATAACAAAAATGAATAGTTTTGATGATTTTAAGATGCCGCAGACTGAGGACAGAGATGCCAACGGCAAGAGAATGTTCGAAGGTCAGAGAATGAGTGCAAGCTACTTTGCCGAGAGAACTATTGTTTTCCTTGATGTTGAATTTGATGTAGATAGCAAGGTTCATAAGTCAGGGAAGAGTAATGTTGTTAGCGTTGAGGAGAACGGACAGAAGTTTAAGTTCTTTACTAACAACAAGAAACTCGTTGAGCAGTTGCAATGGTGCTCAGACAATAATAAATTCCCGTTCTTGGGAAGTTGCGTAGAATGAATCAGAGTGGCAATCCTGATTTCAGAATCGTAGGAACAAAAGCATAAGTGTAATATTTAAAAAGAAAGGATATTATAATGGAAATTAGAAAGTCTACATTTGATTACTCACCTAGTCTGATTGAGTATGAGGGTAATACTATTCGCATCAATTTCGATGTTGAACAGATTGAGTTAGCCAATGGCATGGATAGTGGTGAAAGCAAGGGAAAGGCTACAAGACTTGCTTATGCCGCCCACGTTGTCCGTATCGAGCAGCCTGTGGAGCGAGGTAAGGTTGTTGATGCAATTGTCTCATCCGCTTATCCGACCGACAAGATGCAAGCTATCATCAATAACCATTTCGCTAATCTTGCCAAAATTGCGGATGACAAGAAGCTTGATGCCGATGACGAGGAACATGAAGCAGAGTATGAAGCTATGCAGGATTGGCGCACGAAGGCGAAGGCTGTAGCTACGGATGTTATAGACAATTATATCAGTACTCATTAAAAGGAGGATAATAGCCTATGAAAAAGGTAGTACATCTTTTTGCCTCGCAGCGTGTCAATCGCAAGGCACGTACTGACAATGAGGAGGTGTTCAGGGAGAAAGTAACGCTCATTACCAACAAGCAGATGAGTATCGGCAAATTGGTTGAATTTGCGCAGATGCTTCAGGATATGGGCGTTTGCGGTATCGTGATAGGAAATAACCGCATAGCGCTGAAAGCCGACCAGGTGATGCTGATTAACAGCGCTGGCGATGAGATAGCGATGTTTGATAAATCTGGCAAGCTCAGTACTAACTTTATTGATGCGGTAAATATCGTAACGCAGGCACTTCGGACAGGGAATATTGATGCACAGAATGCAGAGATAAGCAACCTCGTAATCACAGGTTCTATGCGCAGCAAATATGCCGAAGTAAAGGTGGGTAATGAATTGTCGGCGGTTGATAACATCAACGTAGGTACAGGCAATGCCTGGGTGAATGCGTTCAGGCTGTCTTGGGAAAGCAAGATGATAGGAAGAACCATCCGTATATCAAACGGTACAGCATCTGCTGCGTCGATTGCTGCTCCTGCTGATAAGAAATTCCTGATAGATGGAGAGGAGCTGCAAGCGCTCAATATTATGCCTTATTCGTGCGTCATCCTTCATGGATATGGACGGGGTGAAGACTTCATTTATTGGGTAGTGGAGAACCGATACATATACGGTCTGAATAGCGCATCGCAAGGTGGTCGTTTCGAGCCAATCAGAACAACCCCTATGCCTGTACTGTCAAGAGGATGCGTGATGGTAACTTATTCTTATGGTTCGTGGAATCTTGACCTTAACCAGAATACTCCTTCAGGACAAATTTCCATATCAAGGATAGGTACAGGTTTGTATCGCATGTGGCTTCCGACACAATGGAGTGGTTATTTCAAGAAAAACAGCGGATTACCTCTGTATAATCAGATTCTGGTAATGTTGACAGGATATGGTTCGATTTTCTACAATACAACCGATGACAAAGCATCCCCTTCCAAGGCTACAGTTAAGCAGATTGGATGGGTAGATAGCAGCCAATCACAAGCCTACGTAGATGTTTGGGTTTCGGATGATAACACACCTAATGATGGTTCTTTCGCCTATGCCATTTACCTGATGGACTATGATGATGCTATCAGTAAGTAAGTGAAGCCCAAGGCGGTTACTACATAGTGACCGCCTTGTTTCTGTTACCAAAAAACGATAAAATGGTAACAAGAATTTGGTAACAAAACTTTCAGATTGTTACTTTTTGTAAAGTTTAACATAAAAACATTCTCATTTCCATTAATTTTGTGCAAAAAAGTGTATCTTTGCAGCACATTTCTTATTATTAAAAATGAGGAACTAAGAACAAATAATAAACACAAAAACAAAAGGAGAAGAATTTATGACTAAAGAGGAAGAAGATGAAGTACATCGGTTGGTTCAATCAGTCGGTGTTGTACAGTTGTCAAGAGTAATGTTTAAGGGCATGGACGTTAGTGAAATGATAAACGTCATTATCCTTGCAGGTAGAGGCTACAGCGTAAAGCTACTCACTTGGTTTAAGTATTATTGTGAAGTGATGCCTCTGTTTATCATGCTTTTTCATGTGGCTTGTATGGTGACGTTTGCATCACATGGTAAAGAAATGTGCGTATGGTTTAGAGAAAATTGGGTGTCAGCAGCATTTATCTATTTCTCTGTTTACATCCATCCGCTTGTGCTTATACTTGCGAGCAGATTCTTTTGGCTCTGCTACAGATGGCGTATTCCGATGATAATCTACCTATTTGGGATAAATGCTATTCATATCGTATACTGGAATGTTTTTACCACCAACGAAATGGTGGAAGCTAATGTTGTAATACTTGTAATGACCATTATATTTTATGTATATGGTTTTGCCGATAAGTATTTCTCAGGCAAGGGCTGTCAAAGTTTAATCTCTAGATTATAATGATATGGGAAAGTTATTTGGTTATCACACCTTGGGAGTGTTATTAAAATCGTTATCGGATTCTTGTTTTCGAGCAGACGAGCAAGAGAAGAGAGGGGAGAAGGTAACTGCTTGCGGAATGAGTAGCGATGAGATAGAAGACCTTTGTGAGAACTATCTGCCGTATGCTCTCAACCCTATGTTGAGCACCGAGGAGGTCAAGGAGAAGCTTCACGTTTCTGATGCAACATTGAATAGAATGGTTGCTAGAGGTGACATTCCGAACGGCGAGTGCAAGAAACGAGGACACACCCGATATTTTAAGAAGTGGGATATACTGCACTTCATTAAGAGTAAGAGAAAATAATAGTTGAACATGTAAGTATTCCTTACAAGTTGAGTAAGAGAGGTAAGTGATTGCCTCTCTTTTTTTGTTATTTATGATATTACCTTCTATCACCTTAAACTACTGATAATCAACCACTAAAAGAAAGTGTGATAGAGTTATATTTGCTCTTCCCTATTCTTTGTACCTTTGCATCCGTAATCGATTACATAGTGTTAGTTAATATTAAGGATAACTTAAAAAAGATTGTATTATGGAAATGACAGATGCAAAAGTAGTAGAGAAGAAAATCTACGAAGATGGTAAGAAGGAGTATGCCAGCAAGGGTTTGGCAGGAACAGCCCTCGGAATTGGCATCGGAGGCTTGGCTTTAGCTTTGCTCAACGGCAATGGTCGTGGTGTATTCGGCTCTCTCGGCGGCAGCAATATGCCTGAGAACGTGAACATTAACACCTACGGAGCTAATTCAAGTTCCAATCAGCCAACCGCCTTACAGGTAATGGAGAAGGAATGCGCTGATGAGGTGAAGTTGCTTACCGATATGTTCGGTTTGAAGCTCGACACCGCCAACAAGTTCTACGCTATGCGTGAGACTGACATCGCAGAGAAGTTCGGTCTTTACAAGTCGCAGGTAGATGCTATTAACGCTGAAAACCGCAGAGCGATTGACGCAGAGTTTGGTCTTTATAAGGCTGGCAGAGACCAGTATGATGCAACCAACGCTAAGATGGCTGCATTGGAGACTAAGATTGCCGTTATGGAAGCACTTGCTCCTTACAAAGAGAAGATTTTGCTCCAGGCTATGGATTTGAAGACTGCTTATGATATTAAGGGGCAGTTGGTACTTCCAAGTACACCAACAGTTACAGGTTATGGTAGCTACTGTTGCTGCAAGGCAGCTTCTACTCCCACTACAGGAGCGTAACAGAGCAGTAAGAAAGTCCGTAAAAAAGACTAAGAAAAAATGAGTTGGTGAGGGGTGTTTGCCCTCGTTGGTGGATGCCCTCTCACCTCTCTATAATATATCACCAACTTAAAGATATTGATTATGATGAATTTCGGAAACAGCCCATTATTGGATATGGGCACAAGTCAGCAGCAGCCGCAGATGATGGATGCCGAGCTACAGAAGATGTACGAAGCGATACAACAGAAGCGAGCATCTATCAATATGCAGACGCAGGTATCTTCTACTCCACTCTTCGATGAGATAGATAAGATAGAGGATAGTTTTACAGATACTCAGAAGCAGTTCTTGATACAAAACCAAGAATACGTGGAGAGTTTGCAGTACGTATCTAAGCTTGTGCAAGATGAGGAACTACGCATTATCCGACCTCGTATAGAGCAGACAGAGCAAGGCAAGGAGGCTTTGAAGCATCACCTATCCATCGTAACAAAGCTAAAGAAGGAGATGGCTAAGGAGGAGGAACAGAAGCGAGCCTTGCTTGATGACTACCTCACCAATTATCCAGATATGGCATACAAGGATTATCTCGCAATGATTAATGGTCAGAATCAAGCTAAGAAAGGAGGGTCTAAGAAATGAATATAACAGAGCTTAAAGAGAAACTACTTGAATCGGTTGACGTTTGGGCAGACGCAAGAATAGACGATATGGTTAAGGCTAACCCGATGCTAGCCATACCATCAGTGTATATGAAACGTGCGGCGCATAATATCATATCCAAGAATAAGGATAAGTGGGATAAATCGATAGACAATGCTACCCTATTTCTTGCTGATGAGAATGGAAATATTGATGCAGATACCATCTTCGCAGATATGATGCAGATGCTAAAAACCGTGGAAGATTACAAATTCGATGTAGGTTTTATTCACGGACATATCAACAAGGGTGTTGTGTCTATTGACCTGCCCGATGGAATTGCTACCGCTATCCTCTTTGGAAGCAAGCGAAGCATCAATTTTACGGAGGAGGATTTTGCAGAGTTAAAAGATTTGATAATAGGTTAAAATATATAAGATATGGAAGCAAAAGAGATTATGAGCAAATTTGATGAGCTGTATGGAATGATGGCATCATCAACAAACGTAAAGTATATGCACGTATTTGGAGACACGATGCGCTGCATGATGAAGGATATGGCGTCGAAGCACCCAGAGTTGGCGCAAGAGTACGTTGAGAAACTTTGTGCAATTAAGTGGAAGAACTATCTCACTAAGAAGGAGGCTTCAGAGATTGTGAACGGAATGAATCCAGCTGCAACTTGGGATATGCAGACATGGCTCAATGCTATGACTGGTCTCGGACTTGCAACAGAGGAGAAGCCTTACTACAACGATTACGCTTTGTACGTTGCGATGAACCAGGTAGTAAGCGACCACGGATGTACCATCGCCAAGATCCTCGGCAAGGAAGATGTGAAGGATATTGGTACAGAGCATTTGGTCAAATATGCACACAGCCTTGCTCTTGACTTGTTAAAAGATAAGGATGGCGTGTACGACATCAGAGAGTATTTTCTGAAGTAACATCAAAAATATACGGTTATGAAAAAGGTATTCGAAGACATTATAGCTAGCAATGACATACAGGCTATAAAGAACTGTGTTACGATCATGTCTGATTGTTGCGAAGTCGGAATGAACGACAGCGTAATGCTTGACATGATGAAGCAGATCAAGGGAGAGATTGGTGCGTGTCATTATAACGAAGATATGGCAGATATGCATCTTTGTCTCATTGGTCAGCTTCACACCAAAGACGTTGCCAAAGATTATTGGCATGAGGTCAAGAATGACAACATCAATCTCGAAGACTGGTGCGTTCTCTGGGGAGAAATGGTAAAGCGTAACGACGCAAAGATAAAGAAATGGTTCCCGAAGATCAACACGTACAACTACGAGCAAAAGATTTTCGATGAATGTATTTCCTTCCTGGAAAGTGGCAGACTTCCATATTACGACTTGAATGTCTAAAGTTTTTCGTTATTCTGAATGAAGTTTCGGTTTTTTTTGCTATCTTTGCAGAAAGAGACCGAAACTTTATTTTTATTAATTATTCAGGATAACGAAAATGGCAGAAAGATTAAGAGAATTATTAGTAGGGGTCGTGATAGCGGTCGTAGCCTACTTAAAGCCTATTGATGGAGAATTGAAGACATTGGCTTTGGTTTTCTTTCTCAACTTTGTGTTTGGATACCTTAGTGGTATGATAGCTAAAGGTGAGAAATTCGAACTCAAGAAGGCACTTATTTGCGTAGGTCACGCAACGATATACTTCGTTCTATGTGCAGCCGTATATACCATTGGTAGATGGAAAGGACAAATGGATGGAGCTATTCAATGTGTGTCAATGATTACCTACGTTGTGATTTACTTCTATGGCATGAATATCACCCAAAAGATGATGGAGATATTCAAGAAAGGTACGCCACCATGGATGGTAGCGAACTTTCTACATTATTGTCTTGGACTGTACTTTTTGGAGAGGATACCTTTCCTGTCATCATTTTTTAACTCATACAAACAACAGAAAGGAAATCAATCATGTTAATTACAATAGACAGAGCTTGGAAAAAGGATGGCTATACTATCAGCCGTCTTTACGTCAACGGTGAATTATTCGGCTGCAATACCCTTGAAGATGCTGATAGAGGATTGCGCCAAGATATGCAACTTGAAGAAATCAAGAAGAAAAAGGTGTATGGGCAGACTGCAATACCACGCGGCAGTTATGAATGCGTATATACCTACTCTAACAGATTCAAGAAGATGCTTCCATTATTAAAGGATGTGCCAGGGTTCGATGGTATCCGTATTCATTCCGGCAACTCAGCAAAAGACACAGAGGGGTGTATTCTTATCGGCAAAAACGATAAGAAAGGATGGGTTAGCGATTCTCGATTATGGACTAGCAAGCTCATTCAGACTATGAAGACAGCTTGGGATAAAAAGGAAAAAGTAACAATTGTAATTCAGTAGCTTATGAAACTGATTGATAAAATAACAAGGGTTGTAATTGCCATTGCAGTAGCAATGCTGATTCTATCAATGTTCTGTAGATGTAAGGCGAAAGAACGTGTGATAGAAAAACAGACATACATCACTGATAAACGTAACGAGGCTAAGTGGGATTCACTCTTTAACGCAAGGCTTATTAAGGAACTGGAATCATACAGAGCATCGCATAAAGAGTCTGTAAAGTCTACCACTAAAGAGAAGACACATATAAAGGATAGCACAGCTTCCAAATACGACTCAAATGGAAACAAGGTAGGCGAAGACAGGTTCCACTATGAATACCATGAGATATCTCAGGAAGACGTACAGATACTCAGGGACAGCATTTCGTGCCTCAAGGAATACAAGGATAGCACGTCTCTATATCACAAGAAATGCGACTCGTTAAGCTCAGTGATAAGTAAAATATCGAAAGATAGAGTATATGTCGAGAATCAACTATCAAGGACTGACAGGGCATTTTTGAATATAGGTAAGATAACTTCAGTTTGCCTTTTTATAGGCATTCTCCCATTTTTAGGTTGGATATACTGGAAATTAAAGCTACACAAACGTTCTTAGTTTTTTCTAATGTTTTTATTTGGTTATTAGTTGATACAAACAAAAAGGGGTGACCGCACGCGATGTGTAGCCACCCCTAAACATATAGATAATGCACAGAAATTATTCTTCAGCTCCCTGGAGGAACTTGATACCATACTTCGTCTCGTAGTGTTTCTGCTGATCTTCACTCAGCATCTTGGTTTCGCTGTCGTAGAATATTGTAAGCAGTTCACCGTAATCTTTGTCGTAGAAGTAGTTGTATTTATTGCAGAGATAGTTCCTTGCACAGAGACATCTAGCTCGGAATGGTCTTGAACGTGCGTCGTGTCTTCTGTTTAATTCCGTTCGCTGCTCTGTATCTATCAAGCCTCAGCGTCTTTTTTAGAGAATCAGAACGTTTTAGCTATTACCTCCGGTCTTACTATAGCCTGAGCACATTTCCGTCTAAGCCGGTCTTCCGTTTCCCTTGTATGTTTGACACCAAGTGATTTCGCTATATTAGCAACGCAGGACTTCGTTATTCCGAGCACCTTTGAAATCTCAGACGAAGACATTTCCGGATACATATTGCGGACAGACTCATGGATTTCGTTCCTACGTCTTTCCCGCGCAATCCTTAAACGAGTCTCCGTGTAACTTATGCAGCCACCAGTATACAGTCTGCACAGCGTCATCCAAAATTCCTAGACATTGCGTATGGAGATTCATCCGGATGCTCCTTTATATAATTTTTCTGTTCGTCTGTGAGTACGTTCATAGGCTATCGATTATCACCACTTCCATGTAATTTCCCCCTCAACTGGCGAGAATGGAGTTTTTCGTAATTCATCTTTCCAATATCGCTAAGTTTGAAGCCTATATCGTGAGAAAGAGTTGCGCAGTACCACAATACATCACCAATTTCTTTGGCAATTTCCAACTTCTTTTCATCCGTAAAAACAGAATCGTTATCACGCAACACTTTCTTAACCTTATCGGAAACTTCACCAGCTTCACCTGTCAATCCCAATGTAGGATAAATGATAGGGTTAGGATAAATAGCAGTCTCTAGAGCTAACTGCTGATACTCATCTAATGTTAAATTCTTATTTTCCATTTTAATATTTAAAGTTTAAAATTCATGTTCATCACATACTTGGTCGCAAGATGATTCATGCTCGTTATTGCTGCACCATCCTACGCCGTAAACGTCTTCGTTGCCAAACCAATGACAGTTGCCGCAACATCTTTCTTTATACATCTTGCGTTGCTTTCTTTTTGGCTTTATCTAATACTTTCAAAATATCATCACTAGCTATTTCGTCTGCATAACGCATAGGAACGTAAACACTATCATAGCCCCTTACGGCACAATTATTAACAGTAAGTCTATGATTAATTCGAAGAATTAACTCATACACATTATCGTCAGATTTACATTTTCGTAACCCATCTTCTATATCTCCTCTAAGAAGACACGGAACATCGTGAGTTTTTATGTAATTTAAAACTATTTCTTTGTAGCTCATATCACTTAAACTTAATAACAAAAAACTCGGTATCAAGCCACTTGTCGGGGCATAAGCCTTTCTTAGGCTTGCCGATGATGATACTCTCAATCTCCTTCTCAATTCGTGGGCTATCCTTGCGGTAGCCGTTGATAAAGAGGACGTGGGTGTAAGGTTTGAAATAAGATTCGCCGCTAACCCACATGCCTTGGTTATGACCTTCAATTAGGCGATGCGCCCAATACGGCTTTATCTCCCGATACTCTTCATTCTTTCTTCCGTCCGCAATCATATCGAACCATTGCTTACTGACGGTGAGGGTCAATATTTTCTTCTTCATCCTTACACCTCCTCCCAGTCTGTTGCGAGAATAGTCTCAGGAAGCAACCATAAGACTGGTGTTGCTCTTCCTATGCTATTATACATTAATGCCTCTGAACCGAGATAGTTCTTATCAATGTATGCGTATGTGCCGTCCGCAAAAATCTTACGTCTCACTTTCTTTCCTTCCTTCATTCTTCTCAGAGCCTCCGAGAAGTCAAATAATTGTTTGCTCATACCTACTTGTATTTATATCTGTATCTTACATCTTGAAGAATGTAATACACATCATTAAACATATTACCTAACATACGTGATACACTACTATAACGGCAGCATAAGTCTTCTGCTCCAACAGAAGCATTCATTGTTATCCGTGCAGCTACCATTCTTAGTTCAATATCATTTGTCTTCATTATATACGTAACTTCTTCTTAAATGTTGCAAGAATATATATTGAACCACAACAAGGTGTCGTAGATGTGGTTATTAATGCAAATGGGGGTATTAAGTTCCATTGTACTAACTCCCAACCATCATAGCCTTCTTGGTTAAATCTGCCAGACAGAACCTTGGCTATCTCATCGGCTTTATCAATAACTATCGAAGTTACCATGTATTCATATTCATACTTTTCCATTTTTCTTCTTTTTACTTATTAAACTTATCGCCTTGGTGATGCGGTGGTCTTTGAAATCGACTTTATATCCCGCTCCTGGTAACAATATGCGATTATAGCAGAGGTAACGAAATATCCAATAAGGCGTATTGCGCCTCATTATCTTCTTAGCTTGTCTTATCTTCATATACTACTTGTTTTTATCTCCTAATAATACGTGTCTTCGATAAGGGAAGAAATAGCAACGTTCTCCTGGACACCACCAACTAGGAGCGTTCTTCATGCATCTACGACATAACGCTATATTCTTCTCAGCTTTTATGTTGTCACGTTCAAACTTTCTTCGTTCTCTTCTTGAAAGAGGAGGAGGATAAGGATAAGTCTCTTCCTTAAACACCTTAGCAGCTAAAGCATTCAGTTTTTGAAATAATTTTTCTAATATTTCCCCCATACGCTACTCCTTATCGAATTTATTGCCAATAACTATGAATTTACCTAATGAAAGATAATAACCTAACGGTTTTTCATAAATCTTTCCATTAGCATGTGTGAGGTAATACCCACTTAACTCTTCCGACCATACAATTTCTGATGGAATAAAAGGATAATTCTTGATAACATCATGTTCGTACAATTCATTGCCATCACAATCTTTTAGTCCTGTGAACTGGCAGATTGTATCTGGGTCGACTTCAGCACATCCCGAATAGAATGGTTTATGATCAATAGGTACTATCCATATAGTATTTTCAAAATGAGAGATTTCACCCTCTATCCATTCTCCGTTGTCAAGACGTTTAGCCTTAAATTTGATATTTTCTATCTTCATATCTATTTTGCTTTAACGTTATACACTCCATCAATGACCTCACCCCATAACACACGGGACAATAGTGTTTACCATCAATCATCTTCCAGTTTGAGAAGTCTTCAATATCAGTACTTTTGTCGTGGAATAGTGCAGAGCAAGTATCTGTACCGCCAAATACTTCTCCGCATCTATCGCAAACAATCTGATACATTGTAATCGGTCTATACATAAGCTATTCTTCTTTAAGTTCGACAGCCTCATCATTCCAAGATAATTCTCTTCCGATGAGTTTCTTGATGCTACCTTGTGGCATTTCTATGCATTTGCAAGAACCATAATCGTCTCTCCAGCTATATACATCTTTGTGAGGCTCTGTTTCAAATATAAGTTCTGTACTAAAATTATTAACACATACCCATGCCATAACTATTCCTCCACTATTATTTTCTTAATCTCATTGTATAATTCCATAAGCTGTTTCTTGTTAACCCATACATCTTTATTGGGGTCAATAAAGAAACCGTATATAGAATACAATTCACCCTTGTCGTGTTTGTGTATTTGAATCATAATCTATTCCTCCACTTTAATACCAAATTGAGTGCCGTCTACAAAGGTGTTGTCTTGATGGCTATTTTTTGAATTCAGCAAGATGGAGCTACCATCGGGATCTGCCAGGCCCACGTAGTTGTCATCGACATAAACGATATTAAAACGACCTTCTTTGCACTTTATCCACCCAAACGGCTGATGTTTTTGCATCTCACCCCAGCACTCTTCTGCATCCTTGAATGGACGGAACTTTGGCTCTGGCTTAATTCGGTAATCCACGTTTACCCAATATTCAAGTTCCTTCATTTCAGTCCAATCATTGAACTCAAACCAACCATCTTTTGTTACTCCGTTGTTGTCTGCGGTTGGTTTTCTTCTTGTTTCTATTATCTTGCCTTCAGCAAAAGCTTGCAAGATAGG
>CYGL01000089.1_pt1 | contig 44752 bp, 72 predicted proteins | sample 485531 | NCBI WGS metagenome assembly CYGL01 (sample SAMEA3497897, study PRJEB9818) | human gut metagenome | reverse complement strand
GATCCCTATCGCAAGTAGTTGAACAGAAGAAAGATGAGCTGAAATCCTTGATAATCACGGAGCCACCGATGCCGCCATAGGTGCGGGAATTAGGAATGACAGTCAGTCGGGTCAAGTACTGGATTAAGGAATGGAATCTAGGTCGTAGGAAGCATATATCTTGAAAATGCTTTGAAAATCCGCGTTTAAATAAAAATGACTCCACAGGGGAGCCACTCTCTAAACAATCAACTAATATATTATAGCATTATAGCAAAGGGAGTGGCGTAGTGGAAGATTTACTGTTGGAGATCGATAACATCGACTATAAAGCAACTGCCAACAATGTTAAGAATTTCTTGACCAATAAATTTATATCCTGCACTCTGCCAACATTTTTCACTTCATTACCTGCACCAGTTCCATAATAGTTGCGCTCCCATTTGGTTTTGACGTTATGGCAAGGCTTGCAGCAAGTGATTAGATTGCTTAAATCAGACTTCAAGTTGCTATCGTACTCTACCGGAACAATGTGATCGACAATGTTTCCTGGTCTGGTTATCCCTTTCTGCTTGCAATATTGACACAAATAACTGTCACGCAACAATATTCCTTCACGAATGGACTTCCACTCTTTGCTACGATAGAATTTATACTGATTTTCTTTTACGGCTCTTTTGCGCGTTGTCGCATTATAAACATGGTTATACGTTTTTCTATTAGGGCTATCGCTAATATGGGCAGAGCAGTAACAGTCATAACTGGGAATCATAGCGTGACACCCTATGTGTTTACACCGTCTATATCTCATCCCTGATACCTCCTCAAATACATAACAAAAAAAGCCAGCCGTTAAGACTGACCTCTTGAATTCATTCATCCAGTTTCCTTAGTTGTTCTCTCATTCTGCTGTTGTCAACAACAAGCTCGTTAATCTTGATTGTTATGTCCAACAAATCCCTGTCAACGTATAAGTTGTGATTTACATCCCTGTTATATTTGATGAGCTTGTTCAATGCTTCCAGAGCTCTTGATTCAGTAGCTTCCAATCTAATCACCTCGTATGATTTCTTTCGCAAACCCAACCGTAATCACTTGGAATCATATGTTTCAAAATTCCGTCAACTTCAAAACAATAACTACAATACGGAACGTGTTCCCCTTCTACCCAGTACATTCTTCCATCATCACTGATATGGCCGCATTCTCTGAGATTCAATTTTTCATTGAGTCTGTTTTCAAGTTCAATATTCTCAACAACAAGTTCGTTGATTACCTTGGCCATTTCGGTTGCCTTCGCAATAAGTTCAGCGTCCCTGGACTTTCTGACAAGCTCCGTAACATCTCTTACCAGTTGAGATATATCACTGTAATTTACCATCAAGCTTATCCTCTATCATCTGTTTAAGATCAAGCAGGTCCTTTTCGTCAGCATAGTTTCTGACATACGACTTTGCCATGGATCTGTACTGATACTTTCTTGACTTCTCCTTGTTCTTTTCGTTCCACTTTTTGTTTGCTTTCTTCTTTGCATCTGACAATTCTGACATAACGGTCACTCCTGTTCCCGACTGCCGAACCTTCGATACTATCATCATACTACCTGAGATGTCTGCAAAGTGTATGATGTTAGTCTCGCATTTGTCCGGTAATCGTCTAATTTTCAATCACGATTGTCTTAAACACCCATAGTATCACTGCTAACACAATTGCCACAGCAGCTGAGATATAATATTTCTTTTCCTGCTTATTCATGATATCAAGTTCCTTATCCTTTTCTACGGCCTGATTCCCAACAGCTCAAGCAATTCGATGATAATTACAACAACCCAACAGACTATAGTTATTATCTGCAGCTTTTTCCTGGTTACCATGTTCCAATCCCTCCAATCTTATGATATACTACGGGAAAGAGAGGCTCGGCCATTTCCGGCCCTGCCCCTTCCTTTCCGGCTTACTCGCTAAGCCATTCCAGGATTTTGATAATCAATGTAACGATTGCAATGGAAACATTGATTATGTCTAAAGGTCTCACATTCGAGGCCTTTTTGTGTTTGGGAAGATATTTCCTAGAACGCTTCCGTCTCACTATCTCACCTCCTTACAATTATATAATACACCTTTTAAGGTGTATTGTCAATGATTTTCAAGCATTTTTTGTTAAAAATATAAAAAAACAAGGCTTGTCGCCTTGCTTCTTAATAACATTTTATAATCGTTCTATTTGTATACATGCAGATCAGGGCACCCTTTCTGCATCTCAAAGCAGTCGGCGAACTCGTTGAATGCCTTGTCCCTAAGCTTGTAGTACGTTGCACGCTCGCAATACATTGTATCAATGACTTGCCAATTTTGAAGACCTTGCACGTATCGTGCCTTGAGGATGTGGGATGACATCTGAGAACAATGCGCAAGCGCTCGTGATACCCCATCGATGATTGCTTTGGCAGCAACGTACTTGACCATCTTCTCTTCGCTGTGATTGTCCCCGCCTCGATTAACCGGCATGTCGGAAATAACCGGTGATGCCAGGATTGATGGACTGGAATTTGCCAAACGCAAAATGCAGGGCAATTTATTTTCCAAGAAATTCTTAACATTGTTGGCAGTTGCTTTATAGTCGATGTTATCGATCTCCAACAGTAAATCTTCCACTACGCCACTCCCTTTGCTATAATGCTATAATATATTAGTTGATTGTTTAGAGAGTGGCTCCCCTGTGGAGTCATTTTTATTTTAAACGCGGATTTTCAAAGCATTTTCAAGATATATGCTTCCTACGACCTAGATTCCATTCCTTAATCCAGTACTTGACCCGACTGACTGTCATTCCTAATTCCGCACCTATGGCGGCATCGGTGGCTCCGTGATTAATCAAGGATTTCAGCTCATCTTTCTTCTGTTCAACTAACTTGCGATAGGGATCTGATTTGATGAGATTGTACATGCCATGCACAAGCCAGTATCTTTCTGACAACCCATACTTCCTGACAGTCTTGCTTGCCGCTTGGGGAGTGGAGCCTATTGCCTCTCCAATCTCGGCATAAGTCATTCCCTTACCAACCATTTTCTCGATTTTTTCGCGTGGCGGACGTGCACGGCGCAAATCTGCACCAGTTTTATTCGCATATATATCGTCCTTTTTCTTCCTGACCTTCCGAACCATTTCAACAGCCTTGCAAAGATCCGGATCATTAATTGCATTCAAGTTGTCAAATGCACTCCAGCCATATCTTTCCACAATCATCGTAACCGCTTTTCCAAACTTCAATCCCATCGTCTCACCTCGCAAGCCAGTTGCATATCAGAAACATCAGCATACACCATGCAAAGAATGCTGCAGAAACAATGCATCCTAATTTATTCATCTCTTTCATTACCGTTCCTCCAGTTCGTCCAGAAATTCCTGCATGCGCTTGATGTTGGTGTTGATCCAGAGCCTTGTATCGGCGGTTACCTGACCTGAATTCTCGTATTCCTTCACTGCCTGTTCAACCCAGCTTTCCAGATGGCCAAGGCAGCTGGCCTCACGTGCAACTGGATTGTCAAATCCGTATTTTGTCTTGTGATTTCTGCAATAATCCTTCAATGTCTTTTTCAAAATTACATCTCCTTTGTAATTTCCCGCCTTGAAACAGGCTCAAATTTCAATTTTTCGCATTTTTTCAAAACTCAATGGCCCGTGCTTCATCCCTCCCAAGGGGCGCGCGCCAATGCGTTAGCTTTGACGCGCGCCCTTCAGGCTAGCCCTACTTGCTATTTATCAGCAAATAGATTAAAATGAGAATCAAAATGATTTGTTCCAAGGTTGTCACCTCCTTTAGCATCTAAAAATCACAGCTTGCTGTGATAAGATGCGTTAAGAAGGAGGTGGCAACCTTTTTTGTTTCAGCAAAAGGGGGCTAGCCTGAAAAAGTTATTGAGGGATGCATCTAGTCATCTGCTATTTCCTGTACACAATCAATCCACTTAGGGGAAATGTCTTCAGCCATCATACTCTCTCCCTCCAGCTATGTTGTTAATGCTCGTAAGAGCCCAGTCTATACGTGAAAAAGCATAGCAGAAATCTTCTGACTGTGCCGCCACAGCCGTATGAATATCAGTGCGTTTTCCAAGGCCGTAAATCAAGTGCCAGATTTTGCATTCCACCTCGATTACATATTTGTAATCATCGCCGATATTAAAATCCGTCACCCCGAAATCACTCAATTCGATCATTCCGTCCATTCGCCGTGCGTAGATGACGACGTTGTCCCCGCAAACATCGATGGTTGGTGTGGTTATACCGCACCACTCACTATCTTCCAACGGTTCAACAATCATGTCTCGAAAGCCTGATTTCTCAAGAAGGGCTTTTAGTTCGTTCGATAAATCATTCATCTTTAGCCACCTTCTCCCTCGCAGCCTTAAGACGTTCTGCCATCTTGGCTCTTTGCTCGTCAGAGTAACGGCGCTTCTTGCCGATCCGGACCGTATATGCGCTTTCGTCCAGATACCCGTCAATCATAACCAGCGCCCCGTCTCGGTAGCCTTTCTTGACGGGTTTGGACTCATCAAGTGCTACTTCATACTTGCGTGCGTGTGATGGGTAGTCAGTGCATATGTGCCACGCTCGTTCCTTTGCATCCCAAGTAAGGACGGTTTCCTGCTCATCTATCGTCAGTGGCGGATAACTATCAATCTTTTCGACTTTCATTTTTTGTTCCTCCTAATCAGTTGTGTGTTCTATTGCTTTACTCAAGTTGATGCAGTTTACGAGACAATTTAACAAATCATCAGAAAGAGAAACATTCATCGCTTGGAAGGTCCAGCTATCAGGGCCGTATTGTTCGTGTGCTTTAAGCAAAGCCGTGTAAGATCTAATAAGATCGTGCATATCGTTCTTTAATCCGATGTAATTTTTTTGTACTTCATTCATTGTTCAAATTCTCCTTCCATACATGCGTGTATTTTCTTCTCTGATCCGTTTTGTGCTTTTTATGTCTATTTACCCGTTCATCGTCTGAACTCTTCAACATGGCTTTCCTGTGAGCCACAATGATATCTCTGTTCAAACGTACAAGTAAATCGTGCTCTAACCTTGAGCTGGTAAGTCCGTAGTCTCTTGTGATGCGCATCTAAGCGCCTCCTTCTCTGCTTCTTCAGCAGTTTCAGCTTTGACCAACTTGTTTGTGATGACCTTGCCGATTTTAATGGTCACTAAGTAGTTTTTCATCTTCTTTCCTCCTTCCAATGCGCCGGCGGAGGACTCGAACCTCCTCATCATGAGATGGACCGTTTCCGGCACGCTTGAGCCTGATTATCCGTACGTTACAACTAATTTCTTAAAGGAGTTATGCCTAGCAACGGCTAGCCAACCAATTATCGACTCAAGAACAATCAGTCGGCTATGCACGCGTTACGCTTTGAGCGCTGGCCATGATGCCCGCGTGCTATCTATGACCCGATTTGCGCTACACTTCAGGTTTTCAATTGTGAGTATCCAAACCCGTCAATGCTTGCGTTCTCAAAGTCAAATGTGAGACTAATATCTTTTTTTCGCCCCGGAGCATATAGGGGCGATGGACCCTGCAGGGCTCGAACCTGCGACCGGACGGTTATGAGCCGTCTGCTCTGCCGACTGAGCTAAGGGTCCGTGCCCATGGCAAATGCAGTGTTTGGTTTGCCATGGTGTGATTATCTGATAATGTCCTGCCAGTCATAATCGATGTTGACCATCGGCACTGGCTTGACTTTTTTCGTGGTGCCCAGAATGGCGACATTGAAGTAGTTCTTACGCATGACAACGACCTCAACAGGAATTCCGTACTTTCTCGCAAACAACGAGAACTTGAGCTTGGACTTCGGGTCTATGGCATACTCGGTATATCCGTTCTTGACGTCATATACATGCTTGATTGAGCCGTTCTTGTCATACACCACGAAATCGCTCTTATATACCGTCTGACGAAGCTTGACTAATTCCAGGGGAAATGTCTCAAGCAACGTAAATCGTTCCTGTGTGGTAAACTGGTAGCCGCTCGGCTTAAGATAAAGCTGATAGAAGCTTGCTTCCTTCAGCGAATCGAATTTCAAGCCGTCGATGACAACCTTTTTTCCAAAGTGAGAGGCGGAATGAGGTACCTTCATTTTCTTTCTCCCTTTCCTTAATTCACTCATACCTGCATTCCCATTTCATACTTAAGCCGCTTGATTTCAGCAAGTTCCGCATCCATGTCGATACCGGCATTCTGTTCCTTGGCAAGCCGGTCAAGCTCTTCGCTATTGCGTTTTTACATCCGCCCAGACTATACGTGTTTCTCTCTGCCGACATTGTCGGTTCTTGTGTTCCACTTCCAGCGTTTCCGCATCAGCAAGTGTGCGTGCTTTTCCTTCCCATTGCCGAAGTACCCCACAGACGAACTTCCAATTTCTAACGTTTTTCGCAAGCGCAATCTGCATAGCCTTGATTGATTGATTCCACTAGGCTCTTCCGATGAACTATCCCACTCGTCATACGTCTGCCGCAGTTCGTCGGCCATGTAGCTGTTAATCATCCCGAAATTGGCCTGATAAAAATCAACTATTTTGGCGAAGCCGCCGCAGTCGGTTGTCTGTTTCTGCTGATCCTCTTCCAGCGTTTCCGCATCAGCAAGTGTGCGTGCTTTTCCTTCCCATTGCCGAAGTACCCCACAGACGAACTTCCAATTTCTAACGTTTTTTCGCAAGCGCAATCTGCATAGCCTTGATGATGATTCCACTAGGCTCTTCCGATGAACTATCCCACTCGTCATACGTCTGCCGCAGTTCGTCGGCCATGTAGCTGTTAATCATCCCCGAAATTCCGGCCTGATAAAACTTCAACTATTTTCGGTCGTAACGCCGCCGCACGTCGGTTGTCTGTTCCTCGCTGATCCCTCTTCCAGCGTTTCCGCATCAGCAAGTGTGCGTGCTTTTCCTTCCCATTGCCGAAGTACCCCACAGACGAACTTCCAATTTCTAACGTTTTTTCGCAAGCGCAATCTGCATAGCCTTGATGATGATTCCACTAGGCTCTTCCGATGAACTATCCCACTCGTCATACGTCTGCCGCAGTTCGTCGGCCATGTAGCTGTTAATCATCCCGAAATTGGCCTGATAAAAATCAACTATTTTTGGCGAAGCCGCCGCAGTCGGTTGTCTGTTTCTGCTGATCCTCTATGTTAACTACATTTGGTTCAACGGCTTTCTCCTGCGTACTTGCTCTTTCAGTATTTAATTCTTTAGTATTTTAATCTATTAGTATTTAATTGTGGTTGATTTTCTGTCGCTAGAATTTCTAGGTCTAGAAATTCTACCCCTTGTTTTTCTACCCCTTGTTTTTTTTGCACCTTGTTTTTGCGGGGATTCGTAAATATCATAAATGTACTCAATTCGACCACTGTCGGTTACACCAGGCATAAGTTTAGTAACGACGACATAGCCTTGATTTTTGAGTTCCGTCAGAGCACTTTTAACAGCAGATTCCTTATCCTTACATATGGCAACTAATCCCTTGACCGAGTAGTCCCAATCATCAGGCAATGACAGCATCTTCGAAAGTAGTCCCACTGCCTTGAGCGACAAATTTTTGTCCCTTAGATGATGGTTACTCATGACCGTGTAGTCCCGGTTCTTGTTAACTCTGAAATATGCCATGGCTATCTCTCCTTCCTTGCTGATTCGGGCATCCCACCCGTCCGGTGTCATAAGGCCACTGCCCAAGCTTCCTTAATCAACTTCAATATCCGCAGCACTTGTGAACGCCGTGATTTGCTTCGTCGCCCTGCAGTACTCGCAATGACCGCACCGCTCCGGTTCAGCTCTGCCGGCAATCAGGTCAGCAATATGATCCTGATGTTCCTTGACGTCTTCCAGAGCCTCCTTGAGATACTCCTGATCCTGTTCGGAATTGAAACTGAAAGCGTCATGGTCGCATGGTGTCTGCTTTGACACCGCGAAGATGAACGGCTGGCACTCAACGCCAAACGTCTGCTTGATGAGCTCGGTGTATACCGCCATCTGAAGGTAATACCCGTATGCCTTGATGAACGGCACCTTGCGACGCTCATCCTTGTCCCAGAACCCCTTGTGAATGTCAGCAGTTGTCTTGATGTCGCAGAAGTACTGCTTGTCAAGATTGAGGCTGTCGATTTTGCCCTTCCACTGATGGCCGAAGATATCTCCAGTCACAATCACTTCCTTCTCGCCGACACTGTACAGGTTATTGAACACCTGATCAGCATCCAGACACTTAATCATGTTGTCGCCGACCTTGTACGGAGCACGAAGCGCACCGCTCTTAGTCATCATTGCGTCCTTGTTTTTCTCGATAAATGCAGAGTGACTGGCCTCGCTCTCAAAGTAGCTGTGCACGTAGTTCCCTACAAGAAGAGCGGTAGGATCCATGACGGGCATGTATTCTCCGTTCAGTTTCGCCAGGGCAAAGGCCTCGCATTTTCGGAAGTCCTTGTAGAGCGACGTACTCATGTAGTCAAAGCTTGTCGCGTTATCGTAGTAGTTTTCCGCTGTAAGTTCCATTTTTCATTCTCCTTTTGAGTATTCTTCTGCCGGATTGAACAAATCTACCGGGCGCGGTTCGCGTTGGAATTCTTCCGTTTCCTGTTGCTGAACGTGTTCCGGATCAATCGCCTCTGCAATCAGGGCGTCAGCCTTGTTCTTGGCCTTGCTGTTTTCGGTCGCCTGAACCTGCTTCTTTGTCTGCTGCATCTGCATTTGCCCGTCGTCATCTTCCGTGTAGAGCGCCCCGAGAGTTTCCGGGAACGCTTCACGCAGGGCATTCACGATGGCCGTCTTCCGGATCATCGTTGCCGGCATGGTCTTCCAGGTTGACTGACCTTTGGAAAATTCACTAAGCGAAATCTCCACCCTGACGGGAATATCCCTGTCTTTGCGGTACACCTCACACCAGCCGCCGACAAGCTGATCAAAGTCCGGTACTGTAAAGGCACCGTTGCGGAACTCAACCCCGTTGTTATTCACAACAATTACGCCCGCTTTAAGGCCGTTGTACTGAGGATGAGACTCAGCACGTTTCATGAAAGCCTCTTTCGACGTGATAAGTTGTGCAGGCTTATCACCGAACTTGACGATATAGGCCTCGTTCAGGAACGGATTAAGACGTTGGAATTTGCACAGGTTAAGGAACATCGCAATTTCCTGTCCGGTAACTTCTTTGGAATTGCCGCGGACAAGATAGTCCCTCACGATGCTTGGAGAAAGTGTCACGTCATCGCCGTTTGCCTTGAATGTAATGCTTCTTTGTGTTTGTTGCTTCTGCAATTGATTCATTTCCATTTTTATTTCCTCCCAAAGTGTGCTACACTACAAGTGATTCATAATAAATTTGTGCCGCCCTTATATCGGGCGGTTTTTTTAGTCTACGTCGATTTTGTCAAATTCAGTCAGCATTTTTAGCAGAGCGGCATGAGGTTTCCACCACTTGCTGTCCTTCAAAATGAGTTGGTCGAACGCCCACAGAACGCTGTGGGCTTTTTTAGCATTGCGGACAAAATCTCTAACAATTTCTTCCGGATCTTGTTCTTCCATAAAATCACCCCTTTACGATGGCATCTTTTTCTTCGTCCAGTCTTTCAAGGCTTGACATGAGTTTTGACCTGTTCCACGCCGTATCAACTGACTGTTCAAGTGACCAGTCATCATCTGGCACAATATCGCCCACGGTGTACTGCTTGAGGATTCTGTTCCTCGTCTGTTTAATTCCTGCTAAAACGTTCATTTTTTGTTCCTCCTTTTAAATACTAGATAAGGCGTTCATAGGCCTTACATAAATCACCCAACGCCGCTATAATCCGTGCTTCTTCCAACGGTTCGTGCGGTTCTTTCAATTCATCAACTAACACGCTGATTAAGTTCAGCGTTTCTACTTTCAAACTCATAATAATTCCTCCTGCTGGTGTTATAATTGACCCATCTCCTTGTAGAAAGAAGGTGAAATCATATGTTTAAAGTTGACATACATTTTAGTGACGATACCAAACTCGAAATTGCCAATGCGTCACTTTTTCATGTCGATGGTGTTGAAACACAGCCTAGGGAAATTAGACTGGATAACGCCAAAACACTTTCTGTTACGTTCTCCGAATTCGAGAATAGTAAGAGAAAAAATGGCTGTGTTGTTCTAAATCCCAACAACATTGTTTATATGAAAGTGATTGAGAATTAGTTTTTCAACCACTTGTAGAGCCTGATTAGAATTGCCTTTTTAATCAGGCTTTTTGTCCCTTCAGTTTCCTGAAGAAGCAAAACCTTTGTTTTTGCTTCTTCATCTCGAAGTCGCATTTCGTTGTCGGTATGTTCAAATCCAAATGGGTCCTTTGCATTCATTTCTTGTTTCTCCTTTTCCTTATAGTTTCGATTTCTTCGATTTTCTTAAGCACTCTTTTAAGCATTTCGTTCCCGAATACTTCTCGGGCACCATCTATTATCTCCTTGGCATCTTCACCACGAGCCTGCGTTTCCAGGGCACCGAATGCTATCATATAGGCTTTCAACTCATTTCTAATGTCAACGTCGTCAACATCATCAATGAGCAAGGCGATATCAGCAGCAATTTTTGCAGTGTTTTCTGTTTTCCAATTAGCGGTGCCAGCCATGGCCATCAACGCGCCCAGCGCTTTGACTGAGATTATGACGGCCTTTTCTTTTTTGTTCATTTAAAATCCTCCTTATCTTGGTAACTTGGCCCGCCAGTCGATCCGCTGACGGTTCTCTTCCATCCATTGTTTAGCCTTCAATATCAATTAGCCGTGCTTTTCCTAATATGTGGATCTAGCATCCTAATTCGGTATTGCTCTGATCGATATCTCAAGTATGCTTGCCAACGCTCTTCAATGATGTATGTCATCTTGCGACCGTCTTGGACGATTGCATCCCGATACTCTGGATTAGCAATACAATCTCGCTTACGCTCTGCAAATGCTGATTTTTCTAATCCGTAGTCTTTCATGATTTCCTGTGGTGTTTTCCACCCATTCGCCATCATGTCGCCCACCTCCTTAAAATTATTAAGCAGTCTCTTTCAGAAATTTATTGATAAAGTATTGCTGTCATTTGCTTAAATATTTGTTAATTTCATTTACACCAGCTTGGTAATATAACCACTGCGATACTTCTTTATTGCTATACTTTGATTTGCTCATCGCCCAGCGCCCGAATTGGTTTTCACCCGGTTGTTCAGCTTTCAAGTCGAGAATGTTTGCAATTCTGCCGACTTTATTAGCAGTAATACCAAACTTGTCGCCGACTTCTTGTGCACTGAATTCTTTCTTCTGAATTTCTGGGATAAATTTTTCACCGGTCAGCTCAGTAGCAATATGAGCGAAAATTCTTTCACGAGCGCTATTTGAAGCCGTACCGGTAGCAACCTTGAAAAGTAACTGGGCTTGTTTTGTCTTTGCGTTTTCTTCCATGATTGCTAAACGCTTGTCTTTCAGCCCGATTGTTGAATCCGTATTGATGGCTTCTCTCATGTTGAAGTAATTATCCACAAGTTCATCGTAAATTTCCCAAGCCTTGTCATCTTCAAGAATCTTTAAAAGTTTTGCGTATCCTCTTTCAGATAAAAGATAAACATGCTGGGTTCTGTTGCTCCCGATGAACCCGTTATCTTCAGCAAACTTTCTAAGTGGCTCAGACCCACTTAGAAAATCAATAATGTCAATTCCATCTTTAAACCTTTTTCGGTTGTCATTGATTCTTCTATTGATTTCCTTTAACGGTTGCCCGTGAATCACCGCAATATCTCTTACAAGCATTGCCTTTTTATTTTCACCGAATCCACCTTCGATTCCTGTGAATTCATATTGGCCAATTTTTTCTTCCCAGTCAATTTTCGGGAAGAATTCCTTATACCACTTCTTAGCCCCGGTAGACAGGATTACAGTTCCTGTTCTCCCGCCACTTCCCTCCTTTAAGGTGCACCAGCTTTTGATTTCGCTGATGTTGGGCTTGAGGAGGCATTCTTTAATCCATGTGACATTCTTTGGGATATCCAACTCCCGTTTGAAATCAGCGACGGACCACGTTTTGACCTCTTCAGCCTGTCGCTTCAGGTCTTCATAATCGACCCGATTGACCAAAACCATGTCCTTTGGAATAGTTATGGTCACTTCAGCTTTTAGATTCTGCATGCCAATTCCTCCCCTACGACAAACTTGTTCACGAAGTACTGCTGGCCCTTGCCAGTAACCTTCGTGGTCTTGCATATTCTGCTTGAGCCATCGCTTTGATTGATGGTTCTTTCAATAATCTTGAATAGGCCTAACTCCATGCTCTTCTGTGTAGGCATGTTATAGTCGGACCCCTTTCTGCTGATTAGATAACCGTGTTCGCGAAGCCATCTGAACAGCCTGTTAGCTCCAATGTCAACACCGTTGCCACGGATAATCTTGGCAAGCTCCCCAATAAGGATTGTCGTATCACTTGCCGCAACACTATCGGCAAAGAGTGCCTTAGGTTTTGCCGTTTCAAGTTCAATCTTGAGACGTGCATTCTCGTTTTGGAGAATTGCATACCCTCGCTTTACGACTTCCTGTGGATCATTCCACTTGCGCTCAAGCTCGATGAAGTAGCGGCGATATTCCTTGCCTAAATCAGAATGGCTCATCATGCACAACTGTTTTAGCCATGTCTAACGTCAAGGCGTAATCTTGGATTGGCTTTGTGCCACCGTTTGGCATGTTTACACTTCCAGGTGTAAACACAAAATCAGCCCCTTCTTCAAAATCTTTGAAGTTTTGCTTTGCCCAATCAGTAAATTGCTTTTTTAATCGCAATCCCTTATGCAAATCTCTTGCACTGACTAATTGTTGGTCATTTTTGACCGTAACTTTGATTAGTTCCATTTTTTATCCTTCTTTCTTTACTAAGTTTCCACTACTACCGTCAGGGCAGTTCTCGTCGTGGCAGAGGGGTCTTTCTCAACTCGGCCTCCGCTCGGATATGATCCCTGTCGGGTGACACTCTTGTTTCCGGTGGTGTCCGCCGTTCGATTTTCAAAGAGCATGTATCTAATACCGGATTAATCCGGTATTAATTCGTAAAAAAAATATATTCCGACGGCAACCCGTAGACAGAACATATTTTTTTTAGTGTTGCAAGCTTGATTCTGCTTGCATCTTTTTCGTACTCAGATAATGTCTGATAGCTGATTCCTATTCGTTTTGCCGCCTCTTTCTGGGTCAAACCTGCATTAACCCTGGCAGCCTTAAGCGTTATCTTTGGCAAAATAATCACCCCCTATTTTTCGTTCTTTTTATTTAATTTATCCAGTTCTTTTTGAAGCTTCTCGCCTTCTTTTCTGGCGTGGATATACCTGAATTTATAATACAGCCATACCAAACCCATACCCGCAAAAAAAACTACTGACAGCTTAACTAACATTTCCATCTGTGTTATGATTAAGGTGCCACAAATAAGAGGTTTTTCACCTCCCTTCGTGGTCATCAGAACTAATGTTTACGTTTATATTTCAGTTCTGATTTTATTTTTTTGGTTTGTAGCCTTAGCAATTCAGCTTCGCGTTCGGCTTTTAGAGCTTCCGCACGTTGCTTTCTTATTTTGTAGAAAGCGCTGATTGCTAGGGCTATTTCTATAACCTTAATCATAACTTTCCTCCCTTCCTTGTTAAGGCCTCAATCAACCTTACAAACACTATTTTATACCGGATTAACTCGGTAGTCAATCTTTTTTTCGGATTTTCTTGTTTTTTTTTCGTATTTTATCGAATTTATTGTTACAATATATGTGACAGATATGTCCAAAATCCGGAGGTGTATGATATGGGTAGAAATAGGCTAACCCCTCAAGAAATAGAACTGAAAAAAGTAGTCTCCTCTAACTTAAATAAATTGTTAGAAAAGACTACAAAGAAAAAAATAGACGTCCACCGACTTCTTAATATTCCACAAAGTACCGTTAGTGACTATTTTTCAGGGAAAACATTACCATCTGAAGAAAACATCAGTAAATTAGCTGATTTTTTCGGAGTCAACACTTATGATATTGATCCAAGAATGAGAGCTACTGATTCTAATGACAATGAACTGCAGATGACTTTGCTAACCAAATATGAAAAATTGAACGTGGACAGGAAGAAAAAAGTTGTCGACTATGCTGAGGTGCAATTAAAGGAACAAATGCGCCAGCAAAATAAAGTCCATTCCATAAATGACACAAAAAATGTTTATTATGTAGATGTGCTGGGTGCTGTTTCTGCCGGAACCGGCGAATGGCTGACCAGAGAGCAGCACGAAGAAGTGTCCGTTAACAACGAACCTCCTGAATATGATTTTGCAGTGCGTGTTAACGGTGACTCCATGACTCCGCTTTTTTCAGACGGGCAGATCATCTATGTAAACAGAGTGTTTGAAACCAGTGAAGTCAGGAGCAATCAGTTCGTCATTGCGGAACTGAACGGAGATGCCTACGTTAAGAAGATTGTATTTTCCGACAACAGACGCAGCTGCCGCTTGATCTCGTTGAATAAGAACTATGATGACATCGCCATTACTGTAGATGACGATTTCGAGGTAGTCGGCGTGGTTGTAATCTAGATAAGTAAAGCCCGAAACTACATCATTTGATTGCAGATTCGGGCTTGATTCCATAAGAAAAAGTGATAGATGTCAAATACCGTATCTGACGCCTATCCACTATTACATGACTTTTCACTTTTTAAGTTCCTTCTTCAAACGTTCATTTTCTTTTCTGAGTTGTCGTTGCTCGACACTAAGATACACATCTGCTACAAACATTACAACGACTACTGCTAAAAATATCTTTATCATTTTTATAATCCTTCCGCTAGAATAATTTAAGGGCTAAATCAATCAGATTCAGCAATGCTATACCTATCAGCAATCCTAAGGTAATTTTATCTTTTGTCTCTCTTTTCATGTTGAATGATGGGTCCTATCAAGGTATACTAAAGTCTGGGGGATTTCTCCCCTGACTTTAGTATTTGTTTTAGAAGAACCAAGAATGAATCTTGTCAATCACTTCTAGAATGAATGTTCCGACCGTTATTCGAAACATCCATTCTTTCTGACAATTTTCTTTCTCTTGGTTCTTTTTTTCTGTCCTTTTCAAGAACCGTATCCTCCTTTCTAAGGTTAAGGTCTCAATCAACCTTACAAATATATAATAATACGAATTAATGAGTATTTCAAGCGCTTTTTCGCATTTTTTTGAATTGCTTTCAAATTAATGCGAAAAAATGTTATAATCAGTGTAGAAATTACTCAAGGGTGGTCAAGAACATGGCAAGAACAGAATTAACCCCTCAAGATAAAGAATATAAGAAAATTATATCAGCTACACTCAATGAGCTTATTACTCTAACAGGAAAGAAGCAAATAGATATATCTCGTCAAACAGGTATACCGGCTAGTACATTAACTGGTTATTTTAAAGGAACTAGGCTTCCTTCACCTGGAAATGTTCAAAAGCTTGCTGATTTTTTCGATGTTTTAAAATCAGATATCGATCCGCGTTTTAAACAAATTAGCGAAGGTACCGATAACGGACTAAAAATACGTTTACTAGCTAAATACGAAAAATTGAATTTGGACAGAAAGAAAAAAGTTGTTGACTATGCCGAAGCGCAACTCAAAGAACAAATGCGTCAGCAAAATAAAGTCCATTCCATAAATGACACAAAAAATGTTTATTATGTAGATGTCCTGGGCGCTGTTTCTGCCGGAACCGGCGAATGGCTGACCAGAGAGCAGCACGAAGAAGTGTCCGTTAACAACGAACCTCCTGAATATGATTTTGCAGTGCGTGTTAATGGTGACTCCATGACTCCGCTTTTTTCAGACGGGCAAATCATTTATGTAAACAGAGTATTTGAAACCAGTGAAGTCAGGAGCAATCAATTCGTCATTGCAGAATTAAACGGAAATGCTTACGTTAAGAAGATTGTATTTTCCGACAACAGACGCAGCTGCCGTTTGATCTCATTGAATAAGAACTATGATGACATCGTCATTACTGTCGATGATGACTTCGAAGTTGTCGGCGTGGTTGTGATATAGAAATATAAAAAAGGAGAGATCGTTATGACCGAATATATGAACACAAAAATATCTAATTGCTTAAGGTGTGGAAATGAGGTGATGCCACAAATAGGATATTATGAATATTGTATGAAATGTGGTTCACCTATTATAAATAGCTGCACAAACAATAATTGCGTAAACGTTAACGAGGAGTTACCTATAGACGCCTCCTATTGTCCACTATGTGGAAAAGAAACAACATTTTTTCAATATGGACTTCTAGGCGATAAAACGGAGGACCTACCATTTTGAGTATCTTGTATATTGACGAATCAGGCACAGATTCACTTAAGAAAAGAACAGATCCTGAGAACGGTAATTCAAATTTCTTTGTCATGGCAGGAGTTTTAATAGAATCAACTGAATTAGAAAATGCTTTCGAACTATATGAAGAAGTTAAAAGAAAATATTTTAAGAACACCATATTTGAGCTCAAATCTTCGTTAAAAAAATTGAATTTCAAAGATGATTTTAAAGTTAGTAACAGTGAACTAAAACTGATGGTAAAAGATGATGTATATAATGTTATCTGTAATGCAAATTGTTTTACATTCGGAGTACAATTAAATAAAGTTTCTTTATTAGAAAATGGCAAAATAAAGAGCAAAAATGAAATCTACTCATTAGCTTTCGAACAGCTTTTACTTGCAGTCCAAAATTTCAAAAAAACAACTCACTATGAACAGCCAATTATAGTAATGCTAGATTCTCGTGAAAAAAAACATAATGAACGAATGTATACTTTATACAGGAAAGCTATTGAAAACCACAGAACAAATTTGAAAGGATTCGATGGAAATGAATTTTCCCCGACTTTAAATTTCGTTGATTCTACATTTACTTTCGGGGTTCAGTTAGCAGATTTTGTAGCAGGCGCTTTATGGAGAGGTGTTGAGCAAAATGATAAGACTTACTCTAAAAAGCTAAAAGAAAAATTTCCCACTACGGATAGCGGGAAATTCATCGGATATAGCTATAATCATATGTAAATAAGAGTAGCAGGCACAGGCATTTCAGCCTGTCATTGCTGGTCTACGACGACCCTACCCGCTACAACTTAATGCTATCATATTTTGGTAATTACTTCAACGTTTTTCTACTATGTCAGTTTGTAATATTTTACCGATTAAATACGGATTATTACTTTTGATATAAGAAATAAGTTAGTGGCGATAAAAGCCCCTGAAAAGACAAAGAAAAAAGCCGCATCCAGAGGTGATAACTATGATAGGGCAAAGGATTAGGGACTTGAGAAAACAGAAAAGAATGTCTCAAACAGAACTAGCTAAATCAGCGGGAGTATCCCAAACAACTGTGACAGCTTGGGAAACAGGTAAGGCTGAACCATCTAGCTCAGCTATTACAAGTCTAGCTGACTATTTCGATGTTACAACCGACTATCTACTTGGCAGACCTGATAAGAAAGAAAAGAAAAGCTTGAAAACGACCTTAAAGAAGTTGAGGTACAAAAAGAAAAAATTGAGTTAAAAACACTCGAGCTAAACTATAAGGTAGAATCCGAAAACATCAGCAAGAAACTTAAACTTACTAATTCCGAGGTAGGAAACGAAGTGCCAATTGAAATGCAAATGGATAATTTGTCTGAGTCTGAGGTGTTATTCGAAAAAGAAGAAACACCAAAAAGGGAATGAAATTCTTAGATACACATGACCAAGATAAAAGCACTTCACATATAGAAGAGATAACGAAGTAACCGAACAAAGCTTGAAATAAGTGTATGATTTTCCTTTTCATATTCTTCTATCACCGTCCTGATGAAATTAAAAGTTAGACTAAAAAATCCACACTCTCGCCGGCAAGTATATGAATGTGGACACAATAAGACGCGTTAATAAACCATTAACATGCCCTATTTTATCATAAATAGGAGGCATTTAGTATGGCTTCATACAGAAAATAAAAGGCAGGATGGAACGCGACTGTATCAAAGCACATTGATGGTAAACTAAAGCAGATATACAAAAATGGCTTCAGCACTAAAAACAGGCACGATTGTGGGCGACATCAATCGAAGCTGATGAGAGCATCGGCACAATCAAAGCCAGCTAATTCAGCAAACATAACGGTCAACGAAACAGTTAATGTTAATACAACAGAAAAAGTTGTAGACGAAAAGCAAAACAGCAACAAATAATTTAGCAATTATTCTACCCGTCTTCATGGCGGGTTTTAAAATACCCGAAAAAAACGCACATTCGTAAAAGGAGAGATATAATTATGTGGATCGAGAACAGAGAGGTTCTAGTCAATGGAAAACTTGAAAAGCGATACTGCTTTGTCGAGCGTTACAAATCAACTTTGACTGGGAAATATCGCAAGGTTTCTGTAACGTATGGAAAGAAAACACCGCAAGTAGTAAAAGCAGCTACACAAGAATTAGAGCGCAAGATCAATAAGGCATTAGCTGAAGAAAGTGAATTTGTTCAAACCGCAACACTTTCGCAAGTGTCAACTGCCTTTTTAGAGCAGTATCAAAAGCGGGTCCAACCTAGCACTTATAAAAATGGTGCATTGTTTATCAAAAAATTTGTCGATGATTTTGGTCATGACACTATCATAAGCAATATTTCACAACGAAGTCTAAATCGTTACTTCAACGACATGTTATATAACAACGAACGAGATCTGACAAATGGAACTGTCCGAGCTATAAAAAATAAAGTGTCTGTCTTGTTTGATTTTGCTGTAACATATGGATATTTAAAAGATAATAATATCAAAAAGGTCAAGATCGAATGGAAAAATGAAAATGCTCGTAAAAGAAATCAAATAGAAAATAAGTATTTGACGCAAGATGAGTACAGAAAGATAATTGACGATTGTTTGATAAATGGTGCAGATCACTATGCTGATGTCTTCAAGCTGCAATACTTGACTGGCATGCGCTTTGGCGAAGCATCTGGCTTACGTGTTCAAGATGTGATCAAAGAAAACGGTAAAACTTATCTTGATATTAATCATTCACTCGTTTTCTTGAGCTCTCCATCACGTTACTATCTATCAGATTCTACTAAGACTTTTGCAGGGATGCGTAAGATAATCTTATCCCCTGAAGCTACAAAGATCGTTGAAAGACATATGCGTAACAAAGATCTAGATGCATTACTGTTTGCTTATAATCCATCAGCGCCCCATTTTGCTGATCAAAAGCCGCTCAACATCAACAACGCAAATACTATGCTAAAGCGCATAATTGAACGTCAGAAAATAGATAAAGATGTTACTACACACTATTTCAGACATACACATGTTTCGGTGCTTGCTGATATGGATGTTCCTTTACGTGTGATCAAAGATCGCATTGGGCATGCTGACACAAACATCACAGAAAAGATCTATATGCACGTGACTAAAAAGGCACGTCAAGACTTTGAAGCTAAGATAGCTCAAATTGATAATTTCCTGTGATAAAAAAAGCAATACCTGTTACAGTATCGCTCAAAATTTTTGCCCATTTGTTGCCCATTTGAAAAATAGACATCCCATTTATTAAATTTACCTAATCTTTAAAAACGTTGATATATCAGAAATCATCAAACAAATTAAGTTGATTGGAATCCGACAATCCGTCCAAAACATGGTTTTCCGTCATGAAGGCTTAGTGTAAATTAACAAAGCTTAATAAATCAGCATTTGCTTGATTTATCGCAGTTTCTAAAGAATCTTCATTCCATTTAAGTGATACTTATATCCGCTTAAATGGAATTTTTTTGCCCATTTATTGCCCATTCTTTTTTTATTATCTGCCCATTTTACAAAATTCTCGCATTTCAGATAATCGCCTTGCCCATTTCAAAAATGATCATTTAAAATATTTTTGCATAAAAAATATCCCCCGTTCGGCACGGGGGATTACGAAGCTATATGCGATTGTAGCTATAGTATATCACGGAAGTTGTCAGTATGCCAAGCACTGACCTACATAGATACGGTTAGGGTTGCTGATGTTATTGCGTGCGGCTAATGCACTTACCGATACGCCAAGCCGACTAGCAATGCTGCTCAAAGTGTCACCCCGGCGCACTGTGTACGTGTGTGACGTCTGGCCGTTGATGGTCAGCTTATCACCTGGGTGTAACATACTGTAGATGATCTTGCCGTTGCGTGCCGCTAGTGTATACATATTCATGCCATAGCGGTTGGCAATTGACCACCAACTATCGCCCGACTGCACAGTGTAGGTGCTACCGGAAGTCTGCTTGGCTTGCGCCGACGTCTGCAGTATCTCGACGTCAGCCCTGTTGATCCAACTCATGATGCCGGCCAGCAGTACTCGGTTACCCGATACCTGTTGCACACGATAGGCCTTGCCGTGCACCCACGACGGGATAGACTGACCGCTTGCCCAGTGAATTGCCGAGAAGTTAACCTTAACCGTGTATCCAGGCTTGATGTCGGCCTTAGGCGTGTTGTCCGCCTTGATACCCTGCTTGACGGCTGACGGCTTGCTTACAGGCTTGGTTGCTACACCATTGCGATACCCATTTTGAGTTATACCCAGCAAGTCAACGTTCCCATCTAATCCACCCGCTTTATACATGCTAGTGAACTGCCACTGTGCCACGCCGTCCATGCTTGGGAAGTACGCATAGTCGGGGACCGTGGTGACATTGTAGTCCTTGTATGCGGCAATCCAAAGCGAATTGGGGAACTCAGCTAAAATCCGCTTGTAGTCAACGTGTGCCAGCGTATAAGGTTTATAGGAATAATAGACTGGTGTATAACCGGCCTGTTTGATTCTGTTCATGCCGTACAGGATTGCGTCTGTATTTGCGGATTGATCACAAGAAGCACCATCTTCATAGTCAAGCGCTACAATTGACCGCTTAGGTGTTTGCACGCGTGGTAGGAAGTAGTCCATGCACTGCTTAGCCGCTTGCTTGTCACCGCCCACCTGATACCAGATGTACGTATGCATGCGCAGTCCCTGTGCGATACCGGAAGCGACCTGTGACTGGTAGGTGGCCTGCGTGTAGATGCCGCCTGAGTTTATGCCGCCGATTTGCGAGATAGCAAATTCGTCACTGGCTTGACCTTTAACGGCCGTATACCCTTGATACCGTGATAAATCCGTCCCCTGTGCCCTGCTTGCATAGACGTTTTGACTGCATAAAAAAAGCCCTGCGCAAGCAAGGCTAGCAATTACGATTTTAATCTTATTTTTCATTCGCTTGCACCGTCCTTTGGAACCGATACAACGCCAAGAATCGTTAGAATAGTCAGTACTGTATTGATACAGTCCTGTGCTGATGCAATTTTTCCCGTCAAATCCAGTCCCATAATCTGAGCCAGTTGCTGTACTAACAACAGAATCGCAGAAACGAGCGCAACCAACACCGTCTTGTTAAGCGTACCATCTGCGTTGTACAATGCCTTTCTGATTTTATCTCCCATGATTAGTATCCTCCTTAAGATTCTTAATTTCCAAATCGTGCTCCTGCAGCTGCAGTTCATGATGTCTGAGATCCTCATTGATTTTTTCGATTTCCGATTCCTGCCTGTGGAAATTCCCATTCAATCTCTTCAGATTAACATTAAGCTCATCGAGTGACGACCTAAGCGGGGCCAGAACATTCGTAATCCCACTCTTGAACAGTTTGGACCCAAGTGTGATTAACCCGCCGATGAGCGTCACCAAACTGAGAATTTCCCCCCAGCTTAACCCCCATAATCCATGTACCAAAATCATCATCTCCGTATTAAATCCGTCCCACCCTCCCGTCATACTTCAGACAGTCGTTGTCTGCGCGTCCTCAGGGAACATCTTGTCATAGTCAGACTTGGCAAAAAGACCGACCTTCACAAAAAGCTGCACATTTTCTTTAGTGAAAAGGCCCATTTTATAAAATTCACTTACGATATCATAACTATACATTCTTCGTTTCCTCCTTCTCCGCATTCTGAACCATTAGCGTCGCAACCGTCTTCTGTAGCATGGCAACCTGGTTTGTCAAGTTGGCCATGGCAACCATCTGTTGAGCCTGTGCCTGCTGATCAGCGGTAGGCGTCACAGCTACTGTATCAGTCGGATGAGCCGCATCATACTCCTCTTTAGTAGCTCCAGACCACGTCTTTGTATCTGCGTGCCACGTGACAGGCTCGTACAGACCCACACCGTTTGAATCAACAGGTGCTACAGTAGTTGCGTTTTGCGGCACCGTACCGCCATCCTCGATGAGGTCGGTGTGAGTATAGATGTTGTTTTCATCAAAATAGTAAATTAACATGTGCTGTAACCTCCTAATAAACGATATAGGACATTTTTAGCGAAGAACCCTGACCAGCCGTTATTGTTTGCCTAGGGTAAACAGATATCATGGCATCACATGGGTTACTATCCATCTCCAACGATGGATCCTGAAAGACATTCCTGGACATGCTGTCGCCATGAGTATACCCGTTTAGTATCGATTTGGGAAAAGACGCCACGGCAACCTCTTTCCATGCTTCCAGATTGGGGAATTTGACCCACACATAAACATCTAGAATCATGAAGTTCGGGAATTCAATCCGATGAATATTATTTCCCGCGGCTACTTGGGATCCGTTCATTGCAGTAAAGCACTCCTTAAAATCCGTAACCTTAAACGTTCCCGTCGTTGCCAGCGAAGGCACATTAAGCAGCGCATCCCATCTGGTGCGCGGGAAAAACTGCGTGTTAGATCCATCTGATAGTTGTGCGATATATGTCATAGTTTACACATCCTTTATCTTAGTAATTTTGACTATTTGCAGAGTGTCCAACTTGGTTTTGTCGGTGTACGACATCAGGCCGTTGGTTTGCTGCGTAGCGTTTGCCGTTGTCGTTGCGTTTTGTCCGGCTGGGCCTTGGGGGCCGCGCGGACCGGTAGCTCCAGTTGCTCCCGTAGCACCGGTTGCACCAGTATCGCCCTTGGGGCCTTGAACACCTTGTGGTCCGGTGGCCCCAGTTGCGCCTCTCGGACCTTGAACTCCTTGAACTCCTTGAGGTCCCTGTATTCCACGGCTGGGCTTGTTGGTGTCAGTGCCGTTAATGAACCAATTCCCGTTTGATCCGATTGTCGGTGTCGGACCGGCCGGACCGGTTGCTCCAGTCGGTCCCTGTGATCCAGTTGCGCCTCTCGGACCCTGCACGCCCTGTACGCCCTGAGGACCTTGTGCACCGCGGCTTGGGCTCTTGGTGTCAGTGCCGTTGATGAACCAGTTGCCGTTGCTTCCGATTGTAGGGGTAGGACCAGCCGGACCCTGTATACCCTGTGGTCCCCTCGGACCAGCAGCACCTGTTGCACCAGTATCGCCTTTGACACCTTGAGGACCTTGTGAACCGGTATCTCCCTTAGGCCCTTTGATGTTGCCGATTAACGTCTTTGTCATTTACTCACCTCATTCATTTGTAACATAGTACAGATTACCGTCCGAATCGAGCGAGAATTCAGGAGCATCACTTCCGCTCGAAACTGCCCACAAATCCCCGTTGGCATCAACGGTCAGCGTAAAGAATCCGTTTGCCGGCACGGTGACACCGGAATCTCCTCGTTCCCCCTTGGGACCTTGGAGCCCTTGTATACCTTGAGGCCCACGTACACCGGCAGTCCCTGTTGCTCCTGTGTCGCCCTTAACGCCTTGTGGCCCTTGTGCACCGGTATCCCCCTTATCTCCTTTAGGACCAGTAGCACCTTCGAGTCCCTGCACGCCCTGAATCCCTTGCGGTCCGGCGGCTCCCGGCAATCCCTGAGGGCCTTGTGCACCAGTGCCGCCAGTTAATCCTATTGGACCAGCAGCACCTGTTGCACCAGTATCGCCTTTGGGACCTTGAACACCCTGCGGACCGGTTTCGCCAGTTAAGCCACGAGGTCCTGTTGCTCCAACTTCGCCTCTGTCTCCTTTATCGCCCTTATCACCTTTCAAAGAACGAATCCAATCAGTTGCTGTCCCTTGAAACCCCTGGATAACAGCGATGTCATATGCGCTTAACCCGTTAGTTCCGTCTTTTCCGTCCTTGCCGTTGACCGCTCCTGGTATCACGTATTTTTTTAAATATTCGTGCAAATCCAGTACGGCATCAGCGTGTGTTTGCGGGAAGAACTGCTGCTCATCGCCGTTTTCTTCCAACTCCATCATTTTTTTGATTTTAGCCACGATTTACACATCCCTTACCTTGTCAATTTTTAGCCGTGTAGATGACGTCACCGTCAAATCACCGTCAGGACTGGTTCCTCCTGTAATCTGCACCATGGGCGAGGACCTGACATTATCGCTATCAGTGGCAATGTCTTTGACGCACAAGATATGCAGTTGCGGATCTACCTGTCCTGCTTGGTAAAACGTATTGAGATTGAGCTGCATTGCGTCAAGACGCATCTTAAGCGTCTGATACACGGCACCGGCAACGTCGATTCGCGCGTTAACGACTTCTGCATTGTCGGCCTTGGAATTCAGAATACTGTTGAATTCCTGGGAGAGCTTGTTGGCCAAATTGCGCAACGCTTGCTCCTCGTTGTTTGCATGATTTTTGTAATCAAGAACCGTCTGCCTGTCATCATACACGTCAGCAGACGTCTGTTCTGCTAGCCTGGCCAACGATTCTCTCACGTCAACACCATACATTTTCTGGCGCAACCACTTAGCCAACGTTTTATTTGACTCAGACACCTTGGATTGGTCAACAGGACTATCCGTGGGCATGATATGCGTCGGATCTCTGTAATCGACTGTCATTCTATCCCTCCTTAAACAAAAATTTGATTGTAGCTATAGTTGCAGTCCAGGCTGGCACCATTGTACTTGTCCGTGTATTGCCATGCATCGGCACCCGCAGGTTTGGCGGAAGCACCCCAACTGGCTATCCATTTATACTTAGCGTGACTGTCAAAGCGGCTGCTGAACCATGAATCACTGGCATAGTCGCAGGTATTGACATACCCTGCATCACTAAGGACTTTGTTAAATGCATCCACTTCCGCAGTCAACGTTGCCTTGTCCTTGGCAAGAGAACCGTCCTCAACGTCGCACGATACAACAGCAGTTGTCGGTATACCTTTGGCCTTGAGCTTGCCTAAGAACCAGTGTGCTTCCGCCTGTGCATCAGCGACGGACACTGCCAGCAGATAGTGGTACGCTCCTATGAATTTCATACCGGCGGCTATGCCACGGCTCTTCTGTTCGTCAAACAATGGATTGAGATACGCACTGCCCGCTTCCGAGCCTTCGGTGAGCTTGATCATCAGGCCTTTGACGCCTGATTGATACAATTTGTCATACCATGACTGAGCCTGACTGCCGTTATTCGATGACAAATCAATGAACTTGTTCCCAGACGTCCAAGCCGGGGTATTGCCACCGCTGTTTTCAAGCTGTTTAACTCGTTCAGACAGTTTGGCATAATCGCTTGACAGCTTGCTGTAATTGTCGGACAATTGTTGATTCTGCTTGGACAGATCAGCAATTTCCTTGTTGCTCTTTGATTGACGTACTATCAATCTGTTGATCAGCGCCTTCTGCGCGTCGGTTTCTGACCGTTTCTGCGATCGATACGTATCCAAATCAATCGGATTATCGCTCAGCGTTAACGTTGAGTTTGCCACGTCCAACAAATCAAGCGACATGGCAACGATTCTCTCCGTTGCATACAGTCCCTCTAGTTGATTTACAATGCTGACGTAACTCCCGCATTCGATCATCCCGATAGTTTCTTCCAGGAAAGACAAATCGATATAACCGGCTTGAAGTTGATATTTAATCGCCTTTTGAGCATCAAGAAAAGCCCTGCCTTTTGCAAGCAGAGCCTGTGGCGTTGTTACGTCTTCCCACGTTTCAGTTTTGACATGAATTCCAAATTGACTGATCAGCTGATCGTCACGCAGATAATCGTTGCCTCCATTAACGCTGGAGATCGTTAAGTGCGGACTTGAAACATCGGTGCTGCCATCGCTGTTCTGCCGGTCTTGAGTTGCGCCAAGCGGCTTAAGGACGGTAACAATCTCACTTGGATCAACAGTCCGTGAGCTTGAGACCATATTATGCGAAAGCTCGATTCTCTGCGGGCATTCCGACGATATCTCAGGTTCATAGTCTAGGAACAGTTTTCCGCCTTCATTTCGGATTCTCATCTCACCGCCCAGCCGGCTGACAAGCTTGTCCTGTATGTTGGCCCAGGTATCCTGCGTGTCATCAGTAAACCGATACACGTTATCCGTTGAATTTGTCACCGTGACCGTCCCGAGCGTTATCTGCTTGTAGGACTCGACCTGCTTATTGTGCTCGGTTATGAGAGACTGCAGAAAGTCCTTTGGCGTCGTGTTATGGAACTCCTTCCACGGCTGAACGCTGTCATGCAGAAAGCCCTCCAGTCCTTCGCAGACCGCCTCCTTCTGTACTGTTCCCGACGAATCCATACTGTCGGAATACGTGAGAACCCGCCCTTCAAAGAGCGTCAGCCCCTTATCCGGACGGGTTACCTTGACAAAGCACGTATAGGGCTCAATTTCCGTATACATCGCATGCGTCGGGTCTATATCGAACGTAAATGAATCATATGTCGTCGTGCTTTTTGATAGCACCGCAGAAACAAGCCTGTAGTTTGGGAAGATGTCCGAGTTGAGCACCTTCTCTTCGCCATTCCAACCGTTTCTGATCGTAATTCTAAACCCTTTTGTCATGGCACTTCCTCCGTCCAGTTGAACTTGACGTGACCGGTACCTTCCAGATTGACCGTGTTCTCGCCCGGCATCAGCTCCAGGTAAGGATTGACATTGTCCCCGGCTTTAAGCGCGAAGACGTGGTCATTGACTGACGCAGACATGGCCGTGGAACAGGTCACAGTCAATCGAACCCGGTTATGACCTGTATTTATCAACAGAACGCTCTCATGCCCTTTGACGTCAACCTCGATATTGGAGGCGGCGTCAAGGCTGAAGTAGAACGTGTCCCATACATCGTCATAGCAACGCTTGAGACGATAAGCATAACACTGGAATACGACCGTCACCTTGCAAAAATTCCAACCTTCTTCGATTGTCGGAGCGGTCTGAACTTCGGCCATGAAAGCATAGCCCGGCATAGCATCATCCTTGAGCAGTGTCTTTCCAGTAGGCTTCATCAACCAGTTCATCAGTTCCGTCAGTTTCTGATTCATCAATGACAGGTTCTCCTGGCCGTATGGCAGACGGCAGGGAAACGTCACTGTCCGTTCATCGTACGCGTTGAGGCCGTACAAGTCGCTCAAATCGATATATCCCGTACGGTACGGCAACTGCAGCTGAGACTTGCGCTTGGACGGCATTGTCACTGTCTTTTCTGCCAGCACTACCAGCTCGAAATCGCTCGAGTGGTGACCGGCAAATTCGAAACCATATGGTCTAGATTCTTGTGTCAATCGACATCCCCCTTCCTAGCATCGTATCTCTTCTATTCCTTTCAACTGATCCGTACTGTTCATAGCTGCGGGCAAAACTGGAGCCGTCGACTCTCAACTGTTTGTTGGCAATGGCGTCAAGCTTCTGCCCGATATCTGCCAGTTGCCTGTCAGCATTGCCCGAACTGAGGATGCGCAGCACTTCAATCTGTTCTTCGCTGGCACCGAATATCTTAGCCAGCATGGTCAGCATTGCGCTCAAAGTCTGTTCAAGTCTGTTGTTTGACTTCTCAGACTCAACATCGGCTTTGTATGCTCCCTGATGATTGTCGGTGCGGGCAAAATAGTCCAATGATTTCTGCATGAGCTGATATGCTCTTGACCGTTTGGACAAATCCAGTGGAATGACCATCTCCGGAAGGTTTTGCTCGGCCATCTCATACACCCCGTGAGTGGAGACCAGGCCACCGTTGGCATAGCCATGCCCTTTGCCAAGAGCCGAAAGACTTGCGCCGTATCGCGTGCGGGCATAGTTCAGTCCGGCAAGCATGTTGTCATATCCATTCCAGATATCCTTATGTCCGGCAAGAGCGTATGCATTGAACGTGCTTCGCTTTGTCTGCATGAGACCGAGTGCCGGACCTGAGCCGTCTCCGTCAGGGTCTGCTCCGGGCTGTTTAGCATGCGGATTGCCGCCGGATTCCGTATTGATTTGTCTGAGCACCTTGCTTACCATGGCACTGCTTGTGGAGAGCCCCAACTTAGCCAACGCCTTCTTGACATAGGGTTCCCATCTCTTTACACCAGACCCGCTTGGATTTGTGCCACTGTCATCATAACTCTTCAGCAGCTTCTTGAAGGCCTGTGTTACCGGATTTGTCAGTGACTTTTTGGCCAGGTTCCTTGTCTGATCCATCAATGTTGTGCGAGTGAAACTGAACGCTTGAACACTTGGCCAGTGACTGAATCCTCTGGCAATCCATTCGACCGGTTTCTTCAAGACGTCAAGCACGCTGTCGGCAATGTCCAGTGCCTTGTCCTTAATGCTTCCGATAAAGCCGGACAGTGAGAACGTACCCGTGGCATAGCCCGGAAGAGTGCCGGAATAACTGCCGGCCATAACTCTTGCTGTGTCACGTGCATTCAGCACCTGTTCGCCTTGATTGAGCGGTGCAACTTCAGCTCCGTGTCTGCCGACGATTCTGGCGGACTTGCTCCAGGGCGTATAGACCAGCTCGGGACCGGCTTCTCCGACCAGGGCAAGGCCGGTACGTGCAACACCACCGTTGGCATAGGAACTGATTCTTGCCGCCGGTCTGTATGAGCCGACATTTCCATTGTATGACCCGCCGAATGCATGTACGACAGATGACCATGCATCAGACAGGAACTTCAGAGTGTTGTGAACAGCGGCACCCCAGGCATTATATGATTTGATGCCGTTGTTGCCTTCAGCTACAATATTCTGACTTACAGAATTGTTCTGCTTTCTGGCTTCATCTACAACTTGATTGTGCTTGGCCTTGGCGCTTCCGACAATCTTGTTCTTTGCCTCATTGGCAACGCTGACAGTAGTGTCACGCTCCGATTTGGCATTGGCGATATCCTTGTTCATCATATCCTTGGTGTAGCCTGGAATGTCCTTGTTCATTCTCCTGTACTGTTCAAATTTGCCTTTGTAGGTCTGCTGCGCCTTGGCAACAGTTTCCTTGCGCGTTTTCTCAGCATGCTCAATTAGCTTTTTAGTTTCGCTGGCCGATTTATTAATCAGATCCCGTGCTTCGTTATCACTTATTCTGCCCTTGTCGTTGCGTAGTTTATCGAGAATTTCCTTCTGCTGCTTGGAACTTGTACCCATTTCCTTCGCAATCGACTTTGACAAGGACTGCAGCTTGCTCAACCGCTCCTTATTGTACTTTTCAGTAATTTTTTTCTTTTCATTGGCCGTATTCCTGGCGATTTCAGCCTGTTCCTTCTTCTCAGACCGAGCAAGTTTCTCCCGTTTTGCCTTGAACTGCTCCTGTACCCTTCTCACGGCTTCCTCACCAGTGTAAGTTCTGCCCTTTATCTGGACATAACCGGATTCCCTGACCCCTTTGATAGTTTCAGCTTCATCCTTTGCCAGTTTCTCGCGTTTCTTGTTATAGGTGTACGTAATCCGGTTTACATTGCCCTGTCCGTTGGCAGTGGCCGTTTTCAGGTCTTCGTTGTACTTGTTTGTTGCCTTTATAAGACTGTCATATGTCTTCTTCTGACTGGACTGTCGCTTCTTGTCGGCGTCATCGATTCCCTTGATGTACTCTTCATACTGTTTTTTGCTAATCTGGTGCTGCTTGTACATCTGCTCAACTGCACGTTTTTCAGCATCCGCCCTCTTTTGCGACTGCCTTTCAGCAGTACGGGCGATTGAGGCATAGAAACCTTCAAGTGTAGCCCTGGCTTTGTTCAGACTCTTGTCATCAGACTGAACCGACATCTTGATTACCGACAGGTCCGCCTTGTCCATTGACTTCCGGATATCATCAGATACACTCTTCTGCACTTTGGTAAGTGAACTCTTTTCAACCTTGACCTTGCCCACCTTGACCGTGGTTCCGTCATACATAGTGACATAGCCGGTTTCAGCAATCTGTTTCTGCTGCTCCTTTGCAGCTTTCTTAACTGCATTGTTGAGTCCCTTGACGATTTTCTGCGCTATGGACGTGCTGCCAAGCATATTCCCTATAGAAGAGCCTAAAGCCGCCCCCATGGGTCCGCCAGCAGCAAAACCAACACCCGCTCCGATAGCGGTGCCAGCAACATTTGCAGCAGCTTTTACTTTGGAAGATTCAGAACCTGTCTTGATGGCTTCGGAGATATCATTTTCTACATTGAATAATGCAATGGCTGCACCGGCAATCCCAATTAATTTAGTCCCAAATCTCGAAACAAATCTAGCAAGCTTAGCGCTCCTTCCGGCAGCCGCAACACTCTTCGTTACACCTTTTTCCACCGCACCAGATGTTGCAATTCCTTCTTCGACTCCTTCAGCTATTTTCGTGCTTTGAACTGGTTTTGACATCTTTTTCTCAGCACCTGCTGCAGAACTTCCAACACCGACATATGAATTACTTGCGAGCGTCTTCGCCTCGGCAAGAGATTGATACTCAAGCGTGAGCGCCTTTACTTCTGCCTGCTCTTCTGCAACCTTAGACCCGAATCCGCCAAAGACGGTGGCCAGTTCCTTCAGCTTGAGCGTGAAATTTACAATTTTGTCAGCAACCCATATCTTGCCTAGTATAGTAGCTACATCGAGAATTACATCACGATACTTGAGTGCTAATTTCAGCAACAGTCAACTAGTTTTCTAGCAACCGGACCCCACACCATCAGCCATGACCTTGACATCTTTCTGAAAATCCCTCTGCCCGAATAACTCTCCTAATTCCTTGGTTGCCTCAGTCATGTACGGAAGCAATTCAGCACCGAATTTGATTTCAAGATCTTCCCATGCCTTCTTGAACTTTTCATTGTTGGCCTGAGCAGTTTCCGAGTGCTTTCCCGATAGTGTCTGTACGTACTTGCCCTTGTCAGCTGCTTCCTGTGTCTTCTGAGTAAGTTCGCCCAATCTTTGAGAATTCTCAGCAAGAATCATGCCCGCCTGTTGTCCTGTCGTGCCGAACAAGCTGTTGAAAACGGCGTTCTTTTGAGTCTTGTCCATGGACTCGGTATGTTTCTGCAACACTCCCATTATGTCTGTCATGGATTTGAGATTCCCGTTAGCGTCAACCATCTCCTCCTTCTTGATTCCAAGATTGTCAAGCACTGAGTTCTTCTTGCCGATTGCCTTAACGGCAGACACCAGTGAGTTGATTACTTTGCGCAGACCTGTACCCATTTGTTACCGCAGGGGCTCTTTATCCCCTGCTTCTGCATGTTTCCATGCAGTTCAGACTATATCTTCATCCCTTGCGGGAGCTTTGCCTTCGTGGAAATTTCCGCATGAAAAAAGCGAGCCTTCAGAGACTCGCTTGATTTTTAGCTTACTTTTTCTAGTCGTTACACCTTCCCGCCGTTTCTGACGGGCTTGGCTCGGGATCAACATGTCACTTGAATAACCTACCGATAAACGAAATTACGCCGGAGACAGCAAGAAAAATGAATATTAATGCAAATTCAGCAGCTCTTTTAAAAATATCATCAATCGACGGTAAATCGCATATGCCCCAAATAAAGCCTGCGACTGAACCAATTACGCAGGCGACTACAAGAGCCGCCATTGTCTTACCATCGCCCTTCTTCCACTTGTACATGCTATCACCTCCGTAAAAACGTTTATCTATTTGAGATTATTATATCATGATTTAGTCTTCCCCGAATTAACAAAGTTGTTTTTCAAAGCAATTTCTCGCTAAGCGGCCAGTTTTACCAAAGCCTTGTCTGCTTCCAAACCATTATTACTCAAAACACCCATGGCACTTGCCGTTTCAGACAAACTGAATCCCGCCTGATGAGCTGTAGCCGATACATAAGACATCCCGATGCCCAGAGACTGGAACGATGTTGACGTAACGTCAGCAGAATAGGCCAAGGTGTTGACGGCCTTCTTGGTCTGCACCGTCATCTCCTTTGTAGAACTTAGTTGTTTACCGTTCTTGTCAACGGTCATTCCAAATCCTTCAAGCGTCTGCGACGCAACTTCAACTACATCAGAGAAATCATCCCCCGAAGCAATGGAACCCTGAAGTTCGGTGTTCATTGCACCAATTGCCTGCTTGCTTGTGTAGCCGCGCTTGACAAGTTCTAGATAAGCGTCAGCGATATCTTTTTGAGACTTCCCATATTTCAGTGAGTATTTCTCTCCGTCAGACTGCATGATTGCAACCGCCCTGGTTGCTTCAACGACGCTTTCACCGCCCGTCACCAGGTTATTCTTGATGACATTGTACTGACTGCTGAGTTCGGACGCCTTCTCCGAACCTTCTTCAAGCTTGCTGATAACACTCGATGTTGCTGCAGTGACGGAGCTTACTGCAGCCAATGCTATCGGAGTGATTTTTGTGAATTTGTTCTTTACTTTTTCAAGTGAAAAGCTGGCATGCTCCGGCCACATTTTCGTGACCTTTATCTGATTCCTGATCTCAGCTTCATTCTGTCTGTAGCTGAGAGTGAGGTCCTCGACCTTTGCCTTCTGTGACTGGTATGCACTTGAAGTTTCACCGGAAACTCTTGCCGTTTCCTGAAGAAGCAGTTTTTCCTGTTTCAACTGAATTTCAAGCGATTTTCGAACGCTTTCCAACCCCTTCAGCTTTACCCTGGCGGCTTCATTTGTCCGTCCCTCTGTTTCAAGAGCATGAGCATATGAGGTGGTAATGTCTGCTACTCTCGATGTTGCGTTGCGGACTTCGTCAGTCCTCTTAGTCAGCGTTTCAAGATTTCGTATTGCCTGAAGGTGAAGCTGATTCTCCTGAGAACTGATGGATTTTGCTTTTTCTTGTTGGGACGTAAGACTAACAATTGCTCTTTTAGCAGCATTGATTTGATTTTCATATCTCAAATACGTTTTCTGTCCTTTGTCAGTCGTAAGATCCAAACCTTTTTGCTCTGTTGTCAGTAGCTCAATCAATTTCTCCTGTGCCTTAATGGCCCTTCCTGCATCGGTAACCTTGTTAGCATACGCAGCCATTACGCCTTCACCGGCACTGATTTCAGCAAAATTAGTCCTCATTGCATTTTTCAAGGCATACGCTTCTTGTCGAATTACCTGCAGTTTTCTCCCCATTTCGCCATCATTCAAGTCGATAGAAAATCGATACCCTTGAATCTCTTCCATGTTAGTGTCCTCCTTTCATCAGTGATCTAGCAAATGCGCCAGCGTCAACTATGCGTTCTTCACGTGGTTTAGATATCAATGCCGTCTGCATATCGGAAAATGAAGACCTGTAGTAGTCATCCGGCAATACGCCATTTTCCATTAACAGTTGCTTTGCCATGTAATCAATATCATCACTTAGCTGTTTGAGCTGCAGATTCATTCTGCGTCTGGCTTTTTTGGGTCTTCACCATCCGGAAGATCATCATCACCATTAATCGATGCCATATCAATTCCAAGGAATTGTCGTGCCATTTCTCTGAAAACATCATACTGATCAGAAAATGATGCTTCATCGAGCTTTTTTCGTTCGGATTTGCTAAGTTCGAGCATATCTTCCAAAATGTTTGGCACTTCGTCAACGATGAACCCCATCATGGCAATCGGGTTATCTTCAATCTCTAAAATTTTGTCATTCCAGTTGGTAAAATTCCTGATAAACTTCTTCACGTTGGAGTTTGAATCAATTAAATTCCAATTCTTTTCAGGGAACCCCAGAACATTTCCGTCAATTTTAACTACTTTTGCCATTATATCTTTTCCTTTCCGTTATTCGTCTCACATTGCTCGTCTCTGTCGCTTAGCTTACTTATTGATGTGATCCTACAACATTAGAAGCTTCTGCTGTAATGAACTTCTGGGTTGATCCAAATACCTCATCGAACATCTTTTTCAAACTGAAATTTTGTGCACCTTCGTAATAGATTTTAAATGTTTTATTCCCCAATGCAGGAGAAGCAAGTGCAGTAAATGTCATCTGCTCAGTCTCTCTAGTTTGAGCCGTATCAGTATTTGACTGTACGTTCTGCTGAGTTTCGTTGAAAACTCCACGCGGAAACGCGAAATAAATTGCCTTGTTTTCGATTTCATCGTGAGACTTAACAATCAACGCGCTTTCAATGGTATCATCAGTATCGACGTACCCGCCATTTACAAGCTTACGTCCAAGCAATGCTTGCTTAACAGCGACGTTGACTTGATTATACGTCAATGCAACAGATGGCGCCGATGGCGGGTTGCTTACGTCCACAAGGGCATCGTTGCCATAGACCTTTGTCAATGTTCCTGACAAACCGGTAATATTTGCCGTTGTGGCACCTAAATTGCCTTTTTTCTTGGAAGTATCGATCTCGTAAACGCCCGTTTCAGAAACACCGCCTTTATCAACACCAACAATCACATTTCCATCTTCATCTTTAATACCAACATATGTTGTTTGTAAACCTACTACAGCCATATTCAGACCTCCATTTTAAAATTAAATTTCAACGTATTAGTTATATTTTTGCTATCCAAACTAAGGACATGACCCGCATCAGAGCAACAATACACTTCATGCTCCCTCAAAACCTGTTTCAGATGCCGTTCCAACTCATCCATGTCGCCCACATAATCTCTAGGATAATAAAAATCAATCTGTACTCGCTTATTGCTATACAGGACATTATCATTGCCATAATCATCACCGGTTCCGACATCTTCCGTAATCAATACGATCACATTAGAACTGACGGAAGAATCGTCAATGTAAAAAGTAAAAATATTTTCTGGCACAATGCCAGGAATATCGCCAATGTTATCAGATATGATGCTATAAACATATGCGGCAGGTGTCACAATTTCCCCACCTTTCTATCAATTGTTGATTTAAGAGACTGCTTAACCGCCTCCTGAATCTTGCCTCTTGAAGCATGCTCTGCCTGCTCCCAGAAATGCTTTCCGGGAACATGCTTGTGACTTTTGCCATTACGATCGGTAGCAATCCAACCGTCATTCTGGAATCTAGCAATGTATCCACGCGATGACTCAGAAGAAAAACCCACTTCAACTCTTCCGTCAGGGTGACATTCCTCTACAATTGCATCTTGTATATGAGGAGTTTTCCCCTTGTATTCGGTATCCGAGCGAGGCGTTGCAGCTTTTAGGTTCTTTTTGAAAATATCTGCGCCAGATTTGTTGGCCTTCAGTTTGTCATCTATCGTCAGGCCTTGTGCCAACCTACTGAGCAATGCTTCAAAATTACCTTCATTTTCAACCGACTTAGCCATTCGAATCCACCTTCTTAAGCGTAACCAAATCAAAACCGTCAGGCGACAATCCATCATCGGATTTAATACTTTGAATATCATACGTTAATCCCTTGACTTGTACTTTAAATTTATCGGTAATCTTAGGATTATGCCGTACAAAAATTATCATTGCGATACTCTGATCTATGCCATGATAAGCAATACTGTCAGACATCGATAATGAATATTTGCCATACCACACTGCAAAATCAGCAACAAAGCCTTTAATAGGCCTGCCGGTATTAGGGTTCTTTTTACCGGTTTCTCCCATGTGTCGCAAACAGTTTTTCAAAATTTTATGTAGGGGGGCTGTGAGGAGGTGAAAGTCGTGGCATCGAAGCCATATTATTTACAAAATGATGGCAAAGTTTCCAGAACTCCGCCGAATTATTTGGGAACGTTAGCTAAGGAATGCTGGCGTAAGATTGTTCCTTTTCTCGAAGCGACAGAACGTGTTGAAAGAATTGATACTAGTTTGGTTGAGCAGTACTGTACACAGTACGATATATACAGAGCTGCATACCATGATGTCAAAGAAAATGGTATCCAAACGCCTATGTACAAGACTCTTCAGGATCAGATGGGGGAAATCATTGGCAAGGAGTTTGCGGGATTTAGGAAGAATCCCGCTGTCATGACTATGAAGGATGCAAGCAATCAGCTTAACGCAATTGGTGCTCAGCTTGGATTGTCACCTAAATCCAGACAAGAATTAATGACGATTGCTGCTAAAACCGATAAATCGGCTACAGATGAGCTGAAGGATTTCTTTAAATAAGTTAAGGAGGTGATGAAATGCAGAAAATAGACCTTGTGCAATCGCACGATGTGATTGGTATGTATGAGAAACTTGATTTTAATCAAGAGCGAAGAAAATACACGGACCCTGGTACAGTGTATGCATTTGATGTGCTTGACGGAAAAATAACAACAGGATACCTCATTAAACTTGCTGCATTTCGTCACTTGAGAGACTTACAGAGACAAGGTCAAGCTGATTTTCCTTATGAATACAGTCCAAGTCATGCGTCTAAACTGCTGAAGTTTGCGTCAATCTGTCCTAATGTTGATACAGAAGAGCCGACCAAGTTGATGCACTGGCAGGAATTCATCTTTTCAATGCTGTTCGGATGGCGTAACAAGGAAGGGGGCAAGAGGTTCACGCGGGCAATTGTTTCCGTGGCACGTGGCCAGGGCAAGACGTATTTGATGGCGATTCTGATGTGTTACTCATACCTGATTGAGAGCATCGGGCTGTTCAATCAGGACTATCTGGTGGCGTCGATCAACTTCAAGCAGACAAATAAGTTGTACGGTTATATCAAATCCATGCTGAGGAAGATAACTAAAACGGAGCCGTTCAAATCGCTGGCTGAAGAAACTGATCTGTCCACTCAGTCAGACCAGACCGTGCAGAAAAAGACAAATAATGTTCTACACGCAATATCGTTTGAATCGGGACAGTTTGACTCATACCACTTTACTACAGCTATCGTTGACGAAATTGGCGAAATAAAGTCGCGTAAAAAGGTCTCAAAAATCATTTCAGGCCAAGTCAAAATCAAGAACAAGCAATTCATTCAGATTTCCACTTCATATCCGGACCCCTCCGTTCCGTTTCATGATGATCAGAAAATGCTGCAACAGGCAATGGAACAGGACTGGAATCGTGAAGCCGACAGTTATCTCGGACTAATCTGGGCACAGGATGATTTGGATGAGACATTCAAGGAAGAAACCTGGGTCAAGTCCAACCCGCTTCTGTATCTTCCGGATCAGCATGATGTGCTGCTGTCCGGATTGAGAGACAAACGCGACAGTGACATGCTGTCCGGCACCATATCGGATTTTCAGAATAAAAACCTTAATCTGTGGCTTCAAGAAGCAGCAGACAGTTTTTTAAAACTCAGCGACATCGAAAGTGCAGTCATTGACAAATTCGACTATGACGGAATGGACGCGTACTTAGGATTTGACTACTCCATGTCGTCCGACAACACTGCTCTGGCCTTCGTCATTCCTTACGCTGACAAGACGGGGCGCAAGTGGCATGTCATGCAACACTCGTTCATACCATGGCAAAGGGCCGGCTCTATCGAGGCCAAGGAGAAACAGGACGGTATCGCCTACAGGGAACTGGCCAAGAAGGGCTACTGTACAATCACGGCTCATGAACAGGGGCTTATCAGCACTGAGCAGGTCTTTAACTGGCTCGTTGATTTTGTTTCCGAGCACCGGTTGAAGGTCGTGTTCTTCGGCTATGATGCGATGGGTGTCAATGAATTTATCAAACGTCTGGAGTATAACACCAGTTATCCACTACAGGCAGTACGTCAGAGAACAGGTGAATTGAAGGACCCGACGAAGTTTCTGCAGAAACTGTTTGTTGAAGGATCATTGACTCGTTTTGATGACAGAATCATGGAGAAAGCGCTGATAAATGCACAACTGTACGAAGACAAGGTCGGAATACAGGTCGACAAGGCGAAGGCAACGCTCAAGATTGACGTTGTTGACGCAATCATAGACGCAATGTACCAGGCGATGTATCATTTTGAAGATTTTGGCATCACAAACGACAAGAGCAATCAGGTTGACCTGATGACGGAACAGGACGTTCTCGACTGGTTCAACAGTGAGGACAGTGACACTATCTAGAGGGGGTGGTAATCATCATTCTTAAGTTTATCTGGAAGGCGATTGACGTCATTTTCTACGTGGCGGCAATCGTCTTTTTCGTATGGGGCTTTTTTCGACTGAACGCAACTGCGGGAATCTTTGCCACAGGTTTTGCATGTATTCTTCTAGGACTCTTGAGTGAGGCTGTTGCCGGCAAGGGGGGTGATTAACAATGCCGATTTTCAATCTGATGTCCGTTCCTGATTCCGACGATTATACAGTAACGGATTTCTTGAGCGGCAAGACAGAAAGCGTATACGTTTCAGCACGTGAAGCACTGCATAATTCCGACGTCTTCGCAATCGTCAACCTTATTTCAGGCGACCTCGCAACGTCCCGAATACGTGCGTCAGCATCGAGAATGCAGGGTATGATTGACAAGCCGACCACGATGTCCAATGGCCATATGTTCTGGAAATCTGTGTTTCTGCAGCTCCTTCTTGGCGGAGAAGCCTATGTATACCGATGGCGCAACAGGAACGGGGTTGACTTGCGGTGGGAGTATCTAAGACCGTCACAGGTTGACGTTTTCGAGCTGAATGACGGCTCTTCGCTTGTCTATAACGTCACGTTTGACGACCCAAAAATCGGAGCTAAGCTGAATATCCCACAAAACGACGTCTTGCATTTTCGTCTGCTTTCTGTCGATGGTGGCAAAACCAGCGTCAGTCCACTTATGGCACTAACCAGAGAGTTGAACATCCAGAAAGCCAGCGATAATCTAACGCTTAATTCACTCAAGAACGCATTGAATGCAAACGGTATTCTGAAAATTAAAGGCGGCGGGTTGTTAGATTTTAAAACTAAACAATCACGCTCGCGTCAAGCCATGAAACAGATGAATGGTGGGCCGCTGGTTTTGGACGACTTGGAAGACTTTCAACCACTTGAAATCAAGTCAAATGTGGCTCAATTGCTTAGCCAAGCTGATTGGACAACAGGGCAATTCGCTAAAGTTTACGGTATTCCTGAAAATGTCGTTGGCGGTAAAGGCGACCAGCAATCTTCTTTGGATATGTCAATGAATGTCTATGCTAAAGCAGTCGCAAGATATTTAAGACCATTCGTTAGCGAGTTGAACAACAAGCTAGGTTGTGACATTGATTCTGATTTATTCCCAGCCGTTGATCCGACAGGTTCGAGCTATATTAATCGAGTAAACGAACTAGTCAAGAATGGTGTTGTTGCTCAAAACCAAGGATTGTATATGTTGCAACAGGCGGAAGTAATTCCAAAAGAATTGCCAGTAGGTGAAAATCCTAATACCGCTAAAACATTGAAAGGGGGTGAGGAAGATGGGAAAAATTGATATTAAAGGTGATATTGTCTCGAACGATGTCGGTGAATTTTACGAATGGTTTGGCATGTCTAGCACTTATCCTAATAAAATTCAACAAGCTATTGCAAACGACGAAGACGACGAAATCGTTTTAGATGTTGCTTCAAATGGCGGCGACGTATTCGCAGCAAGCGAAATCTACACAATGCTTAAAGATAGTCAAAAGATATCGTTGTTAACATTCAAGGTTTAGCTGCTAGCGCTGCTAGTGTCATTGCGATGGCTGGAAATACTGTTCGAATGTCACCAACTAGTCAACTGATGATTCACAAAGCTTCGGTTTCTACAGTTGGAAACAGCGACGATTTAGAACATGAATCAGAAGTTTTAAACGGTATTGATGAATCAATCGCTATGGCTTATGAGCTTAAGACAGGTATGAAACAAACAGACATTTTACAGCTCATGTCAAACGAAACATGGATGAACGCTAAAGCTGCTGTTGATAAAGGGTTTGCGGACGAAATTATGTTTAATGAATCTGATGACGAGCCGATGTTTGAAAATGCCGTTCATGCTTTGCCGAGCAAAGCAGCAATCAATAAATTTAAAAACTTGATTGCTAAAGAAAAATTAAATAAACAACAAAGTCAGCCCAAAAACTCATTACGAGAACAAAAGTTGGCTATTTTATTGGACAAAAAAGGAGAAAATTAATGGATATTAACACTTTGAACGCTCTCTGGATTGAGGCAGGACACTCTGTAGAAGACCTCAACGAGCAAATTAACAACGCTTTGAATAATGATAATTTCTCAGCAGAAGATTTCAAAAATCTAAAAGAAAAACGCGATAACGCTAAAATTCGACGTGACGCTTTGAACGAGCAATTAATTGAAGCTCGCGCCGCTAAAGTTGCTGCTATGGACGAAAAAGACATGGAAGTTTTGTCTGTTGAAGAAAAAGCAGCCGAAAACGCCTTTATTAAAGACTTTAAAAATCTTTTGAACGGTACTTATCGAAATGTTGCGGTTGGTTCTAAAGAAGATGACGGTACTAATGCAGGTTTGACAATCCCAAAAGACATTCAAACAGCTATTCACGGTTTGGTTCGTCAATACAACTCATTTGCAAGAATATGTAACCGTGGAATCTGTTTCAACGACATCAGGCTCTCGCGTTTATGAAAAATGGTCTGACCATCACAGCTCTTGCAAATCTTGATGATGAAAACACAGCTATTTCAGATGTTGATGCACCTAAATTAGCACTTATCAAATACGCTATCAAGCGCTATGCGGGTATGCTAACAGCTACTAATAGTCTTTTGAAAGATACTGCCGAAAACATTTTGGCTTGGTTGAATCAATGGGTTGCTAAGAAAGTTGTTGTTACTCGTAACAAAGCAATTTTGGAAAAAATTGCAGCACTTCCAAGCAAGCCAAATATCACTAAATTTGACGATATCAAAGACCTTGCTTTGAAAGGCGTTGACCCCGCTATCCGCTCAACATCATTCTTTATGACAAACACAAGCGGAATTACAGCACTCGCTAAAGTCAAAAATGCGATGGGAGATTACTTACTCCAACGCGACCCAACACAACCAGAACGTTATTTGCTTGAAGGTAAGCAAGTTGTTGAAATTGCTGACCGTTGGCTTGCTGACAACGCAGGTGCTCATCCTCTTTATTTTGGCGACTTGAAACAAGCTGTAACATTATTCGACCGTGAACATATGTCGATTGAAGCTTCAAATGTAGCAGGAGACGCGTTTAGTTTGGATCAAACTAAAATCCGTGTTATTGACCGCTTCGATGTTGAAGCGACTGATAGCGAAGCATTTGTGGCAGCTTCATTTACAGCGATTGCAGATCAAGAAGGTAACATTAAAACAACTGCTGCTGGATAATTTAGAAGGAGTAAACAATGAGCGTCACCAAAAACGATGTTATGTTAGCACTAAATTTAGACGAAACAGACGATACTAATTTAATCCCTGCTTACATCTCATCTGCTGAATTTTTTGTCAAAAATGCCGTTGGTGACGCTGACGGTTTTTTTGAGCAAGAAAAAGTTAGTTATCTATATGATACAGCGGTACTTGCATTGGCAAGCTCGTACTACACATATAGAGTGGCTTTAACAGATACTATGACTTATCCTGTCGATTTGACTTTGAACAGTGTTATAGGCCAATTGCGTGGCTTATACGCTGTTTATTGTGAGGGGTGATGCAAATGGCTAGGAAGCAATATAAGCCAACAGATTTTAGAAGTAAAGCAGAATTTGGCGCTTATGAATCAGTACCTAACCAGTTTACTGGCATTAGCGTGCCTAAGTTCGTACCAAAGTTTACATTGCATTACAAACCTCATACACGTACGCTGAATCAGCAATATTTAGCGATTTCAGCAGGCGAAAGTGAGTCGAGGGTAATTGTCATAAGACACAATCCAAAGGTGGCGAAGGGACAAGCAGTGCGTTTAAACGGTACTGTTTACAATATTTCAAAAGTTAGTCCTGACGAAAATTTTGGATTAAACAGATATGACTTTGTGACGTTGAAAAAATCGGAAAAGGTAGGGAAACAAGATGGTTGAGTTAGATCAAGCTTTAGAAGAATGGCTTAAAACAGTTCAAGAAATTGGAGATTTATCGCTTGCGGAACAATCGAAAATAACACAGGCAGGAGCAGAGGTTTTCAAGGACGAGCTTGCTAAAGCCACAAAAGAAAAGCACTACTCAAACCACAAAAATCCCAAATATGGGCACATGGCAGATAGTTTGTCTGTTCAGAAAACGAGCGTGGACGGTCAAAAAAACGGCAAGTCAACTGTTGGCTGGAAAAATCGTTTTCATGCTCAAAACGCTAGACGTTTGAACGACGGGACGAAGAAATATCGTGCAGACCACTTTGTTACAAAAGTGCAGAATGACAGCGCTGTTCAAAAGAAAGTGCTGTTAGCTGAGAAAGCTGAATATGACAAAATCATTCGAAAGAAAGGAGCTAAGTGATGCTAGCAACATTAACACTAAAGAACTTAATTGATGACAAAGAATTTGGTGAAATAAGCGAGACATATGCAAACAACTTGCCAAGGGAAGTTCAAGAAAATACTGATAAGACAATTGTGCTGCTAAGAGAATCTGATGCTTTTCTTGGAATGTTTGGTAATGACAGCTTTTTCAGTAAAACGAATCAAATCGAAGTCCAGATTTTTTATAAACTAGACGTTGATTTTGATTTAGACGAATTTGAAACAAGATTGATGAAATTTCTTGTTTCAGAACATTATAAAATCACAGATATTAGAGAACACAGCATAGATCCAGACACCTTTCAAATGACAGGTGTCTTTTATGTTGAGGGAGAAAAAATTTTAAAAGGAGAACAATAACATGGCAATTGTCGGTTTAAAACTAGTTAAAGTAGCTCTAGTTGATGCAGTAACACAGAAACTGCTTAAAGGTGAAGAAGGACTTTCGGAAACAGGTATTATGGTTATTGATGAATCAATGCTTGGTACTAAGACAGCGAACATTACGAACATCGAAGGTTCTATTACTAAATTTCCGGGGAATAATACCGTTCAAGACGTTTCTGTAGGACCAGGTTCACCTCAAATTGCTTTCGATTTTAATAATCTACCATTCGAGAAGAAACAATTAATGCTTGGTTTCAAGTCGGATAAAAAAGGTGGTTTTGTGAAAACAGGCGAAAAACCACACGTTGCAGTTTTGATTGAATCTGAAACGCTTGATCGTGCTAATTCAGTGTATTTTGGTTTTGGTAATGGTGTTATGCAAGAACCATCTCAAAACGTGGCTACTGACACAGACACAGCTGAAACACGTCAAAACGATAATATGACTTACACCGCTTTGTCTACTAAAGCATTCAACGGGGAACCAATCAAGAAATATTATTCAGGCGCAAATGGGTTCCAAGAAGCTAACATGCTTGCTGAAGTGTTCGGTGGTTACACAGCCACTCCAGCAGGCCCAGGAGTATCAGATCATAGCTAATTTTTAGGTTGGATTAAAATCCAGCCTTTTATTTTAAGTTAAGGAAGGAAAAAAAGACATGGAAGTTAAAACAATTAAAATCCCAGAACTACAAAAGAAAGCATTTGAAGTGCACACAAGCATCCGTAACATGAAACGCATGTTCGCTTATCAGCTAGCAGTCGCTAAAGTCAGTGATGGTCTTGATGAAGACGATGTGGTTAGCCAAATCAGCGCTAGTCTTAAAGGCTTGGATGAAACACTTGCATTCATTCGTGCGATTTTGAATCTTGATGACGATGCTTATGAAAAATTGCTTGATCTTGACAGTGAACGTGTTCAAAAGATTTCTGAACAAATTACTGGATATATGCTTGGCTTGAATGATGAACAACTAGAGGACGCTAAAGACCCAAAAGAGTAAAATCTGCTGGTGAACAAGTCTTTGAACTTGAAAACAGAATTGAAGATTTAAAACTAATCATCAAGCAAGCGCTCATCAACTTTGGTTGGACGCTTGATGAATGCAATGACACTGATTATTACGAACTGATGTCTATCATGAGTGCAAAAGAAAAAGAAGATAGGGTTGTTGACCCAATGTCTCTTCTTTAATTTTTGAGGAAAGGAGGGAAAATATTGGCAAACAAAATAAACGCTACGATGTCCACTGAGATTGCTTTGGACACGCTCGAGGCCAGCAAATCTATCAAAAACTTAACACAATTGGTTAGCAGTGCCACAAGCGCATGGAAAGCACAAGAAGCACAATTAAAGAGCGCTGGTGACTCTTTGGGCGCTGCGAAAGCTAAATATGATGGTTTGAGTGAATCGATTACTCGCCAACAAGCTAAAATCGACAGCTTGAAACGCGAACAGTCTGAGCTCAAAGGAAATACTGCTGAAACAGCTGAGCAATACCTGAAATATCAACACCAAATTGACCAAGCCACAACAAAATTAGCTTCGATGGAAAGCCAACAACAAAAGGCTAAGTCTAGTCTTGATTATTACAAGTCTGGTTTAGCTGGTTTGCAACAGCAATTTAGACAACAAAACGAAGCTTCTGAAACATATATTAAACGGCTTCAATCCGAAGGCAAAGAGAATGAAGCCAACGCGGAAAAGTCTAAGCTTCTAAAAAATTCGGTCGAAAATCTTACCAAGCAGTACAAAACTCAAGAAGATATGCTGCAAAAGATTGCTGCCGAATCTGGCAAAACAAGTAGCGAATATCTCTTACAGAAAAAACGTTTAGATGAAACTGCAACAAGCTTAGCTAATGCCAAAGCTAACGCAAACCACTTTAATTCTGGTTTGGCAGACTTACAGCAACAGACTTAAACGACAAAACGAGGCTTCTGAGACATACATCAAACGGTTGCAGGCTGAAGGAAGAGAGAGCGAAAGTAAATGCAAGAAAAATCCAAGCAT